>Ga0335072_10003216_pt1 | contig 24690 bp, 19 predicted proteins | sample Lox_Sample_21_FD_206725 | JGI IMG/M metagenome (GOLD analysis project Ga0335072, IMG submission 206725) | Soil microbial communities from Loxahatchee National Wildlife Refuge, Florida, United States - Lox_Sample_2.1 | ecosystem: Environmental > Terrestrial > Soil > Wetlands | place: USA... | reverse complement strand
GTGCATTTCTTGTCGGGCTTTATGTCTACGCGGTCCAGTACTGGTCTGCAACCGAACTACTGCGTCACCGCCTAGACCAGTTGCTCACGGGCTACGACGCCGCATTCTATGTACTGGCCGCAGTCGTACTCTGGATCAGCTATCGCAGCACGCATGCGCCGTTGCGCCGCCAGCAGTTGAAATGGCTCACTCGTGGAACCATCGTCGCCATCACGCCCTTTACGCTACTCTCCGCGCTTCCTTTTCTCACCAACATCGCCGTCCCCGATGTAGCTACCAGGCTCACTGGAATCGCGCTGCTCTTTCTGCCCCTCACCTTTGCATGGGCCATCGTCCGCTACCGGCTCATGGACACCGACCTCATCTTCAAGCGCGGCGTTACCTATACTCTGGCCACGGCCATCCTCTTCGGACTTTATTTCGGGATCGTCGCCATCGCCGGAGAGGTGGTTCGCAAGCATCTGCCCAGCGCCGGAGCCTGGGGCCTCATCGCCGCCATCATCATCACCGCGCTGCTCTTTGATCCCATCAAGCGCAGAACCCAGGAGCGCGTGGACCGCGTCTTCGACCGCAAACGCTACGACTATCGCCAGACACTCATTGAGTTCGGGCGCGGCCTCAGCTCGCAGACCGACCTGCGTGCGTTGCTCGACTCCATCGTTGATCGCCTGTCGCGCACGCTGCTGGTCACGCGCGTCGCCGTCTTTCTCTCCGAACAGCCGGGCAGCTTTGCTCTCGCCGCCGGGCATGGCCTTCCCGCTGCCGCCTACGATCCGAACACGGTACCCGATCTGAACTTTCTCGATTTCGATCAGCCTGACGCCGGGTCGCACATCTTCCTTGAAAATCCGCAGCAGGCGCTGCACCTTACCGAGTCCGAGCGGCGTACGGCCTCACTCCTCGACCTGAATTATTACCTGCCCTGTCGCACGCAGCAGCGGGCCATCGCCGTCATCGGCCTGGGCCGCACCGCTGACGGCGATTTTCTATCCAGCGAAGACGTGGAATCGCTCGAATCACTCGCCAGCTACATCGGCATCGCACTCCAGAACGCGCGGCTTTACGCCCGTCTCGAAGAAAAAATCACCGAGTATGAGCGACTCAAGGAGTTCAACGAGAACATTGTCGAATCCATCAACGTCGGCATCCTCGCCGTCGATCTTGAAGACCGCATCGACAGCTGGAACTCGCAAATGGAGGCCATGTATGCGCTGTCGCGCGCTGAGGCCCTGCGCCAATCGCTCTCCAGCGTCTTCCCCGCCGCGTTCATGGAGGAATACCAACGCGTGAAGAGCGAGCCCGGCGTCCACAACCTCTATAAATTCCGGCTGCGAACCCGCGCCGGCGAAACCCGCACCGTCAATGCCGCCATCGCGCCGCTAGTCTCGCGCGACTTCAAGAGTGTCGGTCGCATTATCCTCGTCGACGACATCACCGATCGCACCGAGCTGGAAGCGCAGCTCTCTCAGGCCGAGAAGCTCTCCTCCATCGGGCTTCTCGCCGCCGGTGTGGCGCACGAGGTCAATACACCGCTGGCCGTCATCTCCTCCTACACGCAGATGCTCACCAAGCAGACGCGCGGCGACGACCGGCTCGCGCCAATGCTGGAAAAGATCACCCAGCAGACCTTCCGCGCCTCCGAGATTGTTAATGGCCTGCTCAACTTTTCGCGGACCGGCAACAGCGAGTTCCGCGAGACCGATCTGAACGCCATCATCCGCGATACGCTCACGCTCATCGAGCACCAGTTCAAGACCTCGCAGGTCAAGCTCGACACCGTGTTGTTGCCCGATCTGCCGCCCATCCTCGGCAACGCCGGCAAGCTGCAGCAGGTCTTCCTCAATCTCTTCCTCAACGCCAAGGACGCGATGAGCGGCGGCGGAACGCTGCGCGTCGCTACTGAGGCCAATGGGCACGTGGGTGTGGCCATCTCTGACACCGGCTCCGGCATTGCGCCTGAGCACCTGCAGCGCATCTACGACCCCTTCTTCACCACCAAGTCCTCACCCAGGGAAGGCCAGCGACGTGGCACCGGCCTGGGATTGGCCGTCACCTACGGCATCATCCAGGAACATGCCGGCAAAATTCATGTCGAAAGCAGCATGGGCTCCGGAACAACCTTCTATCTCGAATTCCCCATGTTGAGGAAACCCGCGCATGTCTGAGGCTGCTATCGCTATCTCTGCACCACTACCCACGCAATCCGGAGACGCGCAGCGAATCCTAATCATCGATGACGAGGCCGCTATCCGCGAGTCGCTGGAGACGCTGCTCGCTCTCGAAGGCTACGCGGTCGAAACCGCCGTCAACGGCGAAGAGGGCCTGGAGCGCATCGAGGAAAAATTCTACGACCTCATCCTCCTTGATCTCGCATTGCCCGGCAGGAGCGGCCTCGAAATTCTTCCACTCATACGCGAACGTCACCCTTCGCTTCCGGTCATCATGATCACCGCGTATGGCAAAGTGGACAACGTCGTCGACGCCATCCGCTCCGGCGCGCAGAACTTCGTGCAAAAGCCGTGGGACAACGAGAAACTGCTCGCCGACATCCGCTCCGCCATCGGCCGCTACCACGCGGAAGAGGAGAACATCCAGCTGCGGCGCGCGATGAAGCAGCGCTACAGCTTCTCCAACATCATCGGCAAAAGCGAACCCATGCTGCGCATCTTCGACCTCGTCGCGCAGGTCGCACCCAGCCGCTCCACCGTCCTCATTCAGGGCGAGAGCGGCACCGGCAAGGAGCTTATCGCCAAGGCCCTCCACGCCAACTCCCCGCGTAAGGACAAGCCCTTCGTTGCTGTCAATACCGGCTCCATGCCCACCGACCTCCTTGAGTCCACTCTCTTCGGCCACATCAAAGGGGCATTCACTTCAGCCATCGCCGCAAAAAAAGGCCTCTTCGAGGTTGCCAACACCGGCACCCTCTTTCTCGACGAGATCGGCAACATGGGTATGGACACCCAGGCCAAAATCCTGCGCGTCCTCCAGGACAAGCGTTTCATGCAGCTTGGCGGCATCCAGGAGATTCAGGTCGACGTGCGCATCATCGCCGCCACCAACGTCGATCTGCGCCAGGCGGTGCGCGAGGGCAGATTCCGCGAAGATCTCTTCTACCGTCTCAACGTCATCTCTGTCGATCTGCCGCCGCTGCGCAGCCGACGCGAGGACATTCCGCTGCTGGCAGCGCATTTCCTCAAGTATTACGCCGAAGAGAATAACCTGCCTCCGCGCTCGCTTGCGCCCGAGGCTCTGCGCGCGCTCGTCGATTACGACTGGCCCGGCAACGTCCGTGAGCTAGAGAATGCAATTGAGCGCGGAGTAGTGCTTTCCTCCGGGCCAGTCATCGGTTCCGAGCTCCTGCCCGGCCACCTCACCGGCCGCAGCTACTCCGCCAGCCTGCTGGAGCACAACCCTAACGCTTCCCTCTTCGACATCACCGAAGACTTCGAACGCCGCATCATCGTCGACAAGCTCGAGCACTGCAACTGGAACCAGACCGAGGCCGCCGAGCAGTTCCGCATTCCTCTCTCCACACTCAACCAGAAGATCAAGCGCCTGAACATCGAAATTAAGAAACGGGTCAAAGAGTAAAAGCAGAAGTTCTGGCGGGAAAGCTCACGAATTTCTCTTCATGAGCCGCAAAACACCTGTTTGCATCTAAAATGCAAGTTAAGAAGCCATGGCCCTGACGACGCTAGATGCAGCCGCAAAAAGAGGAGTCTCAGCAGTCCAGCAATACTCGCTGCTCTCGGCGCGTTCGCTGGCCAATCTCTTCCGTCGCCCTTTCTATGGCGCCGACATCATCACGCAGGCTGACAAGATCGGTGTAGGCTCGCTGCCCATCGTCATTCTCACCGGCTTTTTTACCGGAGGCGTGCTCGCCCTCAACACCGCCTCCAGCCTCGCCCAGTTTGGCGCTACCGCCGTCACCGGCCAGCTCGTTTCGCTTGCCATGATCAAGGAACTGGGTCCCGTGCTTACCAGCCTCATGGTCTCTGGTCGCAACGCCTCCGGAATGGCCAGTGAACTCGGCTCCATGATGGTGACGGAGCAGATCGATGCCATGCGCGCGCTCGGCACGGACCCGCTTAAAAAACTGGTCATGCCGCGCATCGTCGCCACCATCGTCATGATGTTCTTCCTCACCATCGTCTCCGACGCACTCGGCACCCTTGGCGGTGCATTTGTCTCCGTCTTCATGCTCGGGCAGGAGGCCTCGCAATACTTCCACTCCGCCTACCAGACACTGCAATATCCTGACGTCGTGCAGGGCCTTGTAAAACCTATCTTTTTTGGCTTCATCATCGCCACCATCGGCTGCTATTACGGCATGAATACACGCGGGGGGACCCAGGGCGTGGGCAAATCCACGACACAGGCTGTAGTCGTCTCTTCCGTGCTCATTATTTTTGTTGACTTCGTCATCAGCAAATTCATGATCGGCATCTTCGGGCGGTAATGGCTTATGGCCACAAGCGAGATCGCTCCTGACGTTTTGCCCAGCAAAACCTATCCCGACGCGCCCGCCGTCCGCTTCGAGGACGTCTCTATAGCCTTCGACGACAAGCCGGTCCTCGAAAACATCTCTTTCGAGCTCAAGCGCGGCGATACGCGCATCCTTCTCGGTCCTGCGGGCGTAGGCAAAAGCGTGCTGCTCAAGCTCGCCAACGGTCTCATCACGCCGGACTCCGGGCGCATCTTCGTCTTCGGTTACGAAATCAGCACACTGCCCGAACGGGACCTGTACTTGCTGCGCGAATGTATTGGAATGGTCTTTCAGGAGGGCGCGCTCTTTGACTCGCTCACTGTGCGCGACAACGTCGGCTACCGCCTCATGGAAGACCACGTCCCTGAAGATGAGATCGACCGCCGCGTTACCGAAGCTCTGCGCTTCGTTGAGCTCGAGCACACGCTCAACAAATTTCCCTCCGAGCTCTCCGGAGGCATGCGCCGCCGCGTTGCCATCGCGCGCGCCATCGTCTCAAAACCCGATCTGATCCTTTATGACTCGCCGACCGGTGGCCTCGACCCCATCACCTCAACCACCATCATCGATCTGGTCATCAAGCAGCGTGACGTCTACAAAACCAGCTCCCTCATCGTCACGCACCGCCTTCAGGACGCCTTCCTGCTCGCCGGCAATCGCTTCGACAGCAAAACCAATAAAGTGGAACCACTGCCACCCAACCAGGCCAACCCGCAAACCAGCTTCCTCGTCCTGCATCTGGGCAAACTGGTCTTCGACGGGTCCACGCACGACCTCGTGCACAGCAACGACCCGTTCCTTAAGGAATATCTCTCCTGAGATTTTGGGACTGCTCGCCACGGCTTTCTTAGCGCAGCACCCCACCCAGAAAGCGCGTCAGCGCGGCGTCGTACCCATTATCCTGCCTTAACTCAAAGTATTGCTTCGGAGAGGCCGCCAACTGGTAAAGCTCCTTCGTGCGCTGCTTCGCGCCCTCGCGGTCGAGAAACAGCTTCGGAACCGCCAGCACTTCGAGGACCGCCGTGGGATCGAACCGCTGGTTCAGCAGCAGCCACATCGGCAGAATCTTCGCACGCGCATCTGATCCGATTACCTGACGCGCCGGCGCGCTCGGTGCATCCAGAATCACGCCCGCCGGCTCGTACCGCGCCGCCAGCTCCGCTGCAAGGCTTGCGCCAATACCCGTTCCGTAAAAAACAATCGTCTTCGCATCAAGATGCCGCGTGTCCGTCAGATAACTCCACGCCGCGGCCGCATCAGCACTCATGCGCGCCTCGTCCGGATGCGGCCCAGTGCTCTTTCCGTATCCGCGATAGTCAAACGCAAACACATTGATGCCCAGCGCACGTAGCGCATTCAGATCACCCACATAATTCGAAAGTGACCCCGTACCGCCATGCAGGTACAGCACCGTATCTCCACTCCAGCGCGCACCCGCATCCGCCGGAATCCACCAGCCGCTCAGCCGCGCAACGCCTGTCTCCGTGTAGTCAAAGTGAATCTCCTCGAACTTTGACTGCGGCGTCGCCGTAATTGTCTTCACCGGATGCAGAATGAATTGCCACTGTCCCTGGTAGAACAGCAGCCCCAGCGTCGCATACGCGCACACCGCCGCCAGCACCGCAACCGCGCCAAACGCACCGGCCAGCCAGCGCGCGCTCACCATTGTTGGCCCATCAGCCACAGCCCTGCCGTGTTTTACAGCTCTTTTCGGCTGACTATCTTTACCCAAAGGCCAACTCGTCTGCAGATTCGAGCGGCGTCCCGCACACCCGGCAGATCACCGCCGAGCAGTCGCCGCATACAAGAGGATCGTTCACAGCGCGCGCGCAGTTTGGGCACCACAAATTCGCGCCATTCGCTTTTTTGGGAGTATTGGACGGAACTTCCTGCATCGCCTTCAGCCTATCGCATTCTCGGAAATGCTGGAATGCGGAGCCGCGACTCGAAAATCAACGCGACCAACGAGAGCGGCCATGCATAGTCGGTTCTTCGATGGTGCGAAGCGTAATTGCCTGGACGGCCAGTCCTCACAACTTGACCAGCACCTCCCCGTCCTCAACCTTGACCTCGTACACATCCACCTTCGCGTCGGGACTGTGCACCGCTGCTCCGGTCTTCACATCGAAAGCCCACGCATGCCATGGGCAGATCAGCTTGCCGTCTTCCACGATTCCTTGTCCCAGCGGTCCGCCACGATGCGGACAAACATTATCCATCGCCGAAATTGCGTCCCCCGAGTTGGCGATGCAAACCAGCTTCTCTCCACACGCGACCTCACGTGCCTCCCCTGCCGGAGGAAGTTCTGCCACGCTCATCACTCGCTGAAACTCAGCCATTGTTTGGTTTCGCCAGCCGACACTTCACTCAGCGCTTGATGAGCTGACCGGGTGACAGCTGGCTGCTTTTGACCGCTAATACTTCACAATCTTCGCAAACGATTGCGGATCGAGGCTGGCACCGCCCACCAGCGCGCCGTCAATCTCTTCCATGCCCATCAGCGCCGATGCATTCTCCGGCTTCACGCTGCCGCCGTAAAGAATCCTCAGCTTGTCCGCCGCTGCCTGCCCAAGAACAGCGGCAATCTCCTTGCGGACGCACGCATGGGCCTCAGCCGCCATCTCCGGAGTAGCCGTCTTTCCCGTGCCGATCGCCCATACCGGCTCGTATGCGATCACCACTGTTTCGCAGTGCTGAGCATCAAGTCCCTCAAGTCCCTTGCGAAGCTGCCGCAGCAGAACCTCTTCTGTCTTCCCGGCCTCGCGTTCTGCCAGCGTTTCACCCACGCATACAATCGGCTTCAACTCATGCTTGAGTGCGGCCAGCAGCTTCTTGTTCACCGTTTCGTCAGTCTCGCCAAAATACTGCCGTCGCTCGGAGTGGCCGATAATAATGTGTGTCGCATTAATCGCCTTCAACATCACCGGAGAAGTCTCTCCCGTGAACGCGCCTTCGTCCGCAAAGTACATGTTCTGCGCGCCTACCGCTACATTCGATCCCACCGCCGCCGCAATCACCACCGACAGTGACGTATCCGAGGGACACAAAACAATCTCATCGCGCTCATGATTCGCAACCAGCGGCAGAAATGCATTCATGAACGCCTGCGCCTGCGCAGGAGTCTTAAACATCTTCCAATTCGCTGCGATGACTTTTTTGCGCATTCTGCTTTCTCTCCTTCTCTACTTATCCGTTAGCGCCTCAACCCCCGGCAGCTTTTTGCCTTCCAGGAACTCCAGGCTTGCGCCGCCTCCGGTCGAAATATGCGTAATCTGGTCAGCCACTCCGGCCTTCCTCACCGCCGACACGGAATCGCCGCCTCCCACAATCGAAATCGCGTCCTCGTTTGCAGCCACGGCCTTCGCAATCTTTGTCGTGCCTACCGCAAACGCCGGCATCTCGAACACGCCCATCGGTCCGTTCCACACAATGGTTGACGCGTCTGCAATCTCTTTCGAGAAAAGCTCCACCGTCTTCGGCCCGATATCCAGCGCCATCCAGTCGGCCGGAAACGGTCCGTCGCCGGCAAAAACCTGCGTCTTTGCATCTGGGGCAAACTTGTCCGCCAGCACATGGTCCACCGGCAGCAGAAAACGCACGTCTTTGGCCTCGGCCTTCGCCAGCGTCTCTTTGGCCACGCCGATCTTGTCGGTCTCCAGTAGCGACTTGCCGGTGTCCTGCCCCTTTGCCTTCAGAAATGTGTATGCCATGCCGCCGCCGATCAGAATCGCATCCACCTTCGACAGCAGGTTATCGATCACATCGATCTTGTCGCTTACCTTCGCGCCGCCCAGAATCGCCACAAACGGCCGCGCCGGCTCATCCAGTGCCTTGCCCATATAGTTCAGTTCTTTTTCCATCAGCAACCCCGCGGCCGATTGCTTCACGAAGTGCGTAATTCCCTCTGTCGAAGCGTGTGCGCGATGCGCGCTTCCAAAAGCGTCATTCACGTAGATTTCGCACAGCGACGCAAGCTGTTTCGCGAACTTCGGATCGTTCGCCTCCTCCTCGGCGTGGAAGCGCAGGTTCTCTAGTAGCAGCACCTGGCCCGACTCAAGCTGCCGTGCCAACTCCGTCGCCAGCTCGCCCACGCAGTCTGGTGCGAACGCCACGTTCACCTGTTCGCCCAGGTGATGGTCCAGCAGCATCCGCAGCCGATCCACTACAGGCCGCAGGCTGTATTTTGGATTTACCCTGCCTTTGGGCCGTCCGAGGTGCGAAGCCAGAATCAGCTTGGCCTTATGTCGAAGCGCGTACTCCAGTGTCGGCAGAGTCTCGCGAATGCGCGTGTCGTCCGTAATCTCGCCTCCATCCTCGCTGAGCGGAACATTGAAGTCCACGCGCATGAAGACGTGTTTATGAGTGAGATCCAAATCGCGAATCGAAAGTTTTGCCATATCGTCCTTTTTAATTTTTCTTTTGAATCACGGCGTCCGCTTCTATCTCAATGCGCCATGCAGGGTTCAGAAGTTTCGCCACCACGACCATCGTAGCCGCCGGACGGATCGCGCCAAAGACCTCGCCGTGCGTGCGCCCCACCGCCTCCCAGTCATCCACGTGCGTCAAATACATCCGCGTGCGAACTACATCTTCCATCCGTGCCCCGGCCTTTTCAAGCGCCGCCCGAATGATCTCAAGTGTATGCCTTGTCTGCGTAGCCGCGTCCGCCTCATCCAGGCCCACAGGCCCCGTGCCCGACACGTAAACTGCGTCGCCAACACGCACCGCGCGTGAAAAGCCGATCACCAGTTCGTAAGGGGAGCTTCCTGCGATGTTTTGGCGCATATTGCAGTTCCCTGGTCGGTTGGATGCAGTAGCCAATATCGTCAACTCGCCGCAGCATTCCAGACAAGGCAGCGCGGCAAAGCATCTGGTTGTCCCGTGCGCCGGACAAACAATGCCGCCCGGCGCGGAACGGTTCTTATTGCTGCTGCGCTGCGGTCTACAGGCCTTTCTTGGCCAGCAGCAGAATCAGGTCGCGCACTCGGTTCGAGTAGCCCCACTCGTTGTCGTACCAGCTGATCACCTTTACCGAGTTGCCTACAACCTTAGTCAGCGGCGCGTCCACAATCGACGACCGCGCGTCGCCCTTGAAGTCGCTCGAAACCAGTTCGCCGGCCTCGTAGCCCAGAATCCCCTTCAATTCGCCCTCAGCAGCCTTCTTCAGCGCCGCATTTACTGTCTCTACTGTCACCGGCTTTTCAGAAATAAAGGTCAGATCGACCACCGAAACGTTCGGGGTGGGGACGCGAATCGCAAATCCGTCGAGCTTGCCCGCCATCTCCGGAATCACCAGCTTCAGCGCCTTCGCCGCGCCTGTCGAGCTGGGGATAAGGTTGATCGCAGCCGCGCGCGCACGGCGCAGGTCCTTGTGCGGGAAGTCCAGGATCACCTGGTCGTTCGTGTAGCTGTGAATCGTCGTCATAATGCCCGACACAATCCCGAAATTCTCATGCAGCACCTTCACCACAGGCGCGAGGCAGTTCGTTGTGCACGACGCATTCGAGATCACGTTATGCTTCGCCGCGTCATACTTCCCCTCATTCACGCCAAGTACCAGCGTCACGTCCTCGTTCGTCGCCGGCGCAGAGATGATCACCTTTTTGACCGAGCCCCGCAGGTGTGCCTTCGCCTTGGTCGCATCGGTAAAGATTCCCGTCGACTCAACCACGATCTGCACCCCCGTCGAGGTCCAGTCCAGCTTCGCAGGGTCGCGCTCCGCAAATACCTTAATTGTCTTTCCGTCGACGGTGATCGAATCTGCAGTCGAGGTGATCTCGTTCGGCAGGTTGCCCAGGATGGAGTCGTACTTCAGCAGATGGGCAAGCGTTGCGGGGCTCGTCAGGTCGTTGACGGCGACAATCTCAATTTCCGGATTGCCGAGCGATGCGCGAAATACGTTGCGTCCGATGCGGCCGAAGCCATTAATTCCAACCTTTACAGCCATGGAAGAGTCTCTCCTTCATCTCGAATGCGTGAAAATCTTTTTGGGTTTCTGGTTTAGCGACCATCTCAGGGGCCCGTTCGCACAATGCCAACGGCCACAAACCCCCAATTACCGATCCTAGCAGAGCAGTCAACGGTTTTGCATAAGAAATTTCTATCGCGCAGATTAAATCCGGCGGAACAATAGAAAATCCGCGTCCCGCATTGCTCAATGCGGTTCTCAAGTGCTTTCAAAGCATCGCCATCGTTTGCGGCTCACCGCTGTCTGTGTTACATCGGATGTATGCGCGAATGGATGCGCGAAAAAATGAGACGACGTTCCAAGCGTGGCCCGAACGATTCGGAAGCCACTGGAAAGATAGGCCAGGAAATCCCCGTAAATCAGCCAGCTCCCCTGCGCCCTTCTTACGAAGCTGCCCCCACCGAGGCGCCCAGCGCACCGGGGACCATCAGCAATAACCAGGAGCCGGAGACTTCCTCCTCATCACTCCCGCTTTCACCGGAGGCCGCCGCTGCGTTCGGCGCTCCCGCCAACATCTCCGGGCAGCCCGGCCGGCTTGAAGTCGAGACCCAGCCGGAGTCGCCCTCAACACCGCCGCCCGCGCTCGAAGCAGCCGGTCGAAACAGCGGTCCCAAAGGCTTCGTAGTGCTCACCATCGGCTTGCCCGGTTCGGGCAAAACCACGTGGTTCAAGCGCCGCGGCGTCACCCCTCTCTCGTCGGACATGCTGCGTTCCATCCTCTTCGATGACATCACCGAGCAGCGCTATCAGGGCCTGGTTTTTTCCACCCTGCGCTCGCTGCTGCGCGCCCGCCTCATCGCCAAAATGCCCTGGAACTACGTGGACGCGACCAACCTTTCGCCCCACGAACGCCGCCAGTGGATCAAGATGGCCAAGAGCTTCGGCTACGACGTGCAGGCCGTCTTCTTCGACGTTCCGCTCGAAATCTGCATGGAGCGCAACAGCAAACGCGAGCGCACTGTGAGCGATGAAACCATGAAGAATATGGCCGAGCGCCTGCGCCCGCCCAACTTCAAGGAAGGCTTCTCCAAGATCGTCGTGGTGCGCGTCAAAACCCAGCCACAGTAGAAGCCCCCGCCGAGTAGGTGGACTACAATCGCAATCAAACCGGAAGCCGGGCACAACAGCCCGGCTTTCTACATTTGAACGCAATGAACCCTGCCATCGAATTCCGTAGCGTCACCTTCACCACCCCGCAGGGCCGCAAGCTGCTCGACGGAATCTCCTTCGCCATTGAGAAAGGGACCACCACCGCCATCCTCGGACGCAGCGGCTCCGGCAAAACCACGCTGCTCAAAACCGTGAACCGCATGATCGAGCCGACAGAGGGCGACGTGCTGGTAAGCAGCAACAGCATCCGTACCTCCGACGCCATCACCCTCCGCCGCGGCATCGGCTACGTCATTCAGGAGACCGGCCTCTTCCCGCACTTCACCGTCGCGCGCAACGCTGCGCTCGTGCCTGAGATTGCCGGCCATCCACGCCACACCCGCATCCAGCGCAGCCACGAACTGCTTCACTCCGTCGGACTCGACCCCGTCGCCTTTGCCAAGCGCTATCCGCACCAGCTCTCCGGAGGCCAGCGGCAGCGCGTCGGCCTCGCCCGCGCCCTCGCCGGCGACCCGCCCATCCTGCTCATGGACGAGCCCTTCGGCGCGCTCGATCCCCTCACCCGCGCCGAAATGCAGGACATGCTGCGCAACCTGCTCGCACGCCTCAAAAAAACCGTGCTCCTCGTCACCCACGATCTCGATGAAGCACTCTACCTCGCCGACAACATCGCCCTCCTTGCCGACGGCAAACTCGTCGCCCACCTCAAAGCTGCGGATTTCCTCGCCTCGCCGCATCCTGAAGTGCAGTCCTACGTCCGTGCCTTCCACCGGGGCAGCAAATCCGAAGCCGGCGCGGCACGAACACCGGGAGCGTTGTGATGACCAGCTTTCTCTCGCAGTACGGATCGCAGATCGCCGAGCTCACCCTTGAGCATCTCTGGCTCACCGGATTCGCCATGCTCTTTGCCACCGCCATCAGCATCCCGCTCGGCGTTTGGCTCACCCGCGCTCCGCGCTGGTCCGGCCCCGTCATCTCCGTCGCCAATATTCTTCAGACCATCCCCTCGCTCGCCATGTTCGGCTTCCTGCTGCCGCTGCCCTGGCTGGGCGAGCGCGCCGCGCGCATCGCTATCGTTGCCCTCACCGCCTACGCGATACTGCCCATTCTGCGCAACACCTATGCCGGAATCCGCGCAATCGACCCGGCCGTCCTCGAAGTCGCACACGCCCTCGGCATGACCGGCACGCAGCGTCTCTTTAAGGTTGAGTTGCCTCTCGCCGCATCCCTCATCCTCGCCGGACTCCGCACCGCCACCGTCACCTGCGTCGGCATCGCGACCATCGCCGCCGCCGTCGGAGCCGGAGGCCTTGGCGAGCTCATCTTCCGCGGCGTCGCCTCCGTCGACAACCGCCTCATCCTCGCCGGAGCCATCCCAGCCGCGCTCCTCGCCTTGCTGGCCGACGGCTCCCTCGGACTCCTCGAACACTGGATGCGAGCGCGATCAAGATGAAGCGGACGAAACATGCAGCGGTATTTGTAATGATTGCAGTTACGTTCTGTTTATTTTTCTTAACCTCCTGCGCCCCGCCACGTCCTGACCACCCCATCATCGGAGCCAAAAACTTTACCGAGCAGGTCATCCTCGGCGAGCTTCTCGCGCAGGAGATCGAAGCCAAGACCCATCTCCCCGTCGAGCGCCGCTTCTATCTCGCTGGCTCCTACATCTGCAACCAGTCCCTCATCTCCGGACGCATCGACGGCTACGTCGAATACACCGGGACCGCGCTCACTGCCATCCTCAAGCAGCCGATTAACCGAAACCCGCAGCGGGTTCTCGATACCGTCCGCCGCCTGTACGCGCAGCGATACCACGTCACCGTCGGCCCTCCGCTCGGCTTTGACAACTCCTTTGCCATGGTTATTCGCGGAGACGACGCCCGCCGCCTGCACCTCACAACGCTCAGCCAGGCCGCACAGTACACGCCGCATTGGAAGCTTGGTGTCGGCTATGAATTCGAGCAGCGTCCCGACGGCCTCCCCGGCCTCGAAGCCGCCTACCATCTCAAATTCGACGGTCCCCCGCGCACCATGGACCTCGGACTGCTCTACCGCGCCCTCAACAATCATCAGGTCGATATGATTGCCGGCAATACCACCGATGGCCCCATTCAGGCCTTCGGTCTCACCATCCTTCAGGACGACAAGCACTACTTCCCGCCCTATCAGGCCGTGCCGCTCGTCAGCGACGCTGCGCTCAAGCGCTGGCCGCAGATCCTGCTCGCCCTCAACGCCCTCGCCGGAAAGATCACCGCCGACGACATGCGCGCCATGAACGAAGCCGTCGACGGCCAGCATCGCGATCCCGCCGCAGTCGTGCACGAATTCCGAAAGAAAAAAGGATTATGAGAACCGGCTCCGAGCCCAAGCACCGAATGACTCGCTCATCCCAATCATTGTCGCCAACCATGCGAAAATTCTGACAGAGGAAGGACTCCGACCATGACCCTGACACCACCACAGCCAGAACCCTGGCTCAGCGGAACTCACTCCGAACTTCCTGCCGTCCTCCGCGCTGTCATTCACGCCTTTGAGCTTGCACAGGTCGATGTTCACCACTGGGCTGCTGACCTCACTGAATCCGAGCTGCACTCCTCGCCCTTCGGGCTCACGTCCATCGCCTTCCATCTGCGCCACATCGCACGCTCGCTCGACCGTCTGCTCACATATGCTGAAGGCAATCAGCTCTCCAGCGAACAGATCCTCGCCCTCAAAACCGAATCCGATTCCGGCATTTCGCGCGACGAATTATTTTCGGAATTCAACTCCGGCCTCGCCTCGGCAACCGCGCGCGTGCGCGCCTTCGCTTCCGCCGACCTCAATCAGCCGCGCGGCGTCGGCAAAAAGCAGCTCCCTACCAGCATGGGAGGCCTGCTCGTCCACCTCGCCGATCACACCCAGCGCCACACAGGACAAATTGTTACCACTGCCAAGCTGATCAAAGCTCAACGCCTCGAAGAATCGACCGCCGTCCACGGCCTGAGCTAAACGCTGCGAATCACAAGAATCGTCTGGTCATCCACCTGTTTTCCAAACACCCGCGCCGCCTCCAGAATCTTCGCCGCCAGATCTGGCAGCGCGGCCTGGGCGTGCGCTTCAATCGTCTGTTCCAGCCGTTCCACGCCAAATTCTTCGCCGCGTTTATCGCACACTTCCAGAATCCCATCTGTAGAAACCACCAGCAGATCGCCGTGTTCCATCTGCAGCCGCTGGCCGCTGAAGCCCTGCACGTCCAGCAACCCCAGCGGAAACTGTTCCTCCTCCAGCTTCGACAGCGCCATCCCATTCGCATGCCAGTGCAGAATCGGCGGGCTCGCCGCCAGCGCGTAATACACCGCGCCGTCCGCGCACAACCGGAACGCGCTGAACGTCGCATACATATGCGGTTCTTTCACATTCGGCAGCACCGTGTTCAGCCGCTCCAGCAGCACCGGTAAAGTGCGGCCCGGTTCGCCCTCGCCCGCATCCAGCAAAGCTGTCCGCGTTGCTGTCTTCAGCATGCCCATCAAAATGCCCGCCTGCAGCCCGTGCCCGGCAATGTCGCCCAGATACGCAATCGCGTCCCCGTTCGTCAGCACCAGCGCATCCACCAGATCTCCACCCACCTTGTCGCTCGGCTCCGAGACGCCGTACACATCAAACCGCGCCGTCCGCACAGTAAACGGAGGCACCAACGTCTTCTGAATCCCATGAGCCAGCTCCAGCTCATTGCGCAGCTTGAACGATTCTTTGCCCTCGCGCCGCATGAAGATGATGAATAGCGCATACGACAAGAGAATCGCGACCATTGTGCCGGTTGCTGAAAATTCGATGCCTGCCTGCGCAGGTACCTGTTTCAAATGAAAACTCCGCATGAACCACCTCGCCATACCCGTCATGATCCATGGACTGGAACTTGAGAGCGCGATCGGCAACGCCAGAAAAACTACCGGCAGCCGGAACAGCACAGCCACCCACAGGGCCGCCGTGAATCCGCTCCAGACCACACTCATCAACACGACCAGATAAGAAGTTCGTCCCCCACTCATCAGGTCGCCATAAAATCCGAATGTTGAAAACAGAGTAAGGACGGCTGCAAAAAACACCCACAACCGGGAAACTGGGACGGATCGGAACAGCCAGGCCTTCGGCCTGCGCAGATACCAGGGAGTTTGCCAGTTCGTAGTCATTGCCTGCAAAGATAGCAGAAATAAAATGAGGGTCAGCCTATGAACAGAAAGCTACGAGCTATAGGAAACTGCGGAGAGCGCATGCCAGTTTGCACACGCGGCATCCATGCCAAATGCAATCGACACAGCAAAGAGGACGCATTTTGTCCTGTTTGCTGTGTCGGTGTGCCTGTCTGGCAAAGACCGCCCGCCGCGCAGGCGCTTTTGAATTACAGAAACAGCGGTGCCAGCACCAGCGTTACCGTTGCCAGCAGTTTGATCAGCACGTGCAACGAGGGCCCGGCCGTGTCCTTGAACGGATCGCCCACTGTATCGCCGACCACCGCGGCCTTGTGCGCTTCTGACCGTTTGCCGCCATACGCGCCTGTTTCAATCAGTTTCTTTGCGTTGTCCCACGCACCACCGCCGTTGTTCATCAGCATGGCGAGCAGAATACCGCTGATCGTGCCCACCATCAGCAGGCCCGCCACTGCCTCCGCGCCGCTCAGGTTGATCGCAACTCCGTGGATCATCGGCCCAACCATCATGTCCGACGGATCGAACTCGGCACCGAAGTGGCGGAAGATCAGCCCTACACACAGCGGCATGGCCACCGCCAGAATTCCCGGCAGAACCATTTCCTTCAGCGCCGCGCCTGTAACAATGTGCACGCAGCGTCCATAGTCCGGTAGCGAAGTACCTTCCATAATTCCCGGATTTTCGCGGAACTGCTGATGCACATCCTGAATCACCGTCTGCGCCGCGCGTCCCACCGCCTTGATCGCCATCGACGAGAAAAGATAAGTAAGCATTGCACCCAGCAGCGCGCCGACAAACACTGGAACCGAAGCCAGATTGATGTTCGAGAAGCTCCATCCTGCGGGCATGACGCCGCCCGCCGCAATCACCCGCTGCTGCACGATGTCATGCACCGTAGCCAGGTACGCCGAGAACAGCAGGAACGCCGCCAGCGACGCTGACCCGATTGCATAGCCCTTCGTCAAAGCCTTGGTCGTGTTGCCCGCCGCGTCGAGCTTGTCCGTCTTTTGGCGAATGGAATCGGGCTGGTTGCTCATTTCGATGATGCCGCCCGCATTGTCCGTAATCGGACCGAAGGTATCCATCGCCAGAATGTAGGCTGCCGACGAAAGCATGCCCATCGTCGCAATGGCTGTCCCGTAAATGCCCTTCGCGTAGTTGGAAATGGTCGTTACGTCTTCCAGTCCTCTCACGCCGAAGTAGTAGCTCAGCAGTAGAGCCGCCCCAATCACGATCACCGGCAGCGCGGGAGTCTCCATGCCTACTGCCAGTCCTTGAATAATGTTCGTCGCCGGACCCGTCGTGGAAGCCTGGGCAATATCCTTCACCGGGCGGAAGCGCGTTTCCGTGTAGTATTCCGTGATGCGCACAAACAAGAACGACATCACAATGCCGCAAATGCCGCACGCCAGCAGCCACCAGCGTGCGTCCAGCATGAAGTAGATGGCCACGGCAAAGCCTGCCAGCGCCAGCAACGTCGTTACGTAATAGCCCTTGTTCAGCGCGTGCATCGGGTCTTCGTCTTCGCCGCTGTGCACAACGGCTACGCCTACAATGCTCGCAATCAGGTTGATCGCCTGCACGATCAGCGGAAACAGAATCCCCTTCAACCCGAACACCGGATACAGCGCAGCGCCCAGAATCATCGCGCCCACGTTTTCCGCCGCGGTCGACTCAAAAATGTCCGCGCCACGGCCCGCGCAGTCGCCCACGTTGTCGCCGACAAGGTCGGCAATCACCGCTGGGTTCCGCGGATCGTCCTCCGGAATTCCCGCCTCCACCTTGCCCACCAGGTCCGCGCCCACGTCTGCGGCCTTGGTGTAAATGCCGCCCCCAAGCTGCGCGAAAAGCGCCACCAGCGAAGCTCCAAAACCAAACCCGACCAGTTCATAAGGAACCTGCTGCGGATTCGTGAGCCCGCCGAACGCCAGGAACAGAATGCCCACGCCCAGCAGCGAAAGCCCTACAACCACCAAGCCCGTCACCGCCCCGCCGCGCAGCGCCGTCTGCAGAGCCTTGCCCATGCTGGTACGCGCCGCCGAAGCCGTCCGAATGTTCGTGCGAATCGAAACCCACATGCCCGTCTGCCCGGAGAGCGCCGAGCACAGCGCGCCGATCAGGAAGCTGATCACCACTTTATTTGCGTAAGGAGCAGTAAAAGGAGAAAGCCTGTATCCGATATAAAGAACCACAGCCAGCGCCACTGCGATCATCGCAATGGTGCTGTACTGCCGCTTCATAAAGGCTTCCGCGCCCAGCCGAATGGCGTTCGAGATCTTCTGCATCTCTGGCGTTCCCACGTCTCCGCTCAGCACTATGCGAGCGAATACGAACGCGGCAATCAGGCCCAGAACACCCGTTGCCAGCGCTATCCAGAGATACACATGGTTACCTGCTACCGTAGCGCTGCCAGCTTGCCAGTCCAATGCCGCTGCGGGCGAGAAAAACACCATTCAAAAGCCTCCGTGGGGATAACAATCTGTTGAGCCCTGCTTCTTCCCCAATTCCCGGTCAAGAAGCGCAAACTTACACAAAACGCGCTATTAAAGCACGCTGGAGAAACCATGGTCAATTGCAGGAAAACCGGACCGGAGTCACACCTCTCCGCCTGCCCCCGATCCGGGCGGAATGCAGTTTAGATGCCACACCGGAAAGCAGAGTCTAAGGCATTGGGGCGACAATCGGCAACTTTGCCAAAATCGCTGCTGATATGCTGGTGCGAAAGCAATCTCATCTCCCCTCGTTGTCGTTGGTGTTGCTTTTCTCCAGAAAGGCGGTTCGGAATGGCGGACAGGGCTCCCGGCTGTTCTCAGCCACGTTCGTGGGTTGGTTTCAAGTTTAGCTCTCGGCTTTGTCCAGTTCTCGTATTGCTTGCGGCTGCGTTTTTATTCGCGGGGTTGAGTTTCGCCAGTAGCCTCACCGTCGAAAACCCCGGCACTGGCTCCGTTCCTCTCGATGGAAAATGGCAGTTTCACCTCGGCGATAATCTAGCCTGGGCCAATCCTGCCTTCGACGACTCCAACTGGGAACAGATCAGCGCCGACACCACCTGGGGCGCGCAGACCCATCCCTCCTATACCGGCTTTGCCTGGTACCGTAAACGCATCACAGTCACCAGCTCCAGCTCTGCCCAAACCAAAAATTTGGCCATCCTCATCCCGCCCGTCGATGATGTCTACGACCTCTACTGGAATGGAAAGAAGATCGGCAGCTACGGAGCAATGCCACCCGACGCGAAATGGTGGTCTGCGGGCCACGGCGCTGTCTATAACCTGCCGCCCTCCTCGGGCACAGGTCCGCAAAGCGGCGTGCTCGCCTTGCGCGTCTGGAAGGCTCCGCTTTCCTCAGTTGATCCCTCAACCAATGGCGGATTCCACTCCACGCCTCTGCTCGGCGATGCGGACGTTCTCGCCACTCAGTCCCGGCTCCCCTTTTATACAAGTGATGAACGCAGGTTGCCCGACCTGCTTATCTCCGCGGTCGTTCTCGTCGCTGGAGTCCTTAGCCTCCTGCTATTTTTCCGCGACCGCAAGCAGGGCCTGTATCTGTGGCTTGCCCTCTACCTCGTCGCCGGCGGCCTGATCGGTGTGCGTGACGTATCCGCTTACAGCTTTTCCCTCACCTTCCGTGCCACGCAGCTCGTGACGCAGTTGCTGGAATGTTTCCAGGACATCTCCATGTGGATGATCCTGCTGTATTTATTCGGCATGGCGTATGACCGCCGCTGGAGACGCGCCACGACATGGCTGGTCACGCTCTACCTTGCGGCGCAGCTGGGCGACTGCGCAGCCATCTTTATCTGGGCCAAAGGTGGTCCGTTTCTGCCCTGGATCGACGCCGCTACCACCGCCGTCTACTCCATCACGCCCTTGTATGTCTTCGTCATCATCGGTTACGGCCTGACGCGCAGAAAACAGCTCAGCTTGTGGCCTCTGATTATCGCAGCGTGTTTGAACGGACTGTATAACTGCACCAATAACCTCTTCGCACAAGGCATCCGCTTTACGCATTGGACCTTCGTCAATTGGTTGGGGAACCTCGGTGTCCATGCCGGCAGCTACTTCTTCGGCATTGCTTTCATTCTCAATACGCTCCTCTTCCTTGCCCTCATCTTCACCATCGCTCGCGAACAATTCCTTGAGCGCGAGCGCCAGGCCCGCATTGAGCTCGAAATTAAGTCCGCGCAGGAAGTCCAGAAGATTCTTGTCCCAGACAAGACCCCGGCTATCCCCGGCTTCGCTATCGCCAGCATCTATCGCCCAGCCGAAGAGGTCGGCGGGGACTTTTTCCAGGTCATTCCCACCGATAACGGCGGAGCCCTGATCGTGCTGGGCGACGTCAGCGGCAAAGGGCTCAAAGCCGCTATGACTGTCTCGCTTATCGTCGGCACACTCCGCACCCTGGCCGATTACACCCAGAGCCCCGCGCAAATCCTCAATGGCCTCAACCGCCGGCTCCTCGGACGCACCGACGGAGGCTTTGCCACCTGCGTCATCGCGCATATCAAGACCGACGGCAGCGTCGCCCTGGCCAACGCCGGACACCTCGCCCCGTTCCGCAATGAGGCCGAGTTACCCGTTGCCGGATCGTTGCCGCTCGGGCTGATACCCGACGCGGAATATGATGAGCTCGACTTCCGTTTGCGGGAGCATGACACCCTCATCTTCTACACCGACGGCGTCGTCGAAGCCCGTAATCAGGCGGGCGAACTCTACGGCTTTGACCGAGTCGCCGACTTGGCCGCCTCCGCTCAAAGCGTGGAGCAGATCGTGGAAGCCGCCTGCGCCTTCGGCCAGAAGGACGACATCACCGTGCTCCAGCTTACGCGCCTGGCTCAGTCTGCCCCGGCTCACGAATCGCGTCTCAACCTTGCAACTCAGATTGCCGGAGCATAAACTGCCTTTGCCAACCGGAGGACGCAAACAGGCGAATAGGTTCCACACAATCGAAACCGGCTGCCCTGAGAACCATCCGCCTTCAAGTTCCTCATCGTCTTCCGTTCCACGGTCTTCTTGAGCCGGCTCATCGCGCCGGTCCTGCCGCGAATCCCAAAGCTCAACGCCATCCTCTAATAGATACAAAACGCCGAGCGGATCCATCGGTTCCGGCCTGTGCCTTTTTGTAACAGCGGAACCTGTCATCCTCACACATTGCCGCTGTACAATCTGGTGTTCGTTCAGGTAAGAAGGAACCAGGACCAACCATAAGGATTTTCCGCCAGAGAGGGGTATCGATGGGCCGCAGTGTGGTCGCCGAACAGAGTAAGCCAAAAACTGTCGCTGGATTCCCTCCCGAGCGCCTGATCGAAACCTATCGCCTCATGTATCTCTCGCGCCGCACCGACGACCGCGAGATCATCCTCAAGCATCAGCAGAAAATCTTCTTCCAGATCTCCGGCGCCGGACACGAAGCCCTGCTCGTCGCTGCCGGCCTCGTCCTCAGATCCGGATATGACTGGTTCTTTCCCTATTACCGCGACCGCGCCCTCGCGCTCGCTCTCGGCGTCACTCCGGAGGAGCTGCTCCTCCAGTCCATAGGTGCGGCCAGTGACCCTGCCAGCGGCGGCCGCCAGATGCCGTCCCATTGGAGCAGCCCGTCGCATCACATCGTCTCGCAGTCCTCCGCGACCTCCACGCAATGCCTGCACGCTGTCGGCTGCGCTGAGGCCGGACGCTACTTCACCCGCCATCCCGAGGCCGCCGCCAAACACGACGGCGACTACCGCCAGTGGCGCGGCGTCGAGTTCCATGGCGACGAGGTCGTCTATGTCTCTCTCGGCGAGGGCTCAACCTCACAGGGCGAGTTCTGGGAAGCCCTCAACACCGCCTCCAACGAAAAGCTCCCCGTCATCTTCGTCATCGAAGACAACGGTTACGCCATCTCCGTTCCCGTCGAAGTCAACACTCCCGGCGGCAGCATCTCCAGGCTCGTCCGCAACTTCCCCAACTTCTACTTCGCCGAAATCGACGGAACCGACGTTACCGAATGCTTCCGCGCCTTTGAGGAGGCCACCGCGCACTGCCGCTCCGGCCAGGGCCCCGCCTTCGTTCACGGACACGTCATCCGCCCCTATTCTCACTCGCTCTCCGATGACGATAAGCTCTACCGCCCCGAGTCCGAGCGCAACGCTGACGCTCTCCGCGATCCGCTCTCTAAAACGCAGATGCTCTTGCTCCGCGAAGGCATCCTCGACGCCGACGCCATCACGCGCCTTGAGAAGAAGGTCGACGAGGAGGTCCGCCAGGCCGCCGAACACGCTCTGCACGCCGCGCCGCCCTCGCCGCTAAAGCCCGAAATTCTCAGGCATGTCTACTCCGAGCACTACGACCCTACGCGTCCCGAGCTGCAAACCGCTCCCGCTCCTTCCGCAACGCAGCAGGAGCGAACCATGGCCGACCTCATCAACGCCTGCCTCAAGGACGAAATGCGCCGCGACCCGCGCATCGTCGTCTTCGGCGAAGATGTGGCCGACTGCTCCCGCGAGGAGTATCTCGACGAAGGGTTAGTCAAAGGCAAGGGCGGTGTCTTCAAACTCACCGCCGGCCTGCAATCCGAGTTCGGCTCCGACCGCGTCTTCAACTCCCCGCTCGCCGAGGCCAACATCGTCGGACGCGCCGTAGGCATGGCCGTGCGTGGCCTCAAGCCCGTCGTCGAAATTCAGTTCTTCGATTACATCTGGCCCGCCATGCACCAGCTCCGCAATGAGCTTTCCCTTATGCGCTGGCGCTCCAATGGAACCTGGGCCTGCCCCGCTGTCATCCGCGTTCCCATCGGCGGCTACCTCACCGGAGGCTCCGTCTACCACTCTCAGTCCGGCGAAAGTATCTTTACGCACACCCCCGGCGTGCGCATCGTCTTCCCCTCCAACGCGCTCGACGCCAACGGCCTTCTCCGCACCGCCATCCGCTGCGACGACCCCGTCATGTTCTTCGAGCACAAGCATCTCTACCGCGGCTTCTACGGACGCGCCCTCTACCCCGGTCCCGACTACATGGTTCCCTTCGGCAAAGCCGCCACTGTGCGCGAAGGCACCGACCTCACCATCGTTACCTACGGAGCCATGATTCCCCGCGCCATTCAGGCCGCGCAAAAGGCCCACCGCGAACATGGCATCGAAACCGAAATCCTCGACCTCCGCACCCTCAGCCCGTATGACTTTGAGGCCATCGCCGAATCCGTTCGCAAGACCAGCAAGGTGATCGTTGCACATGAGGACATGCTGAGCTGGGGCTACGGAGCCGAGATCGCCGCCCGCATCGCCGACGAGCTCTTCCACGACCTCGACGCCCCCGTCCGCCGCATCGCCGCCATGGACACCTTCGTCGCCTACCAGCCCATCCTCGAAGACGTCATCCTCCCGCAGTCCGAAACCATCTACGACGCCATCGTCGAGCTCAAGCAGTTCTAGGATCCCATCGGTTTGCCATAGCTGGAGGATGTATGCGAATTCTGCTTAGCCTGTTGATGCTCGGAGCCACCATTCTTGCCTATCCGCAAACGGCTCAACAACCCTTTACTCTCAAACTCAGCGCGGTCAAATCACAGGTTTCTATTGGCGATCAGATTGAAATCAGGATCGTGATGACGAACACTTCCGACCATCCTATAGACTGCACCCGCACGTCGAGCAACGGGCTGGACCGCAATTATCGCTACGATGTCTCATACGAGGGCCAGCCTGCGCCGAAAATCATAAGGAAACACCCGGAGATAGGCGAGGAGTTCAGCACATGGCCTTGCATCATCAAACCCGGAGAATCCGCTAGCAGCGCTGGAGGGCTTATTAGCGTTCTTTATGATTTCAACCGTCCCGGCGAGTACACGATCCAAGTCGAACGCCCGGCCGTCTTTGCTCCTAACAACCCATATATAAAATCCAACACCATCACCATCGCCGTGCTGCCGCAGGATACTCCCCTTCAGCAATAAGCTCGTATCAAATCCGCGACCGACGGAAGCGGCCACTTCAGATCGTTCACGAATGGCGCGAAGCGCGTCAGCCTGGACGGCTAGTCCTGCAATACCAAAAACGCCACCCCGTACCCGCCCAAACTCACCTGCATTTGTCCCGCCGGAGTCATCGTCTGCATCGTCGGCCCCGCCGTCGGGCTCGTGCTCTTGTCAATCGTCACTTCCGTCGCCGAAGTGAATGACCCGAGCGCGCTCACGTCCACCAGCACCGTTCGCGGAACCCCGGGCCCGTTGTTATCGTTCGCGCTGGCCACGCCATGGTCGCTCACCATCACCACCGTCTGCCCGTTGGTCTCCTTCACTGCCAGCACCTCGATATTGTTCGCGTCCGTATCCGTCGCGCTCAAAATCGACCCGCCCGTCGCCGCTGCAAACGAGTGGCTCAGCCAGTAGTCCACCCAGTAGCTCAGTTGCAGCTGCCCCGTGCCCGAGTTGAACTCCCCATACTGCGCGTCCCCGTCAAACGACCACTGATACAGCGCATGCGCCCCTGCCTTGCCCAACTGCGAATACTCATACGTCCGCCATCCGGCAAAAAACGCGCTCGACCCCCTCGTGTCCGTCACAAACGCCTGTCCCGGATTGCACGTGCTCATCCCATTCGCCGCTTCATAATCCGCATTCACATTGTTCTCAAGAATCCAAACAGGAACATTCTTCAGCGCCGGATTCGTCGCCAGCTCCGAATACAGATACTGCACCCCGCTTGCAAACGTCGGAATCGTCGCCATGATCTCCGCATCCGTTGTCGTCTGGTCACAGGTCGAGTAAAAGTGCGTCCCCAGGACATCCACCTGCGCCGTCACCCCCTGCACAAACGTCGGAATAAAGTCCTGCTCCTGCCCCTCAAAGTCCGACAGTTCCACCGCCACAAACTTCAGCGTCGGATCCACCGCCTGCATCGCCGGAACCAGCGTGTTGTACATCGTCACATACTCTTCCGGAGTCACGCCGTTGATATTCGGCTC
>Ga0335072_10003215_pt1 | contig 24695 bp, 28 predicted proteins | sample Lox_Sample_21_FD_206725 | JGI IMG/M metagenome (GOLD analysis project Ga0335072, IMG submission 206725) | Soil microbial communities from Loxahatchee National Wildlife Refuge, Florida, United States - Lox_Sample_2.1 | ecosystem: Environmental > Terrestrial > Soil > Wetlands | place: USA... | reverse complement strand
CGGCGGATCGCGGTCGGCGTGCACCGCGCCGAGCACATGGTCGTAGACCAGGAGCCGACGGTAGCCGAGTCCCTCGGCCGTCTGGGCGAAGTCGCGGACGGCCGCCGGATCCGTGCCGATCTGCGTCGTCGGGAACACCACCCCGAAGTCCATCGGTATCTCCTCTTTACCCTTGCAGCCCGAGGCCGTCGAACCCGGCGCGCGCCACCGCCGCGACCCGGTCGCGGAAGTCAGCGTGGCGCAGGCTGCCGTGCGCGAGGATCACCGGGCGCGGGGGGCCCGGGGGCTGCGCCTGCGGCGCGCTCATCGCCTGACGACGGCGCGGTTGCCGTCGCGCCACAGGTAGGCCTGGACACGTTCGGCGATCTTCCAGCCGTCCGGAGTCCGGGCGAGCGTGTCGGTGTAACTGCCCGCGATGATGCAGGTGTCGCCGCCCGGGGTTCCCGCGCGCACATGCTGGGCCTGGAAGTAGGACGTGGCACGCGCGGTGTCACCGTCGACCTCGGCGACGACGTTGCCGAGCAGATGCTGGGAGGCGTCCAGCGCCTCCAGGGCTCCCCTGGAGCGGGCGAGGATGGCCTCGAATCCTTCCAGGCGCCCGCCCGGGTGGACGAACGCGGGCGCGCTGGTGAAGCAGCCCTCGAGCAGCGCCCAGTCCTTGGTGTCGAGGGCGAAGGTGTAGCGCGCGCACAGGTCGGCGATTTCCTGACGGTCGATCAGTTGCCGCAGATCAGCGTCCATCTAGTCTCCTTGGTGCCGGGTTGGCGGGTCAGCGGGCTCTGGCCAGCGCGGCGACCTCGGCCTCGTAGGCGAGGTCGAACGTGCGTCCCCACAGCGGGTCCGACAGCACCCGGTCCACCACGGCCGCGCCGGACCGGCGGAACCACTCGAGCGTCTGGGCATGGCCGGCCCGCAGGTCGTAGGCCGGCCAGAGCCCCAGGACCCGGGTGATCTTGCCGGGATCGAGCATCCCGTGATGGGCCGGGGTGAACAGCCGGGAGAACAGCGGGCCTTCCGCTATCCGGGCCAGATCGTCGGGCAGCAGCACGACGTCCGGCTCCACGCCCACCACCTCGGCCAGCGTGGCGACGTAGGCCGCGCTGGTGACCGCGCTGGTGGTCACGTTGAAGACCTCGCCGACCGCGGCCGGATGCGTGGCCATGACGAGCAGCGCCCGGCACAGGTCGTCGACGTGCCCGTAGGAGCCGACCACCAGACCGTGGTACGGGAGCAGCACGGGGCGCCGCTCCTGGAGGCGCCGGAACATCGCCGCCTCCATGTCGTAGATGTTGTTGTACGGGCCGTAGATGGCGGCTGGCCGGGCGATCGTAGCCGGGAAGCCGACGGTGACGTGGCGGGTGAGCAGGGCGCGCTCGGCCGCGGCCTTGAAACCGCCGTAGGCGGTGACGTCGGGTGCCACGACCGTGCTGTCCTCGCTCCACGGGAAGGCGCCGGTCATCCGGTACAGGCTCTGCGACGAGACGTAGACGTAGCGGCCGATCCGGCCGGCGAGCAGGTCGGCGAGGTCGCCGGGGTCGGTGCCGCCGGCCACCTTGGCCACGCCGGACACGTCGAAGACCGCGTCCCACTCGGTGCCGGCCAGCGCCGCGCGCGTCGATGTCGCGTCGGACCTGTCCGCGACCAGCCGGGCCACCCCGGGCGGTAGCCCGACCGGGGTGACGCCGCGGTTGAGCACGGTCACGCCGGCGCCGTCGGCGGTCAGGATCTCGACCAGGCGGCGCCCGACGAACCCGGTGCCGCCCAGCACCAGCGTTTTCATCCGGCGCCGCCGCGTGGTGCGTAGCGGACGTGACGAGAGATGTCGCCGTACAGGTCGTTGATCACCCGGCGTTCGGTCCAGTACCAGCCGCCGTCGATGCGGGTCAGCCGGTCCTGGTAGCGGCCGGAGAAGATCGGTTGCAGCGGGAAGTCCGGGAGGGCCTGGAAGATGGTGACGTAGGCAGAGGCGGTGGCGGTGCCCGCGTCCTCGTCAACGTCGACGACCACGTTGGTGGTGACGTGCTTGGTGCGGGTCAGGCCGTCGTAGAGCAGGACATGGTCGGTAATCCACTGCCGGGCGGCGGCCGCGCCGGGCTCGGCCTTGTGCCACTGTCCGTGCTCGAAGAGCGCGGCGAACTCGTCGAACCGGCCGGTGTCGAACAGCTCGGCGTACCGGAACATCATGTCGCTGATCTGCTGGACGGCGTCACTCATGAGATCCTCCTGCGGGCGTCCGGCCGGGGTTGGCGGTCCATTCCTGGGCCTGTTGGATGACGACACACTCGAAGTGCGCCAGGCCGCGCTGCCCGTCGCAGGTCAGCCGGGTGAAATTCTCCGCCCAGGCGTGGTCGAACTCGAACGACCTGCCGTCGGAGTCGGTGATGCGGGTCGGGTGCGAGACGTCCCAGACCTCGCCCTCGATGTGGTAGTCGCCGCGGTAGACGCCCTGGCCCAGACCGTCGTCGAAGCCGCCGAAGGAGCCGCCGCCCTGGGTGTAGACCCAGCCGAGGTCCTCGATGGTGTACTCGCGCGGCACGCCATCGGCGTCGGTCAGCCGCACGGTGCCGCTGCGCAGCCGCCGGCCGCCCTCGTAAAAGTGCAGGTCATGCTCCACGTCGACGACGGGGACGCTGCGATCTGGCAGCATGATGGCGCCTTTCCCCGATGCCTGGCGTCCGCTGGGGTCCACGAAGTAGAAGCCGCCGTGGTCGGGCATGTCGAACAGCACCCACTGCCGCACGCCCGGCACCCGCCGGCGGACGCCCACCAGCGGTGCTCCGTACCGCCGCGGCCCGCCCCGGCCGGCTTGGTAACCCCACGAGTGGTTGCGGAAGAACGAGTCCGTCGCCCCGTCGAGCTCGATTCGCCGGCCGCCGACCTGCACCCACCCCGCGCACTTGCCGGTGACCTCGTACGTGATCCGCTCGCTGATCAGCCGGCCGTCGATCCGGGTGAACTCCGCCGGGTCCTCATACGGCAGCGTGGCGCTCCGGCACGTCACGTCCGCGGTTATCCCGTGCTCGTTGTCCGCCAGGACGAGGCGCAGGACCTTGAGCGGCTCGATGATCTCCAGCCGCAGCGGCCCGACCGCCAGGGTGTCCAAGCCGGGCCTCAGCCGCCGGGAGAGCCGGATATTGTGCTGCTGACCCGCGGCACGGACGCACACGAAGCCGTCGAGGACGTCGTTGTTCTGGTACAGCCGCAAGGTGGAGGCCAGCCCGATCTCGCCGGCCATGTCGCTGAGGCAGAGGTAGTGCCCGTCGTTCCAGGCTGGGTCCGTCCCCGCCACCCCGGCGAACGTCGAGGTGATCTGGTGGTACGGGTACTCGTCCATTCCGATCAGCATGCCGGCCCCTCAAAGTAGCGGCGTGCCTTAGCGCCCGGTACCTCACTGGCGGCGTCGATGACCAGGCAGGCGCCATTGACGTACCACGCCTCGTCGCTGGCCAGGAATACCGCCGCCGCCGCGACATCCGCCGGCCGGGCCGGCCGCCCGAACCTGCGGGCGAGCCGCTCCTCCACCTGGCCCAGGGCCGTCGGATCTCCGGCCACGACGGTGGCCGTCAGCCCGCTGACCGTCGCTCCCGGCGCGATGGCGTTGACCCGGACACGAGCCGGCATCAGCTCGACCGCGGCCGACTCGGTCAGTCCCACGACAGCGTGCTTGGCCGCGGTGTACGCGTGCGGCCCGAGCCCGCCACGCACGCCCGCCGTGCTCGCGGTATTGACGATCGCCCCGGATCCCTGGGCCCGCATGATCCGCGCTCCGTGCTTGATCCCCAGGAACACGCTGGTCAGCAGGACCGCCATGGTGCGGTCCCAGTCCTCCCGGGCGGTGTCCAGCAAGGAACCGGTTACGCCGAGGATGCCGGCGTTGTTGAACAGGCAGTCGAGCCCGCCCAGTTCGGACACGGCGGTATCCATCAGGGCGGCCACGTCGGCTTCGACGCTGACATCGGCGCGCGCGAAGCGGGCGGCCTCCCCCAGCTCCCGGGCGAGCGCACGCCCTCGATCTTCCTGCACGTCGGCTATCAGGCAGCGGCCGCCCTCAGCGACCAGGCGGCGGACGATCCCTTCGCCGATTCCGCTCGCGCCTCCGGTGACGACGCTGGCCTTGCCGTCGAACCTCATCGGCACGCGCCTCCCCGCCTCTCCGCGGCTGTGCATCCAGGCGTTATTTACATTGATTGGTGTACATTGGCCAGTGTATATTGGCCGAAACAAATAGCGCAAGACGTTCGGCCAGGCGCCTCACGAGGGAGGTCCCCGGTGGAGCTGGCAGGCAGGCGAGCACTGGTCACAGGCGCCAATCGCGGTCTCGGTGAGCAATTCGTGGAGGCGCTGCTGGCGCGGGGCGTCGACCGCGTCTACGCCGGGGCCCGGAACACCGAGGCGCTGCTGCCGTTGACGGCCCGGCACGGTGACCGCGTCCTGCCGGTGCGGCTCGATGTCACCGTCCCGGGCGAGGTCCAGGCCGCGGCCGAATATTGCCAGGACGCCGACCTGCTCGTTTCGAACGCCGGCCAGGCGTGCTTCGGGGCGGTGCTGGCCGCGTCGGACATAGCCTTGTTCCGGTCGGTCTTCGAGGTCAACTTCTTCGGCCCGCTCGCACTGGTGCGGGCGCTCGGCCCGCAGCTGCGGGCCCGCCGCGGCGGCGTCCTGTTCGTCCTGTCGCTCGCGGCCCTGGTCATCTCGCGCAGCTCACCGGTCTACAGTGCCAGCAAGGCGGCGGCCATGATGCTCGCGACGGCGGTCCGGTCCGAGCTCAAGGGTGACAGCGTGGTGGTGACCAGCGCCTTTCCTGGCTTCATCGACACGGACATGATGGCTGACGTGCAAACGCCCAAGGCACAGCCGCGGCTCGCGGCCGACCGTTCGCTTGACGGCTGGCAGGCCGGGCGCACTTCGGTCTTCCCGGACCACCTGGCCGAGCTGGTCGAGCACGCCGTGCTCGGCAACATGGCCGCGGTTCTCGATGACCCGCACGCGCTCATGACCCAGCTGGTCTCAGCGCTCGGGAGCGACGGGCCGGCCGGTCACTGAGCCGTGCGCTCAGGACCGGCCACGGCGGGGTTGCCCGAGGTCCAGATCAGGGCCAGCCGCCGCTCGCGGATGCGCCAGCCGTGCGGGGTCCGGATCAGCTGGTCGTCGTAGCGGCCCGCGATGATGAAGTGGTCACCGCCCGGGGTGCCGGCCTTGACGTGCTGGGCCTGCAGGTAGCAGCTGGATCCGGCCCGGTCGCCGTCGAGGCGGACCACGACGTTGCAGATCAGGTGCTGGGTGGCCGACATCGGCTCGAGCGCGGCCCGGCAGGTGTCCTCGATCGCCTGGTACCCGTGGCACGGCGGCATGTCCAGGTAGAAGGCGTTGGCGTCGGGGGTGAACACGGCGGCCAGGCCGGCCCAGTCGCGGCTGTCGAGGGTCAGGCCGTAGCGGTAGCAGAGCTCGGTGATCTCCTGCTTGTCCTGCAGCGCCCTGAGATCTGTCATGGCCGGCCTTCCGAGATCACGGTGACGGTGCCCGCCGTGCCGTCCACGGCGAGTTCCATGCCGTCGCGCAGCCGCGCGGTGCCGTCCTGCAGCGAGAGCACGCAGGGAATCCCGAGCTCACGGGACACCACTACGGCGTGGCTGTTCAGCGCGCCCACGTCGACCACCACCGCGCCCGCGACCAGGAACAGCGGGGTCCAGGCGGCGTCGGTGAGCGGCGCGACCAGGATCTCCCCCGGCTCCAGGGCCATGGCCGCGGGCAGGTCCATGCCCACCCGAGCCCGGCCCTGGTACCGGCCGGCGCTGCCGCCGATGCCGCTCAGTACCTGGCCGGCCTGGGCCGGCTCGGGACGTGGCCGGGATCGTCGCGGCCAGCTGGGCAGCGGCGCGGGGTCGGTGTCGATGATGAACGGCGGCTCGATCTCGAACAGGCCCCGGTACTGGGCCAGGCGTTCGGCGATGACCGGAGCGAAGCGAGCCGGATCCGCCACGTAGTCGTCGAGCTCGGACTCCAGCAGCATCATGACGTCCTCGGGTGCCGCGTAGTAGCCCGCCGCTACGCCCCGCCGGCCGAGCTCGCGCATGGCCAGCCGCACCTCGTTGATGGTGGTGACCGCGATCAGCTTGGTCTTCTCGCGCAGCGGGATGGTCCGGGCCGATGACGCCAGCGCGACGTCGAAGCTCTCCCGGCTCCCGCCGTCGGGCAGGGCGGCGCGGATCCGGTCGGCGGCGGCCGTGCGGGCGGCCGCCAGCCGGGCGTGCCGGGCGTCCGGGGAATCCTCGTCGGGCAGGTGCCGCATGCTGTCGACCAGCGCCAGCACCTGGTCCGGCCCGGCCTCCCAGGAGACGGCGCGGATATCCCACTCGTTGGGGCCGCGCTGGCCGAACTCGGCCAGGAAGGCGTCGAGGGCCTCGGCGAACTCGGGTGAGCCGCTGGCCAGCCGGGACAGCTGCCACAGGCCCCATGAGGGGGACGCGGACGGCACCTCGCCGTAGCCCGAGATGAGGTCGAGCAGGGCCTCGGGCTGGCCGGCCGCGGCGCACGCCTCGGCGAGCATCGCGGGCCCGACCGCGGAGCCGAACGTGGAGTAGTCATGCCGGGCAAACGCATTGTCCAGCTCGGGCAGGAACGACCGGGCGTACGCGACCAGGCCGACCGCGGACAGCGCGGCCAGGTCCGGGCGGTCGCGCCGCTTGGCCAGGACGCGGTCCAGGTCGGCGTCGATCTGCGGGAATTGCGACGCGGCGAGGATCTCGCCGATCGTCTGCGCGACCTTGGCCGAGCACTTGTCGCACGGGTCGTCCGGGTGCGGCTGGTACGGCGGCGCGGCCGCGGCGCTGCCAAGCAGGGCCGCGTCGAAGGCCTCGACCGTCATGCCCATCCGGATCGCCACCACCCGGCAGTGCGAGAGGTTGATGTAGAAGTAGCCGCCGAACAGGCCCGCGACGGGCGGGCGCGCCTGGTCCAGCTCGCCCTCGCGGTAGATGCCGAACTCGACCAGCCCGCGCAGCCACCCGGGCAGCAGGCCCTTCTCGAAGACCAGCGTCCAGCCGAGCGGGCTGGCCGGATCGGCCAGCACCTCGCCGGCGTTGGCGCGGGTATAGAAGGGCATGCGCCCGCTGCGCTCCCAGTCAGTGAGCCAGCGATCGGGCAGCCCGGCCGCGGGGCTCACCACTGCTGATTCACCACTGGGAGGTACCGCCATCCACGTTGATCAGCGCGCCGGTGATGCCGGCGCCGAGTTCGCTGGCGAGCAGGGTGGCCATGGCGGCTACTTCCTCGACCGTGTTCAGCCGCTTGATGGCGGACTCCGCCGCGTAGTTCTCCAGGAACTGCTGGTAGGTGATGCCCGCGCTGGCGGCCGCCTGCGGTCCGAGCTCCCGCATCGTGTCGGTCTCGATGGCGCCCGGGCAGATCGCGTTGCAGGTGATGCCCTTGGTCCCGTACTCGGTTGCCACCGCCTTGGTCAGGCCGTTGATGGCGTGCTTGTTGGTGATGTAGTGGCTGACCGCGGGCTTGTTGCCCTGCTTGCCCTCGACCGAGGAGATGTTGATGATCCGGCCCCAGCCGCGCTCGAGCATGTACCGCAGCGCACGCCGGGTACCCCAGAACACCGCGTTGAGGTTGAAGTCGAGCGCATTCAGCCACGCCTCGTCGGTCATCTCGTGCACCAGCGCGAACCGGTCGCTACCGCCGGCGTTGTTCACCATGATGTCCACGCTGCCGTACCGCTGGGCGGCCTGGTCGACCAGGTTGTTGAGGTCCTCCTGACGCCGCACGTCGCACGGCACGAACATGGCCCGGTCGCCGACGCCCATCTCGTCCAGCGCCTGCTGGCCCTTGTCCCGCGACTTGCCGCTCAGCACGACGGCGGCGCCCGCGGCCGCGAACGCCTCGGCGATGCCGCGGCCGATGCCCCGGGTGCCGCCGGTGATCACGGCGACCCGCTTATCGAGCAACGGGGCTGCTCCCGTCTCGGCCATGGCCAGCTCCTCTTCTTCGATGTCTGTTGCTCCGCCGCCGCTCATTCGGTCAATCCCTTCAGGACGCGATGGAAGTGCTGGACCCCCGGTTCGTTACGGCCGAACACGAAGTCCTGACCGTCGCAGGCCTCCAGGCCACGCTGGACGCCGAAGCCCGTGGCATAGTCCTCGTCCATGACCACATCGTGGAACCAGTCGCGGGTGTGCTCGGCCGCCTTGCGCTCGTCGTCGTCGGCCGGCTGGTGCCGCAGGGCCAGGATCTGCTGGGTGTGGGAGGTGTCCCAGGTGGTGCCGGGCAGCACGAGCGAGACGACGACCTGGGAGCGCCAGCCGCCGGCCACGGCCAGGCCGGGGAACAGCCAGTAGATCGCGCCGACGCACAGGGCCGGGTTCCACTGCTCGCGCGGCAGGTCGACCGCGTGGGCGATGGGCCGCAGCGCGAACGAGTTGCGCTGGTGCGGGCCCCAGCGGTCGAAGGCGGCCATGTTGGACAGGTTGGTCCGGAACACGGTGGTGCGGTGCAGCGAGGCGAAGTGGTAGCCCTCCAGGTAGCCGTCGATGACCACCTTCCAGTTCGGCCCGGCCAGGGTGCGCGTGGAGTAGTGGAAGCACGTGTCCAGCGCCATCGCCTCGAGCAGCGTGATCAGCTCGGCGCCCAGCCAGTCGTCCAGGTCGATGGTGGCCCGGCGGTCCAGCGAGACGAAGACCAGCCCGGCGCGCTCGGCGGCGGGCAGCGCGAACAGGCCCATCGTGTCCCGGTCCACGCCGCCGAAGGTCTCCTCGCCGTACACGCCGACCAGGCAGCCCTTCAGATCGTAGCTCCAGGCGTGATACGGGCAGGTCAGCCGGTTCGCCTTGCCGGTGCCCTCGGGCACCAGCTCGCCGCCGCGGTGCCGGCAGACGTTGATCATGGCCCGGACGGTGCCGCCCGCATCGCGGGTCATCAGCACCGGCGTCCCGGCCACGTCGATGGCCTTGTAGGTGCCCGGGCCGGGCAGCTCGCAGGACAGGGCGAGCGGCAGCGGCACCTTCTTGAAGACGGCCTGGATCTCCTGCCGCCACAGGTCCTGATCCCGGTAGTTGCGGACCGGTTCCCGCCACTGGTCAGCCGCCTGGTCGGTGGACTTGTTGCGGTAGTGCTCGATGAGCCGGGCCATCACGTCATAGGCGTCCTGGCGCACGGCCGGGTTGAAGTCGATTCCCGCTACGTAGTGTGGAGCAGCCATGGCCCGCCCGTCAGTCGTCGGCGTCGAGCATGTCCTGCACGACGCGGTGGAAATGGGTGATCTTGCACTCGCGGTTGTTGAAGACGTTCCGCGTGTAGGCCGTGGAGCGGCGCGCGGCCGCCCACTCGGTGTAGATCTCCACGTCCTCGGCCACCACGCCCTTGAGCCGCTCCCAGTGGGCGCCGGTCTTCTCCAGGTACTCGTCATCGCCGTCCGGGTACCACAGCTCCCAGGTCTCGAACCTGGTCCGGTCGACCGCGATCGGGACCGCGCGGAACAGCTGGAGGTGGGCCGGGTTGTTGTTGAACACCGAGGTCGGGAAGATCGTGTAGTGGCAGATGGCCAGGCCCTGGTGGTCCCGGGTCCGGTTCAGCTCCGGCAGCACGCCCTTGTACGGGACCACCATCATGCCGTTCCGGCCGAACACGAAGTACGTGCTGAACCGGCCGTCCTTGACGTCCTGCGGCGAGATGGTGTGCAGGTGGGCCGCGTGGTAGTTCTCGTTGAAGCCGTCGATGACGACCTTCCAGTTCGCCTCGAGGTCCCAGCTGAGCTTGTCGTGCAGCACCATGTCTTGCATGCGGTAGGCGCCGAGGTCGCCCGCGATCTCCGCGCCGATCCAGTCCGCCAGCGGCGGCGCGACGCCCGGCCCGGCGAGCACCGCCCACACCCAGCCGCCCCATTCGGCGACCTCGACCGCCGGCGCGCACGCGTCCTTGAGCTGCCGCTCGTCGAAGTCCTCGCGGTCGGGCACGCCGACGAGCGTGCCCTGCAGGTCGTAGCTCCAGCTGTGCCAGCGGCAGGTGAAGCGGCGGGCGCCCTGACCGGACCTCGGCACGATGCGGGCGCCGCGGTGCTGGCAGACGTTGTGGAACCCGCTGACGCCGCCGTCACGGCGGCGGCTGATGACGATGGTCTCGCCCTGGCCCTCCCAGACCACGTGGTCGCCGGTGCCCGGGATGTCACTGGAGCGGCAGATGATCTGCCAGCTCCGGTTGAGCACCTTCCGGCGCTCGGCCTCGAACCGGGCCGGATCGGTGTAGACGCTCGAGTCGAGTTCGGCGGGGCCGATGTCGGGGATCAACGGCACGCCTTCGCCGAACCGGGCCGGCAGATCTCCGCGGTGCGGGACGTAGACCATGTCGTCTCCTAGTTAGCGGAATCAGTCTGGTGAAACTGACGGTTTTGATTATTCATGCGCCGAGCGGTACGGGGCAACACCCCAGCTAGATCGATTCGGCCGGCCGCACGCGGCGCGGCTATTCAGGGTCTGACTACGATCTGACTATGCAGCCGCACCCGATTCCGGCTTCCCCGTCCACTCCGTCGCCCCCCCGCAAGCCTCCGGCCCAGGCGCCCTCGCCGACCTCGCTCGACCGGCCGTTCCTGACCGGTCAGCCGGACGTGGTCCAGCTGACCTTCGTCCGGCACGGCAAGCAGGACGTGCCGTCGGGCGCGTTCACTCCCGCGCTGTGGGCCGACCCGCCGCTGTCCGACCTGGGCCAGCGGCAGGCGGCCACGGTCGGCAAGGCGCTGGCCAGCGAGCCGATCGCGGCGGTGCTGTGCAGCCACCTGGAGCGAGCGGTGGAAACGGCCCGCGAGATCGGGGCCCCGCACGGCCTGGAGCCCGTCGTCTACCCGGAACTGCGCGAGGTCGAGACGTACCGGGACGTGCCCGACGGGGTGCGGCTGGAGGACGTCCTGTCGCCGGTGATGTGGCACGGCGTGCGGGAGCGGTTCAACCGCGAGCTGCGCTGGGACGTGTCGCCGTTCTCAGAAAGCAGCGCCGAGTTCCGGCACCGGGTGGTCACCGTGGTCGAGGGCATCCTGGCCCTGCACCGGGGCCAGCAGCTCGCGATCGTCTGTCACGGCGGGGTCATCAACGCCTACATCGGCCATCTGCTCGGCTTGCGCCAGGACATGTTCTTCCGGCCCGCGCACGCCTCGGTGAGCCGGGTGCTGACCGGCGACGGCCGGCGGGTGATCCATACCCTCAACGAACTGCACCATCTGCAGGCCGCCGACCCCTCACTGGTCACCTTCTGAAGGCCCGGCTCGATGGACGCACTGGGCCCCCGGTTCGAGCGGTTCCTGGCCGCCGCGGAGCCGGACCGCGCGGGCCGGGTCATCGCCTGCGAGGCCATCACCGGCGGCTACAGCCGGATCAGCGCCCGGGCCCGGGTGCGCTGGGAAGACGGCGCGGAGGAGACCTTCATCCTGCGCGGCGACCCGCCGCCCGGCAGCGGCGTATTCACCAGCGACCGGGACGCCGAGTGGGACCTGCTCGCGGCGCTGCCCGCCGCCACGTCGGTGTCCACCCCGGTGGCCCGCTGGTATGACCGCTCCGGTGAGCACCTGGGCTCCAAGGCCATCGTGATGGACTGCGCGGCGGCGGTGTCGCTGCAGGACGAGATGGCCAGGGCCACCGGGGTGGACACTGACGCGGGCCCGCTGGCCGACCTGTTCGTGGACACCTTCGCGGCCGTGCATCGGACGCCGCTGGACCGGCTGCCGGCCCGGATGCCGCGCCCGCCGGACGGCCCGGCCTACCTCGACGGGGTGCTGGACCGCTACGACCGGATGGCTGCCCGGTCCCCGGGCAGCGCGCCGGTCCTGCGGTACGTCAGCTGGTGGGCCCGGGCCCACCAGCCGCCGCCGGTGCCGCTCGCGCTGGTGCACGGCGACTGCCAGCCGTCGAACGTCCTGGTCGGCCCGGCCGGCCCGCCGCTGGTCATCGACTGGGAGTTCGCCCACGTCGGCGATCCGCGCGAGGACCTCGGCTACTACACGCAGATCCCGCTCGAGCCGAACGTGTACTGGGCCGACCCGGAGCGGTTCCTGCGCCGCTACCGGACTGCCACCGGGCTGACCGAGGAACAGGTCAACCCGAGAGTGGTCGACTACTTCCTGATGATCGGGATGGCGACCCTGCTGGAGCAACTGCTCGTATCGGCCGCGGCCATCGGGGGCGCCGAGCGGCCCGGCATCTTGGCGTCGTACCTGATCAACGCGATCTCACACCAGCACGACATGTTCCTGGCCATCTGCGACCGGCTGAGCTGAGGGGGTGCCCGCATGATCACCAGACCGACCACCGACGTGCTGATCGAGGACTGCTGCCGGGAGCTGATGGAGGCCATCCTGCCCGGGCTCACCGACGAGACCCTCAAGCTGCGGCTGGTCATGACCGAGACCGTGCTGCGCAACGCGGCGGTGCGGGCCGCGCACGAGATCGCCTGGATGCGCGAGGAGACGGCCGCGCTGCTGGCCTACGCCGCCCAGGTGGCGGCGCGGCACGGGAGCGAGCCGCTGCGGGCGGCGCTGACCGACGCCCAGGCGGGCCCGGTGGACAGCCTGCACCTGGCCGATATGGCCGGCCGCTACGAGCGAGCTGGGCGGGCGTTCGCGGCCGCGCTGGCCGCGGCGCAGGAGGCCGGGGACGCGGATCTGGTAGCGCAGGCGCGGGAGCTGCTGGGGGAGCGGATCGCGACCGAGAAGGAGGTCATGGCGAGCTACGCGGTGGTGGGCCGCTGACCGGTCAGGGGGTCCGGGAGTAGGGCATCGGGCGGACGAGCTGGAGGGCCTCGTCGGCGACGGACTCGGCGAACGCGGCGTGCCAGCGTGCGGCATCCGGATGCGCCCGCACCACCTCGAGCGCCTCGAGCGCGCTGTTCGGGGAAGGGATCCGCCACAGGTGGTAGACGGCGCCGAGGCGGCCGATGCCGGGGGTGAAGGCGCCGACCAGCCGCCAGCCCTGGCTCTCCAGCACCGGCGCCATCTCGGCCATGGCGGCCGCGAAAACCCGGTGCTTGCCCCGGACGAGCTGGATCGTCACGTGCAGGTATACCGCGCTGTCCTCGGTCATACTTTATGTAATAGCATGCTAGAAACTAACCCCATAACAGGAGGCCGGGCCATGCGGTTCGAGGGGAAGGTCCTGCTCGTGACGGGGGGCGCGTCGGGGCTCGGCGCCGCGGTCGGGCGGCGGTTCAGCGCCGAGGGCGGCCGGGTGGCGGTGGCCGACCGCGACGAGGACAAGGCGCAGGCGGTGGCGGGCGGGCTCGACGGCGCCATCGCGCTGGGAGTGGACGTGTCCGACGAGGACGCGGTGGACCGCTGCGTGCAGACGGCGGCGCAGCACTTCGGCTCGGTGGACTGCTTGTTCAACGCGGCCGGCCACGCGGAGTTCGGGCCGATCGAGGAGTGGTCATTCGAGCGCTGGCAGCGGATGATGACCGTGCACGTGGGCGGGACGTTCCTGTTCTGCCGGCAGGTGCTGCCGGTGATGCGCAAGCGGCCCGGCGGCGCGATCGTGAACGTCGCGTCGGTGGCCGCGGTCAAGGCCCAGTCCGGCAACGCGCCCTACGGCGCGGCCAAGGGCGCGATCGCGGCCTTCTCCCGCCAGCTGGCGCGCGACGTGGCGCCGGAGATCCGGGTCAACACCGTCGCACCGGGGCGCACCCGGACCGGGATGACCGAGCCGCTGATGGTCGCGCGGGCCGGCAGCGTGGAGCAGGGAATGCTCGCGTTCGGCCAGGGCAACCTGCAAAAGCGGGTGGCCGAGCCGGAGGAGATCGCGGCGCCCGTGTGCTTCCTGCTGTCCGCCGAGGCGAGTTTCATCACCGGGACGCTGCTGGCCGTGGACGGCGGGGAAACCGCCTGAGCGCAGCGGGCCGGAGAGCATTGACCAGATACTGAAGTCGGTGTAAACATTGCCTCGTCCAAAGGAGGGCCAGCATGGGGAAACTCGACGGCCGGGTGGCGGTCATCACCAGCGGTAGCACCGGGATCGGGCGGGGCATCGGGGAGGCCTTCCTCGCGGAGGGCGCCAGCATCGTGATCAACGGCCGGGACCCGGAGAAGGGCGCGAAGGCGCTGAAGGAGATGAACGCCGGGGACCGTGGCCTGTTCATCCGGGGTGACGTCACCGTCCGCGAGGACATCGACGGCGTGATCGGCGGGGCGGTCGAGCACTTCGGCAAGATCGACATCCTGGTCAACAACGCCGGCGGCCTGATCAAGACCGCGCCGGTGGCGAACCTGGCCGACGAGGACTGGGACTACGCGGTCAAGTGGAACCTGTACTCGGCGTTCTGGGCCAGCCGCAAGGCACTGGAGTACATGATCCCGCAGAAGTTCGGCCGGATCATCATGATCTCCTCGGTGGAGGGCAAGCACGGCAAGCCCGCCATTCCCGCGTACGTGACCTGCAAGCACGCCATGATCGGCCTGGCCAAGTCGATCGCCAAGGAGAACGGCACCACGGGCATCACCTGCAACGCGATATGCCCGGGACTGGTGTGGACCGACGTGCTGGTGGCGACCGGGCCGGACAGCGCCAAGGAGATGGGGCTGACCTTCGAGCAGATGGTCGACCTGTTCGCCCAGGAGACCGCGCTGAAGCGAATCAGCACCGTCGAGGAGGTCGCGGCGGTGGCGGTCCTGCTCGCCTCGGACGTGGCGGGCGGGATCACCGGCTCGGCCTACAACGTCGACGGCGGGACCGCGGCGTACTGACCGGCGGCGCGGCCCCGGCCGGCGCCTCGGGCGGCGGGGAGAGAGCCGGGTGCGGACGGTGGGGCTGGGGATGCGCCGACCACGTGCTGCGTGAGGGAACCTGGGCGGGAGGGCGCGCGCCATGGCCCGTTCGGCTGAAAAATTACCGGAGCAGGACGGTCAGTCGCGGCGCCGGGGGCGGGCCCAGCCCCGCTCCTCGGCCAGCATGGCCTCGACGATCTGGTAGGCGCGGATCGCGGCGGCGTCGGCGGCCGCGCTGACCTGGTAGCCGACCGCTCCGCCGGTGCTGGCCTGGATCGCCTCGAGCAGCGGCTGGTCCTCGGTCATGGTGCCCTCGTAGACCTCGCGCAGCCGGGCGGTCACCGACTGGTCGTCGTGGGCGTAGTTGCGTGCCCCGCGCCAGATGATCAGGGTGCGGGCGGCGTCGACCGGGGTAAGGGCGCGGATGAAGACCCCCCGGTATACCCGCTGGTCGGGGCCGATGATGTCCATCTCGTCCACGTGCAGGGCCGGCGAGACGAAGGTACCGGTCTCGCGCTGGGTGTACTCCCGGTCCGCGGGCAGCCCGGTGGCGTCGTGCTGCCAGCCGATCAGCGGCGCCGGGGTGAAGGTCCGGCTGTAGGAGACGGTGGTCTCGGCCACCTCGATCCGCAGCGGCGGCGGGTCCTGCACGTAGCCGCGGTGGATCCGGTGCGGGTGGACGTACGGGAAGTGGGTCCGGTCCAGCGCGTTGTCGTGCAGCAGCAGGTAATTGACGGCCATCTCCAGCGCGCCGCCCAGGACCGTCCAGCCGGGCTCGCGCAGCGGCGGCAGGTCGGGCGGCTCGGTGCCGCGGCTGCGCGCCGGGTGGCCGGGCCAGACCCAGATAAACGGCGGCCGCTCCAGGACCGGGTAGCTGCGCACCTGGGCCCCGTACGGCACGTGGCGCTGCGACGGCACGCGGACGCACTGGCCGTCCGGCGCGTAGGTGAAGCCGTGATAGGCGCAGACCACCTGGTCCCCGTCCAGGGTGCCCATGGACAGCGGGGCAGCGCGGTGCGGGCAGCGGTCGTCGAGCACCGCGGCCCGGCCGTCCTCGGTCCGGAACAGCAGCAGGCGGCGGCCCAGCACGTGCCGGGCGAGCAGCGAACGGCCCACCTCGTCGCTGGTCGCGACGACATACCAGCAGTTCAGCGGATAGTCTTTCTGCCCCGCCGGGTCAATCATGGCCGCCTCCTGGTGGTGGTCACAGGTCGAGCACCAGCCGATCGGACTTCGACCTCCCGACGCATATCATCATGTACTCGTTAGCCTCCCGCTCGTCCTCGGACAGCAGCGAGTCGCGGTGCTCGGGGATGCCCTCCAGCACCCGGGTCTCGCACGTGCCGCAGACGCCCTCCAGGCAGGAGGACAGCACGCTGACGCCGTTCTCGTCGAGCGCGTCGATGATCGACTGGCCGGGCGGCACGGTGACGGTCAGCCCGGAACGCTGGCAGACGACCTCGAACGGTTGCTCCAGGCCGGCCTCGGGCTCGGGCTGGGGCTTGGCGGCGAACCGCTCCAGGTGCAGGGAGCCGGGGGGCCAGGCGGCACAGCGCTGTTCGGCCGCGGTCAGCAGGCCCTCGGGACCGCAACAGTAGACCAGGGTGCCGTCGGCCGGGGTGCCGAGGATGTCGTCGAGCGGCAGCAGGCCCTTGATGTCCTGCGGCCAGACGGTGACCTGGTCGCCGTAGCGTTCCAGCTCGTCGAGGAAGGCCATGGAGGCCTGGTTGCGGCCGCCGTAGTACAGCCGCCAGTCGGCGCCCGCCTCGGTGGCGGCCGCGACCATGGGCAGGATCGGGGTGATGCCGATCCCGCCGGCCAGGAATAGATAGCACGGTGCGGCGTGCAGCGGGAAGTGGTTGCGCGGGCCGCGGACCGCTATCTGATCTCCGGCCTGGAGCGTGTCGTGTACCCGGCGGGACCCGCCGCGGCCGTCCGGGTCGAGCAGCACCGCGATCCGCCAGCTGTGCTGGTCGCCGGGGGTCCCGCACAGGGAGTACTGGCGGACGGTGTCGTCCAGCAGCAGGTCGATGTGCGCGCCGGGCGTCCAGGCGGGTAGCTGGGCGCCGGCCGGGTCGGCCAGGGTCAGGGCGACCACGCCCTCGGCGCGCGTCTCGCGGGCGGTGATGAGCAGATCGCTGCGACGTTCGGAGAAGACGGTCAACATCGCGGCGCTTGAGGCCTCATCCGGCGGCATGCTGCTCCCCCGGTTACGGCACGATGACGGCGCGGCCGGAGAGCTGGCCCTGTTCCATCAGCTCGTAGGCGTGCATCGCCTGGTCCAGGCCGAAGCGCTGGACGTGGGCCTTGACCTTATCCTGCCGGGCCAGGGCGATCACCTCGTGGAGTTCGGGCAGGGTGCCCCAGAACGAGGTGGTCAGCTTGACCTCGTACGGGAGCGCGTAGAAGTTCCAGGTGAACTGGCCGGCCGCAGCACCGATCACGACCAGGTCCATGCCGGGCTTGGCCACCGCCGCGCCGAGCGCGATGGTCGGGGCGCTGCCCACGAAGTCGAGCACCACGTCGGCTCCGGCGCCGCTGGTGGCGTCTCTTACCTGATTCGCCGCGTCATCACCGGCTTTTACGGTGGCCGCCGCGCCGACCTCGCGGGCCAGGGTCAGGGCCTGCTCGCGGGTGTCCACCGCGATGATCGTGGCCGGGGTCAGCGCGCCGAGGATCTGGATGGCCAGGTGCCCGAGGCCGCCGGCCCCGATCACCACGGCGTGCGAACCGGGGGTCAGCGTGGGCTGGACCCGCTTGATCACGCGGTAGGGGGTGAGCCCGGCGTCGGTCAGCGGCGCGACGTCGGCGGGATCGAGGTCGCCGATGGGCACCAGCCGGCGCGGATCGGAGATGAGCAGGTACTCGGCCATGGCGCCGTCGACCCCGAACCCGATGCCCGGCGGCCCCTCCATGCCGTGCACGCACAGGTTCTCGGCCCCGGCCGCACACGGTTTGCACTGCCCGCAGCCGAGCAGGCCGTACACCGCCACGGGCTCGCCGCGCTCCAGGCCTTTGACGCCGCTGCCGAGCCGGTGGACCCAGCCGGCGGCCTCGTGGCCGAGCACGAACGGCGGGCCCCACGGGGCCATGCCTTCGGCGAACTCGCGCATCACGTGCAGGTCCGAATGGCACGCGCCGGCGCCGCCGACCTTGATCACGACCTGCCCGGGACCTGGCTCGGGCTCGGGCAGGTCCACCAGTTCGGGATCGGACTGGAAGCTCTTGAGCTGCAGGGCGCGCATCCGTCCTCCGGTTCGGTTAGGCGAGCAGCGTTAGCGGGTTCGTCAGCCGGGAGGCCACGGACCGCAGGTACTCGGCGGCGGGCGCGCCGTCCACGGCCCGGTGGTCGAAGGTGATGCTCAGGGTCAGGACCTGGGTGCGTTGCGGCGTGGCCCCTTCCCAGCGGACCGAGTCGCGGAGGCGGCCGACGCCCAGGATCGCGACCTGCCCGGGCGTGATCACCGGGGTGAAGAAGTCGATGCCGAAGCTGCCCAGGGTGCTCACCGTGAAGGTGCCGCCCTCGAGCTCGGGCAGGGTCAGCTTCCCGGTGCGGGCGGCCTGGGCCAGTCTTCTGGTCTCGGCGGCCATGGCGGACAGCGGCAGCTGGTCGGCGCGCTTGAGGACCGGGACCATCAGGCCCTCCTCGAGGGCGACGGCGAGGCCGACGTTGATCTCGGGCTGGACGTGGATGGCGTTTTCGCGGACCGAGGCGTTGAGGCGCGGGTGCTCGCGCAGGGCCAGCGCGGCGGCCCGGACGACCAGGTCGGTGATGGTCGGGGCGTTCTGCCACTGCTCCTTGAGCTGGGCGCGCAGCGCCACCGCGGCGTCCATGGTGGCCTCGGTGCCCAGGGTGAGCTGGGCCATCTCCTGCAGGCTGGCGTGCATGCGGGTGGCGATGACGCCGCGCATGCCGGTGAGGGGGATGACTTGTGCGGTGCTTGCTGGTGCGCTTGCTGGTGCGCTTGCCGCGGGACGGGCCGCGGCGGCTATGTCGGCGCGCAGGACCTTGCCGCCCGGGCCGGTGCCGGTTACGGCGGCCAGGTCTACTCCGGCGGCGGTGGCGTCGCGGCGGACCAGGGGGGAGGTGGCGCCGGGGCGGGCTGCGGGAGCGGCTTGCTGGGCGGCGTCCAGGACGTCGGCGGTGATGATGCGGCCGCCGGGGCCGGTGCCGGTGAGCTGGGTGATGTCGATGCCGCGCTCGCGGGCGACGCGGCGGGCGTTAGGTGAGGAGAACAGGCGTCCGTTGTGGCGGGCGTTCGCCGGTGCGGCGGCCGCGGTCGCGGTTGCGGTTTCGGTCGTGGTCGCGGGGGCGGCGGCGGGGGGTGCTTGGCCGGCCGCCACGCCGGGAGGAGCTTCGCCGACCTCCAGGAGCCAGCCGATCAGGGCGCCGGGCGGCAGTTCCGCGCCCGACTCGACCGCCGGGTGGAACAGGCCGGATCCTTCCGCCTCCACCTCGACGTCCACCTTGTCGGTGGCCAGCCGCAGCAGCGGGTCGCCCGGCTTGACCGGCGTGCCGGGCGCGACGAGCCACTCTTCGATCAGCCCGTACTCCATGGTCAGCCCCAGCTTGGGGATCAGGACCTCGACCGCCACGTCAGCTCCCGGTGCGCTCAAGCAGGCCCCGGACCCCGGACGCGATCCGGGCGGCGTCCGGGATGTAGGCGCGTTCGAGCACCGGGCTGAACGGCACCGGCGCGAACGGCGCGCCGAGCCGGCGCACCGGCGCGTCCAGGTAGTCGAACGCCTCCTCCTGGATCTGGGCGGCGATCTCGGCGCCGATGCCGCCGAACGTGACCGCCTCGTGCACCACGAGGGCCCGGTTCGTGCGGCGGATGGACGCCAGGATCGTCGCGCTGTCCAGCGGCTGGACGGTACGCACGTCGATCACCTCGACCTCGGTGCCGTCCTTGGCTAGTTCCTCGGCGGCGGTCACCGCCTCGGGCACCATGCGGCCGACCGCGATGACGGTCGCGTCGCGGCCGGGGCGCAGCACGTTGGCCTGGCCCAGCGGGATCTCGTAGATCTCCTCGGGCACCGGGCCCTTGGTGCCGAGCATCCGCTTGTTCAGCACCACCACGGTCGGGTTGTCGTCCCGGACGGAGGCGACCATCAGGCCCTTCACGTCGTACGGGGAGGACGGCAGCGCGACCTTCAGGCCCGGCACGTGGGCCAGCCACGCCTCCAGGCTCTGGCTGTGCTGCGGGCCCGCCGACAGGCCGGCCCCGCCCGCCGTGGTCAGCGTGAGCGGGACCGAGACGTCGCCGCCGAACATGAACTTCAGCTTGGCCGCCTGGTTGTACAGCTGGTCCAGGGCGACCCCGATGAAGTCGAAGAACATCAGGTCGCAGACCGGCCGCAGGCCGCGCGCGGCGGCTCCCACGCCCATCCCGATGAAGCCCATCTCGGAGATCGGGGTGTCGATGACCCGCTTCTCGCCGTAGGTCTTGAGCAGTCCGTCGAAGGCGTGGAACACGCCGCCGTAGTGAGCCACGTCCTCGCCGATGACCAGGACGTTCTCGTCCTCGGCCATCAGCTGCATGAGCGACTCGGTGAAGGCCTTGACGTAGGTGATCTCGCGCACTGGCGTCCTCACACCGTGTAGACGTTGTCGAGCAGGTGCGCCGGGTCGGGATCGGGGCTGTCCTCGGCGAACTGGATCGCGGCGGCGATCTCCTCGCCGGTGTCGGACCAGACCTTCTCCAGTTCCTGCGGAGCAGCCAGGCCGGCGCTGGTCATGCGCTGCTCGAGCGAGGTGATCGCGTCCCGCTGTTTCCAGGTGTCGATCTCCTCCTGGGTGCGGTACGGGATGCGCAGGCCCTTGACGCCCTGGTGGTCGTAGAACCGGTAGGTCTTGGCCTCCAGCATCGACGGGCCCTCGCCGGCCCGGGCCCGCTCCACCAGCCGCCGGGCGGCGAGGTGGACGGCCACGGCGTCCATGCCGTCCACGATCTCGGCCGGCATGCCGTAGGCGGCGGCCCGGTCGGCCACGTCCTTGATCAGCATGTGCCGGTCCTGCGGGGTGAACTCGGCGTACCCGTTGTTCTCGCAGACGAACACGACCGGCAGCCCCATGACCGCGGCCAGGTTGGCCGATTCGTGGAAGGCCCCGATGTTCGTGGCGCCATCGCCGAAGAACGGCACCGCCACCGAGTCGTGGCCCTGGTAGGCGGCCGCGAGCGCCGCGCCGACGGCGTGCGGGATGCCGCCGCCCACGATGCCGTTCGCGCCGAGCATGCCGATGCTCAGGTCGTTGATGTGCATGCTGCCGCCGCGGCCCTTGCAGTACCCGGTCTGCTTGCCGAACAGCTCGGCGTACATGTACCGCAGGTCCGCGCCCTTGGCCACGGCATGGCCGTGGCCGCGGTGGGTCGAGGTGATCACGTCGTCGGCCCGCAGCGTGGTCATCACGCCGGCCGCGACGGCCTCCTGTCCGACGTACAGGTGCAGGAAGCCGGGCATCTTGCCCGCTTCCATGAGCTTGCCGGCTTCCTCTTCGAAGAGCCGGATCCGGACCATACGCCGGTGGAGGTCGTGAATGACCTCGGGCGGCAAACCCGATATCGGGTCCTGTTCGGCTGGCTCGGTCATTACTGCTCCAGATGGACCACGTGGTGGCTGCTCACGCCACCTACCGTACTGGCCGGACCAGAGAAACGCTACACTGCCTCCAGAAAGTATTGGGAGGCTGCGATGCGCACGGCGGTCGTGACGGGTGCGGCGCGGGGACTGGGCCGGGCGATGGCCGCGCGGCTGGTCGCGGACGGCTTCGCGGTCTGGGCGGTGGACAGCGACGGGGCCGCGGTGGCCGCGACGGCCGGCCAGGTCGGCGCGACCGCGTGCGCCCTGGACATCACCGACGAGAGCGCCGTGGACGACCTGGCCGCCCGGCTGGAGCGGTGCGACGCCCTGGTCAACAACGCCGCCATCTGGCGCTTCACCCCGCTCGCGGACACCCCGATCGAGGAGGCCAGCCGGGTGCTGGCGGTCAACGTGATCGGCCCGCTGCTGCTCATGCAGCGCCTGGTCCCGGTGATGGCGCGCGGTGGCGGGGGCACGATCGTCAACGTCTCCTCGATCACGGCCAAGTACTCCCCCACCGGGGCCGGGGTGTACCCGGCCTCCAAGGCCGCGCTGGAGGCGCTGACCCGGGTGGCGGCGATGGAGTTCGGCCCGCTCGGGATCCGCTGTAACGCCGTGGGACCGGGCATCATCCCGACCGAGGGCACCCTGTCCCACTACGGCGACGAGGAGACCCGGCGGCGGCGCGGCCGCGCGCTGCCCGCGGGGCGGTACGGCGAGCCGGGCGAGGTGGCCGACGTGGTCGCGTTCTTCTGCTCGCCGGACTCGCGCTACGTGACGGGCCAGGTGGTCTACGTGGACGGCGGATACACCGCGGCCGGCGCGCACTTCTTCCGCCTGGGCCGCGACGCGTCCCGTGACCCGGAGGCCCGGTAGGCGTGCGCGTCTTGGCCGTGACCGGGGGTCACCGGGTCGACCTGGACGCGTTCACCGGCATGCTGGCCGACATCTGCGCCGGACGCGGCTGGGTGTTCGCGCACGCGGTCCAGCCTGCCGCCCAGGACTGGCTGGGCCCCGAGCACCGCGGCGTGTTCGACGCCATCTTGTGCCACGACCTGCCGGGCCTGGCGCTGCGGCGCGGATCCGCGCCGCAGCCAGTGCCGCCGCCGCCCGCGGTGGCGCGGCGGCTGGCCGACCTGCTCGAGGCGGGTCAGGGGTTCGTGTTCCTGCACCACGCGCTGGCGGGCTGGCCCGCCTGGCCGGGCTGGGCCGAGGTGCTCGGCGGCCGCTACCACTACGCACCGGCGTCGCTGCGCGGCCGGGACTGGCCCGATTCGGGGTTCCGGTACGCGCGGTACACCGCGCGAGTGGCCGCTCTTGATCATCCGGTATGCGCCGGGGTGGACGACTTCGAGCTGAGCGACGAGCTGTACTGCTGCCCGGTGTTTTCCTCGGACGTCGTCCCGTTGCTGCGGGCGGACGCTCCGTCCGGGCCGTTCCGGGAGACGTACCACGAGGTGCTGGGCACGGCGCGATCCGGTCCGGCCTGGGAGCACCCGCCGGCCAGCGACCTCATCGGCTGGGCCAAGACCGCCGGGCACAGCCCGGTGGTGTACCTCCAGCCCGGGGACGGGCCGGAGACGTTTGCGCATCTCGCTTACCGGCGCCTGGTCGGCAACGCTCTGGCGTGGGTGGCGTCGGAGTCCGCACTGGCGTGGGCGGCACGGCACCCCACCCAGGTAGTCCCGCTTTGAGTTGATTCGTCGAGAGGAAGCAACGCCATGGACCTGCAGTTGAGCGGGCGCAAGGCCCTGGTCACCGGCGCCAGCCGGGGCCTCGGGCGGGCCATCGCGGTCGAGCTCGCGCGCGAGGGGTGCGATCTGGCCCTGTGCGCCCGCGGCGCCGAGCCGCTCGAAGCCCTGGCCAAGGAACTGGGCGGCACGGTCTACACCCAGGCGGTAGACGTGGCCGACGAGCAGGCCGTGGCCGGCTTCGTCGACGCCGCCGCCGAACAGCTGTCCGGGCTGGACATCGTGATCTCCAACGTGTCGGCGGGCGGGCTGAAGGGGCCAGACCAGTGGCGGCTGAGCTTCGAGGCCGACCTGCTGGCGTTCGTCCGGATGGTCGAGGCGGCCGTCCCGCACCTGGAGCGATCCGACGCGGCCGCGATCGTGGCGATCGGCACCACGTCGGCGTTCGACACCCTGCCTCCCACGTCGGCGAACTCCTACGCGGCGCTCAAGGCGGCGGTGCTGGAGCACGCGTCCGGGCTGGGGCACGCGCTGGCTCGCAAGGGCATCAGGGTCAACACCGTCTCCCCCGGGCCGATCGACTTTCCCGGCGGGGCCTGGGACAAGCTGCACGAGGCCCGGCCGGAGTTCTACCAGGGGATCCAGGCCCGGATCCCGATCGGCCGGCTGGGCCACGCGGAGGAGGTCGCACGCGCGGTCACCTTCCTGGCCAGCCCGGCGGCCAGCTTCTGCACCGCGGTGAACCTGGTCGTGGACGGCGGCTTCACCAGCCGCGTCCAGTTCTGACATGCCAGGTCCGGGCGGCCGGCTGGACGCCGTCCTGGTCTGCGGCGGGCGGTGGCACGACTTTGACTACGCGCGGCTCCAGCTGCTCGGCCTGCTCGGCGAACGGGAGCAGGTCCGCACGCTGGTGTTCTCCGACTACGGCTGCGGGCCTGCGTTGGAGCGGGCCGACCTGCTGATCAGCTACACCTGCGACGTGCGGCCTTCGGGGGCCGAGCAGGATGCGCTGGCTTCGTTCGTCTCGCGGGGTGGCCGGTGGCTGGCGCTGCACGGGACGCACTCGGCGATTGACCCGCCTGCCGCGCCGGGCGGCGTGTACCGGACGCCCCGGGTGCTGGGCCGGTTCGCGGAGGTGCTGGGCGGGCAGTTCCTGGCCCACCCGCCGATCGCGCCGTATACCGTGCACGTCACCGCGCCCTCGCACCCGCTGGTGGCCGGCCTGCGGCCGTTCGAGGTACGGGACGAGCTGTACGTCTGCGAGCTGCACCCACCGCTCGAGGTGCTGCTGCACGCGCGGTTCACCGGCGACTGCCGCGGGTTCGAGGAGGGGCACGTGACCGACGACGAGCCGCGCCCGGTGCTGTACCTCAAGAGCACCGGCCAGGGCACCGTCTGCTACTTCACGCTGGGTCACTGCCGAGGCCGGTTCGACGTCCAGGACCTCGGCCTCGACGACCTCGGCCAGCGGGACTTCGGCAGCTGGCCGGTGGCCGAGTTCCGCACCGTGCTTGAGCGGTGCGTGGACTGGGCGGTCACCGGAACGTTCGCGGCGGCCGGGTCGGCCGGGTCGGCCGGGTCGGCCGGTAACTAGTATCTGGCTTCAGTTACTCCTTCCCGGCTGGCCGGGGCCGGTATAGGGTCCGAAGTGAGAGTTACTGGAGGTGGCCGTGGCGGTCGAACCG
>Ga0335072_10003214_pt1 | contig 24696 bp, 23 predicted proteins | sample Lox_Sample_21_FD_206725 | JGI IMG/M metagenome (GOLD analysis project Ga0335072, IMG submission 206725) | Soil microbial communities from Loxahatchee National Wildlife Refuge, Florida, United States - Lox_Sample_2.1 | ecosystem: Environmental > Terrestrial > Soil > Wetlands | place: USA... | reverse complement strand
CGCCGGCCTCGCGGCGTGGAGCGCTTGAGCCCGCCGTGGCGGCGTTCGACCCGCTCCTCTACATCGCGTTCGCGATCGGTTTCCTGCTCGGACGGCTGGTCCCGGGGCGCAGCCCCTGGATCGGACGTGCAACCCAGGCGACGATCGTCGTCCTCGTGGCGCTGCTGGGGGCGACGCTGGACACGGTCCCGGCCGGGGCGCTCGCCGAGACGATCCCCGTCGCCGCGGGCTTTGCGCTCCTCGTCCTCGGACTCACCGCGGGCGCCTACTTGCTCCTCGAACGTCTCCGGCCCGGACCGGCCCCGTCGTCGGGCCCGGGTCGGTCCCCGGAACGCTTCCCGCTCAGCGTCCTGCTGCTCGCGGCGCTCGTCGCGGGGTTCCTCGTCGGCCGGCTCGTGAGCGTGCCGGCGGCGCCCGCCCTCCCCTGGGTCCTGTACGTGCTCCTCGCCCTGGTCGGCTTCGATATCCACCTCGAGGTCGCGGCGCTGCGGGGGGTGTGGCGTCCGCTCGCGGCGGCGGCGTCGGCCGCGGTCGTTGCGGCCGTCGCGGTCGCGTGGGTGGGCGGGCTGCCCCTCGGGGCCTCCCTCGCGACCACCCTCGCCTTCGGATTCTACTCCCTCGCCGGCCCGCTCGTGGCGGCCCGCGCGGGGGCGGTGCTCGGGCTGCTCGCCTTCCTGACGAACTTCCTGCGCGAGGACCTCACGATGCTGCTTTCCCCGTACGTCGGGCGACGGCTGCGGGGACCGGGCCTCACGGCGCTCGGCGGGGCGACCTCGATGGACACCACGCTCTACTTCGTGACGCGGTACGGCGACGGGGACTCGGCGAGCCTGGCGCTCGCGAGCGGGCTCGTCCTCACGATCGCCGCGAGCCTGCTCCTCCCGGCGGTGCTCTCGCTGCCGGTCTAGCAGACTTATTTGACCGGGCCGCTCGCCCTTCGACGCGGGCTCGTGGTCCAGCGGTTACGACGTCGCTCTCACACAGCGAAGGTCGCCGGTTCGAATCCGGCCGAGCCCACTCTCCGATCCGCTCTCGCATGATGCGCGGCCGGCCCGTCGGCCGGGTCCCGCACGCTTTTCCCGCGCCCCGGGCTCGGGGGCCACGATGGGAGAGACCGGCTCCCGCCTCCGACGTCTCGAGTGCCGGGCGTGCTGTTCGGAGTTCGATCCCGCGCGGCCGGTGGGGCCGTGCCCGACGTGCGGACACACCCTGTTCGCGGCGTACGACCTCGACGGGTTCGACGGCCGCGGCTGGGTCCGCGACTGGTCCGGGCGGGCGGCGACCCTCTGGCGCTACCGGGAGCTTCTTCCGGTCGGCCGGACGGGGTCGATCGTTACGCTCGGGGAAGGGCTGTCTCCCGTGCTTCCGCTCCCCGAAGACCCCGAGTTCGCCGGAGTACGGCTCTGGGTGAAGGACGACGGCGGGCTTCCGACCGGGTCGTTCAAGGCCCGCGGGATGGCGGTCGCGGTGTCGCGGGCCGTCGAACTCGGGCTCGAGCGACTCTTCGTCCCGAGCGCGGGGAACGCGGGAGTCGCGCTCGCCGCCTACGGCGCCCGGGCCCGGATCCCGGTCCGGGTCTACCTGCCCGAACGGACCCCGCGCCCGATGAAGGACGGCTGTCGGAACTACGGCGCCGAGGTCGTCGAGGTGCCGGGAACGTTGCGGGAGGCCGGGGCACACGCGCGCGCCGCGGAGGCCCGTGCCGGAGCGTTCGACCTCTCGACGCTCCGCGAACCGTACCGGGTCGAGGGAAAGAAGACGATGGGATTCGAGATCTTCGAGCAGTTCGGCGCCGACGCGCTGCCCGACGCGATCGTCTATCCGACCGGCGGAGGGACCGGCCTCGTGGGGATGCACAAGGCGTTCGCCGAGCTCCGCGGACTCGGCCTGATCGAGCGGGAGCCGAGGCTCTACGCGGTCCAGCCCGACGGGTGCGCACCCGTCGTGCGGGCGCTCGACGCCGGGTCGGCGAGCGCCGTGCCGTGGGACGACCCGCACACCCTGGCGCCGGGACTGCTCGTCCCCGCTCCGTTCGCGTCGGAGCGGATCCTCGAGGCGGTCCGGGAGAGTCGGGGCGGCGGGATCACGGTCGACGACCGCTCCATCGTGCGGGCCGTGGCGGTGCTCGCGCGTCGGTTCGGGATCTCGGCCTCCCCGGAGGGCGCGGCGCCGTTCGCGGCGGTGGACGGCCTACGCCGGCGGGGGGAGCTCCGGTCGGGCGAGACGGTGTTGCTCTACAACACGGGGACGGGGTTGCCGTTCTCGCTCGCGGAGCTGGAGCGTTCCGTCGCGGTCCCTTCGCCGGCGCGGGACTGACGCAGGAACGCGCGCGTTTTGCGCCCGTGGCACGCCCGACAGACCGTTTGCAGGTTCGAGTACTCGAGCGCCGCCCCGCCGCGGGCGATCTCGACGATATGATCGACGTCGAGCTCCCGGGCCCGCCGCCGGACGCCGCAGAGACGGCAGGTGTACCGGTCGCGCAGAAGGACGAAGGAACGGGCCGAGTCCCAGAAGTAGTGGCCGTGGAACTTCCAGCGGCAGCGACGCGAGCAGTACGGGGTTCGGTGCGACGGCAACGGCCGCTGGCACTCGACGCACGCCGCGGCCCGTCGGGCTTCGGCCCGGCGGCGGGCGCCGTCCGAGAACCACGCCGCCGAGAGGGCGAGGATGCGGCCGTTCGGCCCGACGGTCACGGACGGGGGCGGCGACGCGGCGCGACGCACGCTCCGGGCCGGGCGATTCCCCCCTCATGACCGTTCGGTTCGAGCGGGCGCGCTCCGCTCCGGCCTATGTACCGCGCCGGGTTCGCGCCCTGAGCCTCGGTTCGACCCATGAACTACCTCGCGGCGGGCCTCCTGGCGGCGGTGTTCGTCGCCGTCATCGTCCGACAGGTGACGTTGCGCGGTCCGCCGGTGTGGACCCTCTTCGTGGCGGGGGCGTTCCTGACCCTCGCGACCGGCGTGCTCACCCTCTCCGGAGCGGGGAGCACGATCGCGAATTCGGCCCCGACCCTCCTCTTCCTGTTCGCGTTGTTCCTGTTCGCCTCCGCGCTCGAGACGGCCGGTGCGCTCGAGCATCTCGCGCGCTGGGCGGTGAGCCTGGCCCGGCGGCCGATCGATCTGCCGTTCTACCTGTTCGTCGGGATCGGCGTCGTCTCCGCGCTCCTCGTGAACGACGCGCTCGTCCTCATCGGGGTCCCGATCGTCATCGGCCTCGCGACCCGGCTGCGCGTGGCGCCGAAGCCGCTGGTCTTCGTGCTCGCGTTCTCCGTCACCGTGGGGAGCACCCTGACGCCGTTCGGGAACCCGCAGAACCTGCTCGTCGCGGTGCAGAGCGGCCTGAGCTCCCCCGTCGCCACCTTCCTGCGCTACCTCGCGATCCCGACCGCGATCAACCTCGCGGTCGGCGGGTGGTACCTTCGGTACGTCTACCGCCGGGAGATGCCGAAGGACGACGGAGAGTACGCTCGCGCGCACGCCGAGGCCCCGCCCCTCTTCCCGGTGGGCGGGTGGGCCCGTCGCCTCGGCCAGCACCCCGTCCTGTGGGTCTTCCCGGCGACGATGGTCGTCCTCGTCACGCTCGACGTGACGTCGGCGTTCGTGCACGGGCCCGCGGTCCCGTCGTGGGAGGTCGCGATCGCGGGCGCGGTCGTCCTCGTCCTCGCCACGCCGAACCGCTCGCCGATCCTGCAGGGCATGAACTGGTCGATCCTCCTGCTGTTCGCCGGACTGTTCGTGGTCGTGCAGGGCGCGGTGAACGGCGGCGTCGTGACGGCCCTCCAGTCGTACTTCCCGATCCCGGGACCGGGTCACACGCTCCCCGCGATCGCCGCCGTGATGGGGACGTCGCTCGGCGGCGCCCAGCTCGTGAGCAATGTCCCCTGGGTCGGGCTCCAGATCCCGGTGCTGACGGGACTCGGCTACGGCCCGGGCACGCCGGTGATCTGGATGGCGCTTGCCGCGGGCAGCACGTTGGCCGGGAACGTCACCCTCCTGGGGGCGGTTAGCAACCTGATCGTGGTGGACACCGCGCAACGCCACGGCGTGACGATCGGCTTGAGCGAGTTCGTGCGCCACGGCCTTCCTGTCGCCCTGATCACCGTCGCGATCCTGTTCGCGTGTCTCGCGGTCGGGCTGTGACCGAGGAGCCTTGAGGGGCGATGGCTCCCGGAGGGCCGTGCGGTTCCCCCTCGCCGATTGGATCGACGGTCACGCCGCGTGCCGGTTCAATCTCGGGGGCAGCGGGATGGCCGGCACGGTCCGGTACCGCCGGCCGACGCCCGGAGACCTCCGGCGCGCCTCGGAAGCGGAGCTGCGCGCGATCTTCGCTCGGCGGGTGGGGGTCGACCCGGATCGCGTGTTCCTGACGCACGGCGCGACGGAGGCGAACGCCCTCGCCGTCACGTACCTCGCCCGGCGTCGCCGGGCCCGCTCGGCCCGGGCCCGTGTCGCCCTCCCCGAGTACCCGCCGCTCGTCGACCTCGCGCGCGCCGCGGGGTATCGGGTCGGAGAGACGCCCGGGGCCTGCGATCTCGCGATCGTCTCCCAGCCGCACAATCCGGTCGGCGACCTCTGGCCCCCCGAGCGGTTCCTCGCGTGGAACCGGGGCGCCCGCGCGACGGTCGTGGACGAGACGTTCCGGGAGTTCACCCCGGCCCGGTCGCTCCAGCGGCTCGGGCTACCGGGTCTCTGGACGACGGGCTCGCTCACGAAGGCGTACGGGGCCGACGACCTCCGGGTGGGGTACGTCGTGGCCCCCGAGCGCGAGCAACGCGACTTCGCGCGGTTCCACGGATTGGTGGCCGACGAGATGCCGCCGTACTCCGTCGCGGGGGCGATCGCGACGCTCTCCGACGCCCCCCGCATCCTGGGAGAGGTCCGGGCGGTCGTGGCGCGGAACCAAGCGCTCTGGCGACGTGCCCGCCCCGAGGGCCCTCCGCTCGCGGCCCCCGTGGCGTTCGACGAGCCGGTACCGCTCGGGGGGGACCGGTTCGCCCGAGCCTGCCTGCGGGCCTCGATCCTCGTCTCGCCCGGGCGGTTCTTCGGGCGGCCGCGCGGGGTGCGCGTCGGGATGACGCGACGCGGGTTCCCCGCGGCGCTCCGCGCGTACCTCGCCGTCCGGGCGCGGCTCGGCGCGCGGGGCCGGCGCTAGCGGATCGGGGGAAAGTTCGACGGGTCCACGGCACCGCGCGGGAGGCGACCGAGCTGGCGGCGGGCCGTCGTCACGGGACGGCTCGCGTCGACGCGTTCCTCGGGCGGATCGACGGCGCACTCCCGCAGGAACGTCTCCGCGAACCGGACGGCACGGCCGGGATTCGACTCGTGGACGAGCAGGAACCCGCGGGCGAGCTCGGTGAGCACGGCCCGACCCGGCACGACCGGGCGCAGCCCGCCGACCGTCGGATCGCCCTCGGGCTCCGCCGGTCCCATCGCCCGCGTTCGACCTGGACGCGCAGGATAAAGGGTGACGTTCCACTGGCGCAGGGCACGGGGCCCGCCGCAAGCCTTTACCGCCCCGGGAACCGTGGACCCCCGGTGACTCCGTGAGCCAAAGCGTTCCTCCTCCCACCCCTGCGCCTCCCCCGACCGCGGCGCCACCGCGCGGGGTCGTCCTGAAGACCGAGATCCCGGGGCCGAAGGCGAAGGCCCTCATCGAGCGGGACCGGGCGATCCTCATGACGACGACCAAGACCGCCCCGATCGTGGCGGAATCCGGGGAGGGCGTCTGGATCCGCGACGTCGACGGCAACCGCCTCCTCGACTTCTCCTCAGGCGTCGCCGTCAACAACGTCGGCTACGCGCATCCCGAGGTCGTCCGGGCCGTGCGCGACCAGGTCGGCCGGCTCAGCCACTTCGCGGGAACCGACTACTACTACGAGAACCAGGTCCGACTGGCGGAGCGGATCGCCGGGATCGTCCCGGGAGCGTTCGCGAAGAAGATCTTCTTCACCAACAGCGGCACCGAGAGCGCCGAGGCGGCCCTGAAGATCGCCCGGTGGCAGCGCCAGCGCCCGATCGTGATCGGATTGCTCGGGGCGTTCCACGGCCGGACGATGGGGGCGCTGTCGATGACGACCTCGAAGCCGGTCCAGCGCGCGCGGTACGCACCGTTCGTCACCGGCGGGCACCACATTCCGGCGCCGAACTGCTATCGGTGCCCGTACAAGCTCGAGTACCCGAGCTGTGACCTCTACTGCGCCAAGATCCTGAAGGAGCTCTACTTCCAGACATCGATCCCGCCGGACGACGTCGCCGCGATGATCGTGGAACCGGTGATGGGGGAGGGCGGCTACATCGTGCCGCCGAAGGGATGGCACGCGACGGTGAAATCGATCCTCGACGAGCACGGGATCCTGTTCATCGACGACGAGGTCCAGGCCGGCATCGGCCGCACCGGTCGATGGTTCGCCATCGAGCACCACGGGATCGTGCCGGACCTGGTCACCATGGCGAAGGCGATCGGCGGCGGCATCCCGATGGGAGCGGTCTCCCTCCGGGCCGATCTCGACTTCCCCGTCCAGGGCGCACACTCGAACACGTTCGGCGGCAACCTCATCGCCTCCGCGGCCGCGCTCGCGACCCTCGACGTGATCGAGAAGGAACGCCTGCTCGACAACGCCCGGGAGCAGGGCGCCTACCTCCTCACCCGACTCCGCGAGCTCCAGACCCGACACGAAGAGATCGGCGACGTCCGGGGCCTCGGGCTCATGACGGCGACGGAGTTCGTGCGGGACCGGCGGACCAAGGAGCCGGCGGTGCGCTTCCGCGACCGCGTCCTCGAGGAATCGTACCGCCGGGGTCTGATCCTGCTGCCGTGCGGCCGGTCGACCCTCCGCTACATCCCCCCGCTCGTCGTCCGCCGGGAGGAGATCGACGAGGCGATCGAGATCCTCGACGCCGCGATCGGCGCGGCTCGCGCGCGGGAATGAAGTTCGCCCGTCTCGGCGACGGCGGGACCGTCGTCCTCGCCGAACGCTCGGCTCCGGTGGCGGGGGAAGGAGAGATCGTCGTGACCCTCGCCGCCTGCGGGGTCTGCGGAACGGACCTCGAGAAGCTCCGGGGCAACTACCGGACCGCGGGCGTGCTGGGCCACGAAGCGGTGGGCCGGATCGAGGCGTTGGGACCCGGAGTGACCGAGTGGGCGGTCGGGGACCGGGTCTTCGCCCACCACCACGTCTCCTGCGGCACCTGCGCGGTCTGCCGGCGCGGCGATCCGACGTTCTGCCCGACGTACTCCCGGACGAACCTCGACCCGGGCGGATTCGCGGAGTCGTTCCGGGTCCCACAGGAGAACGTGCGGCGCGGGGCGGTGCTCCGCCTCGATCCCGCGATCGGCTGGGAGGTCGGTGCGTTGCTGGAACCGGCCGGGTGCGCGCTCACGGCCCTTCACCGCGTCGGGCTCCCGCCCCACAGCTCCGTCTTCGTGCTGGGGCTCGGACCGGTCGGCCTCCTCTACGCCCGGCTCGCGAAAGCGCTCGGTGCGGCGTGGGTCGGGGGCAGTGAGATCGCCCCGCGACGTCGCGCGGCCGCCGAGCGCGGAGGCATCGACGCGGTCGTGGACCCCCGGACGCCGGGGGCGCTGCGCGCCGCCGTGGACCGGGCGACCGAGGGAGGAGGGGTCGACCTTGCCGTCGTCGCGACCGGGCATCCCGCCGTCGTCCGCGACGCGGTCGGACTCGTCCGGCGCGGAGGCACGGTGAATCTGTTCGGTCTCCCCGAGGCGGGGAGCCGCCTCGACGCGGATCTCCAGGAGCTCTACTTGCGCGGCGTGCGCCTCATCCCGTCGTATGCGACGATCGAAGCCGACATCGCGGAGGTCCAGCGGCTCGCGGTCGCCGGTCGGCTCCCGCTCGCGGACCTCGTGACGGCGTCTCGCCCGCTCGCCGAGGTGGCGGAGGCGTTCCGGCTCGCGGGACGCCCCGACGAGGCCGTGAAGGTCATCGTCACCGGGGCGGCGTACTAGGCTAGGTCTCGGTGCCGGCGCCGAGGACCTGCGCCACGACCGAACGGCCGGCCCGGATCCGGGCCCCCGGACCGACGACCGAGTCCCGAACCTCCGCGTCCCGCTCGACGATCGCCCCGTCCATCAGGATCGAGTTCTCCACGCGGGCTCCCGGCGCGACGCTCGCGCCCTCCCCCACGGTGACGTACGGTCCGAAGAGCGCGTCGCGCACCGAGGCGTCGCCCATCGTCGCCACGGGGCCGGTCCCGCGCGCGCCGGGCGGCACGCCGCCCGGTCCTCCCCGGTGATCGTCGAAGAGGAGCCGCTGGGCGTGCAGGATCCGTTGCGGCGTGCCGGCGTCCTCCCAGTACCCGTGGAGGCGGAAGCCGAACACGCCGATCGGGAGGAGCGACGGCATCACCTCGCGCTCGAAGCTGACCTCCCGGCCCGGCGCCACGCGATCGATCACCTCGCGGCGCCAGATGGCGATCCCGGCGTTGATCCAGCGGGACGGGGCGTCCTGGGGCTCGGGTTTCTCCACGAACGCCGTGATCCGGTCGTCGGGACCGAGCGCCGCCACGCCGTACGGGCGGGGGTCGTCGACCTCGAACAGGGCCATCGTGCCGACGCCCCCGTGGGCCGCGTGCGCGGCGCGCATCGCGCCGAGGTCCGCCGCGGCGAGCACGTCGGAGTTGAGCAAGAAGAACGGGTCCGACATCCCGGCCGAAGCGTTGCGCATGCCGCCGCCGGTCCCCAGCGGCGTCGCTTCGGGGACGGTTCGGATCGGCAGGCGCGGGGGGTGCGCCCGGACGTACGCCGCGAGCACGTCCGCCTTGTAGCCCGTCGCGAGCACGACCTCCTCCACGTCGTCCGGCAGGAGGTCGAGGACGTGGTAGAGCATCGGCTTCCCGGCCACGGGGATCAGCTGCTTCGGCACGGCGTACGTGACCGGCCGCAGCCGGGTGCCGAATCCCCCGACGAGGACGATCGCCTTCATCGGCCCCGGGCGACCGGACGCGGGGTTATCCCGCTTGCCGGGCGCGATCAGATGAGGGTCGGGGACTCCCCGTGCTCGACGGCCCGCGCGTAGTCGCGCTGCACGATCCGCTTCAGGAGCGCGGCGGGACTTCCCCAGATCGGCACGGCCCGGACCGACCCCGCTGCCTGGCCGATCCCGAGCGCCACCACGACCCCTCGCTCGCGATAGTGGAACGGGGCGAGCGACTTCCCGGCCCACCGCGCCGCAATGTTGCGGGCGGCGACCCGGGCTTCGGCGAGCGCGGCCTGCGCGGTCGCCGGCACGAGCGCGCCGGAGTCGGGATCCTTCACCTCGACGACGTCGCCCACGGCGAAGACGCCGGGGTGACCGGGGATCTCGAGGGTCGGCTCCGTCGCGATCCGCCCAGCCCGTCCGTGCGGCACCGGCAGCGCCTTGACCACCGGCGGCGGCTCCAGGCCGGCGCACCAGACGGCGGCATCGCAGGCGAGCACGCTCCCGTCCTCGAGCGCGACGCGGCCGAGTTCGACGCGGGTGACGTTGACCCCGTGGATCAGCGCCACGCCGGCGCGCCGGAGCGCGCCCCGCGCGCGATCCACCACGGTGCTCGGGAATCCGGCGAGCAGCGGGAGCGCCCCCGTCAGCAGGACCACGTCGGGGGGACGGGCCCGGGGATCGGCGATGTCGCGCCAGTCCGTCGTCGCGATCTCGGCGGCGAGCTCCGTTCCCGTGGAACCGCCCCCCACCACGACGATCCTCGGGCGCCGCTCGCCGGGAAGTCGAACGGAGGCGAGTTCGATGTCCCGGATCGCCGCCGCCAGCTTCTTCGCGCCCGAGAGCCGGTAGACCTGGTGGGTGTACTCGGCCGCGCCGGGTACGCCGTAGTACGCGGCGACGTTCCCGAGGGCGATCGCCAGCGCGCGGTACTCCACGGATCCCGTGTCCAGCGTGACGGTCTGGCGGGCGAGATCGATCGCCTGGACCGACCCTTGCCGGTACGTCACGGACGTCCCCTCGAGAACGCCCGCGAGCGGGACGACCCAGGGATCGGTGACGGCCCCCGTCGCGGCGAGCTTGCCCACCTCGTACAGCTGCGTGCGCAGCACGTGGACGGGGTTCCGATCGACGAGGACCACGGGGATTCGGCCGTGGGTGCGGCGGTGGAGCTCCTGCGCGACGGTGAGCCCCGCGTACCCCGCCCCAAGGACGACCGCGGGCCGGGGATCCGGCCCTTCGGGCGTCCCGATCGCGGGCATCGCCGGCACTCGGCCCCCGTGCCCATAGGGTTGGCGGGCCCCACCCCGTCGCGGGCGGAGCAACCGCTATCCGCGGTACCGCGCTCCTCGGGCCATGATCCCGACGTCCCTTCTCGTCGCGTTCGATGGTTCCCCGGAGTCCGTGCTCGCCCTCAACGATGCCGCCGACCTGGCGCGGGCAACGCACGCCCAGCTGACGATCGTCGGAGTGATCCCCCTGGTGTCGCAGGGCTTCGGGACGCGCATGCCGACCGGCAGCGGGCTCGAGCGGGCGCTCGCCGAGTCGCGCGAGGCGCTCGAGAAGGAGCGCGCCCGGCTCGCGTCGACGGGACTGACCGGAGTGTCCGTGCAATTGCTCGAGGGCGACCCGGTCTCCGCGGTCGTGGGCTACGTCCACGAGCACGCCATCGACCTGATCGTGGTCGGCTCGCGCGGTCTCGACGCGCTGGGTCGTTTCTTCCTGGGGAGCGTGTCGGACGGCATCCTCCACTACGCGAATTGCTCGGTGTGGGTCGTGAAGGCGCGTCCCCCGACCCGCGGCGCGCCGTCCGAACGCACTTAACTCGGCGGGGCCATCGCCCGTCGTGCGTCTCCTCCTCGTCGACGACGACACCGTATTCCGCGAAGAACTTTCGGACCTTCTCGAGGGAAGCCACCGGGTCGCGACCGCTCCGTCCGTCGCGAAGGCGCTCGAACTCCTCGACGCGGAGGATTTCGACGTCGTCTTCACCGACCTCAAGATGCCGAGGCAGAGCGGCCTCGAGCTGCTGCGGGAGGTCCGTCGCCGCTGGCCGACCACGCTGGTGGTCCTGATCACGGGATTCGCGACCGTGGAGACGGCCGTGGCCGCGATGAAGGAAGGGGCCTTCGACTACGTCCGGAAGCCGTTCCAGCTCGCCCAGCTCCAGGCGACGCTCGCCCGGGCGCAGGAGGAGTTCCGCTTCGCGCCGGATCCCGGGGACGCGCGCGATCCCGACGCCACCGCGCGCCGCTGGTGCGAGCGGGAAGGGCGGCCCGTGCTGCTCCTCACGCACCGCGCGGTCCGGAACCGCCCCGGCATCACGGTCGTGGCGCCGTCGGCGGACGACCCCGCCGCGCTCCGCACCGAGGTCGAGTCGTTCTTCTCCTCCCGCCCGGCGGGCGGCGTCATCCTCGAGGGGGTCGAGCGCCTCTTCGCCCGACATCGCCGCGCCGACGCGCTGGCGTTTCTGACGTGGTTGCGGGAGTACCTCGCGACGCGCGGCCCGCTGCTCGTCACCTTCGACCCCGAGGCGCTCTCGGCGCCCGATGCGAAGGACCTCCGCGCCGCCGTGGCCGCTCCCCGGACCCGCACGACGCTCGAAGCGCTGGGCAACCCGATCCGACGCGCGGTGCTCCGGCGGGTCGCGCGCGGTCCGTGCTCGTTCTCGGACGCGATGAAGGCCGCGGACCTCGACGACTCGCCCAAGCTGTCGTTCCACTTGCGGAAGCTCGTCGACGAGGGCCTGCTCGCGCACGCCGGCGACGAGTACCGCCTCACCCCGCTGGGCCTCGAGTCGGTACGGCTCCTCGAAGCGATCGACGCGATGGCGCCGGGTCGCACCGACGCGAGCGCGGCGGCGCCTTCGCGTCGCGCGTCGTAGGCGCCGAACGGGGGCGCGGAACGCTCACGCCGGCACGGCGTGCGGCGCCGGAGTCGGCGGCGGAGCTCGGAGCAATTCGACGGCCGCCAGGAACCCCCAGACGAGGATCGGAAAGACGATCAGGCGCTCGACGAAGCCGGGATCCCAGGTCGTGTTGTTCGACTGGGTCGGAACGTAGTACGCCAGGGCGACGAGGGTCACGAGGCCGAGCCCGATCGAGATCTCCCGAAGCCACCGCCATCGCGGGCTCGACCCGGCGCCGATCCCGAGGATCACGAGGGCGATCCCGCCCGGCGCGAACACCAGCAGGGAGGCGAGACCGTGGACCGTCGGGTTGACGTTCTCCGGGAAGACCCCGACGAGGATCGCGGCGACGCTGGCGACGAGCAGGAGACCCAGGGCCGGGGCCCGGGTTCCCCCTCCGGGGAAGCCGTCCCAGGCGAGCAGGATCCCGACGAACGCCAGGGCCCCGAGGATCATGATCGAGACGTTGAACACCGGGTGCCACGGGGAGGTCGCCGTGTTGCCGAGATCGCTGATGTAGTTCTGAAGGTCCGAATACCCGGGGTAGGCGGCCTGGACGACCGCCATCGCCACCGAGAACTGGACGACTCCGATTGCGACGAGCGCCCCGCCGACGCGCGTCGTGATCCGAGGATTCGCGGCGGCCATGCGTCGCCCCTCCTCGCGGCGACACCGCCCGGCTCTCAAGGTCTTTTCGGCGAGGCAGCCGGCGACCCGAGAAAGCAGATAGCGGGTGGGCCGGTCTCGGGAGCATGGCTTCCCAGGTCCGCTTCGTCTACTCCGGCATCCGGGTCGCCGACCTCGGCCGCTCCGTCCGGTTCTACCGGAAGCTCGGATTCCGCGTCGTGAAGCGCGGATGGTTCTCCCATGGCGGGCAATGGGTCCACCTCGGCTTCCCGGGCACGGACCACCGGCTCGAGCTGAACTACTACCCGAAGGGGACCCCGTTCTACCGGCCGCTGCGGGCCGGCGAGGAGTTCGACCACTTCGGCTTCTACGTCGGAGACGCCCGGAAGTGGGTGCGGGCGACGGTCCGCGCCGGGGCGACCCCGGTCGTCGGATTCGTCGACGGGCCGGCCCAGCTCATGTTCGTCAAGGACCCGGACGGGGTCTGGCTCGGGGCGTGCGGCCCGTCGAGTCCCGGCAGCCTGCCGAACCTGCTCCGTCGGGTGCGCGGCCCCGCGGCGCGTCGACGGCGTCGCGTCGCCCGGACGGCCGGGACGCCGGGGTCCCGGCGTGCCGGGCCCCGCCGCGCTTGATCGTAAGCCCCTAGTGCTCGGCCCGGGACGCTGCTCGCGGGCCGCCAGCCCTAAGTAGGGGCCGTCGTAGTCTTAGGGCTGGCGGAGGCGTCCGCCCGCCGCTCGACGGCGAACCGCCCCCGGGCCAATGACGCCTACTCCCAAAAACCGGAGTGGGCGAGCATGGACTGGGCAACGCAGGTCGTCAGCGTCGTGCAGGCGGCCACCGTGCTGCTGCTTGCCCCGTTGCTCGCGGGCATGGGCTATCGGCTGAAGGCGTGGACGGAGTCGCGGACCGGCCCCTCGATCTTCCAGCCGTACTTCGACCTCGCCAAGTACCTGCGCAAGGAGACGCTCCTGCCGGACGGCGCCTCGCGCATCTTCTTCGTCGCGCCGTTCGTCGCCTTCGGAGCGTACCTGCTGATCTCGGTGGTCGTGCCGATCATCACCCCGTATCCGATCCCGTTCGCCCCCACGGTCGACTTTCTGGGAGGCGGGCTCCTCTTCGGCCTGGCCGGCACCGTCACGCTCCTCGCCGCGGTCGACTCCGGCAGCAACTACGCGATCCTCGGTGCGAGCCGTACGGTCTCGTTCGCCGCCTTCGCCGAGCCGACCCTCATCATCGTGTTCTTCGCGGTCGCCGTGATCACCGGCACCAACAACCCGTACGTCACGAACAACCTGCTCGCGAGCTCGACGTCCGCCTACCTCTCCCCGACCCACCTGCTCGTCACGGCCGCGTTCTTCCTGCTGCTCCTCGCCGAGACCGGAAAATTGCCGGTGGAGAGCACCGGGCTCATGGAGTTCGGCATGCTCGAGGACGGGCGCATCTTCGAGCATTCGGGCCGGCTCCTCGGGATCAACCGGTGGAACGGCTGGCTGAAGCAGTTCCTTCTCTACTCGGTCTTCGTCAACGTCTTCGCGTTCCCGTGGGGGCTCTCCGGCGACGTCAGCGCCCCCGGTACGCTCTGGAACATCGTCCTCCTCCTCGCGAAGCTTCTCGCGCTCGTCGGGGTGATCGTGCTCGTCGAGGCGACGGTCGCGAAGGTTCGGCTCTTCAAGATCCGGGACTTCCTGGCGCTCTCCTTCTCGCTCGCCGTTCTCGCGGTCTTCGCCTTCGCCGTGCTGGGGGTGCCGTAGATGGATCCCACGGCCGAGGTCATCGCGCTCGTGGGTATCGGGATCCTCCTCACGGCCCTCTACCTGCAATCCGAGTCGTTCGTCGACCCGTTGATCCGGGGCATCTCGCTCCAGTCGCTGCTGCTCGCGGTGCTCCTCGGCTGGCTCGCCTGGACCGAGCAGAGCATCGACCTCGCGCTGCTCGCCGGGCTCGCCGTCGTCGTGCGGGCGATCTTCATCCCGTACGTGCTCCGTCGCCAGATCCGCGCCTTCCGCTGGCGGCTGCGCGAGATCCATGCGGCGCACCGGGTCACCGGCCACGCCCTGGCCGCCGTGGCGCTCGCGATCATCGCGTGGTTCGTCTTCCAGGAGACGCTGGCCTCGGTCTTTCCCCAGCCCGGGGCGGCCCTCCCGTTCGTGCTGATGATCCAGGGCCTGCTCATGCTCGCGACGCGCACGAACACGATCGTGCAGGTCATCGGGTATCTCGAAGAGGAGAACGCGGTGGTCTACGCCGGCGCGCTGTTCGCCCAGGCGTTCCCGCTCTTCGTTGAGGTCGTCGTCTTCCTCGATGTCCTCGGCGTCGTCCTCGTCGCGGTGATCCTCTCGATCCAGCGCGACGTCACCGGCACGCCCGAGGAAGCCGCGCTGGAGGAGCTCTCTGGATGAACGGCTTCTCGCCGCAGCTCGGCCTCTATCTCGTCATCGCGACGCCCGCGATCGCGGCGATCCTGGCGCTCCTCCCGCTCTCGCGCGCGAGCGAACTCGTCGCGCGGACCGCCTCGCTCGTCACCTTCGGCGCGTCCTGCGCGCTCCTCGTCACCGGGGCGAGCGGCCGCTGGGGCCCGTACCTCGGGCTCGACCCGCTGAGCGACGTGTTCCTGTTCATGGTCACCGGCATCTACGCGACCTCGACGTGGTACTCGCGGGGCTACCTCCGCTCGATCCACGAGGCCTTCCTCACGCCACAGATCTACTACGCCCTGCTCAGCGCGTTCGCCTTCGCGATGATCAGCGTGCTCGTGGTGACCGACCTCGGGCTGATGTGGATCGGCGTGGAGGCGACGACGGTCGCGAGCGCCCTGCTGATCGTCCTCGAACGCAAGCCGGCGAGCGTCGAGGCGGCGTGGCGCTACACGCTCATCGCGTCCGCGGGCCTCACCATCGCCCTCTTCGCGCTCCTCATCCTCTATACCGCCACCGGCACGCTGGACGGCTTCGCGCTCGCGGCGGCTCCACCGGTCGTGACCCTCCCGATCGAGATGGCGGTCGCGCTGGCGCTGGTCGGATACGGCACGAAGGTCGGCCTCTTCCCGATGCACACCTGGCTGCCCGACGCCCACTCGGAGGCACCGTCTCCGATCTCGGCGATGTTCTCCGGGGTGCTGCTGCCGACGGCGCTCTACGCGTTCCTGCGCGTCTATCGCGTCCTGCCGGAGCCGACCCCGGCCCTCGTCTCGAACCTGGTCCTCGCGTTCGGCGTCGTCACTTCGCTGGTGGCCGCGTTCCTCCTGCAGCGTCAGCGGTCGTTCAAGCGGCTGCTCGCCTACTCCAGCATGGAAGTGATGGGGCTCGCGGTCATCGGGATCGCGGTCGGGGGGATCGCGCTGTACGGCGCGCTCCTGCTCCTCGTCGCGCACGCCTTCGCGAAGTCCGCGGCCTTCTATTGCGCCGGCAACGTGCTTCGGGGGACCGGCACGAACCGCATCGATGAGGTCCGCGATCTGCGCGGGCGCATGCCGTGGACCGGCGCCGGTTGGGTCGTTTCGGCCGCGGCGGTGACCGGGGCCCCGCCGTTCGGCACCTTCCTCGGAGAGCTATTGATCGTCGTCGGGGCGCTCGCGACCGGCGCGATCTGGGTCGCGGGGGTCGTCGTCGTCGCGATCCTCGTCGCCTTCCTGGGCGTCAACTCCCAGATCGGCCGGATGGTCTTCGGCGAGGCCGACTCCGAGACCGCCCCGATCCCGGCGGGGTCGGACACCGGCTGGGGCGTCGCCTACCTCAACCTCGCGATGGCGTTCGCGATCGGGGTAGCCACTCTCCCGTATCTCTCCGAGGCGCTCCGCGAGGCCGCCGTCCAGCTCGGGGGGGCGTTGCCATGACGCGCGCCGCGTGGGTCGTCGAGGCGGATGGGCCCTCGGACGGACGTCCCGCCCCCGAGCGGGCCCTCGCCTACGCGCCCGAGGACGGGACGTTCGCGCTGTACAACGACTACCACGACGGGCGCGCCGTGCTCGTCGATCATCCGCGCACGATCGTGCCCCGCGAAGCGCTCCAGATCTGGCGGGCGGCGGGGGATCCCGACGGGCCGCATTCGCTCGGACCGCGTTCCGTCGCGGAGGGGTACGGGGTGTTCACGTTCCCCTACGGCCCGATCTCGATGGGCGTTCCCGAGTCCGGGCGGTTCGATGTGACGACCTACGGGGAACGGATCCTCAACCTGGCTCCGATCGGGGGGTACAAATCCCGACGCGTGCGCCGAAGCGTGGTCGGGCTCACGGTGGCGGACGCCGCGCTCCGGGTCGAGCGGATCGCCGGAAATTACGCGGCGGCCCACGTCAGCGCGTTCCTGGGAGCCGCGGAGAGCGCCGTCGGCGCGGAGGTTCCGCTCGTGGAGCTCTGGACGCGGGGCTTTGCGCAGGAGCTGCAGCGGATCTACAACCACCTCCACGTGATCGCCCGGGTCGCCGAGGCGGCCTCCCAGAACGTCGGGCTGGCCCAGACGCACGCGCTGGCCGAAGAGGTCCTGCGGCTGAAGGCGGCGGCGTTCGGCCACCGCTGGCTGTTCGGGGCGCTCCTGCCGGGGGGGCCGGCACGCCGGCTCGACCCCGCGGACCGCCGGCAACTGGCGGGGCGCATCGACCGGATCGCCGTGGAGTTCGAACGCCTCTGGGAGCTGTTCCTCGAGTCCCGAACGTTCATCGATCGGATCCAGGGGACGTGCCCGGTGACCCGGGACGATGCGATCCGATGGGGCGCCACCGGTCCCACCCTCCGCGCGTCGGGCGTCGCCTGGGACGATCGACTCCGGGTCCCGGCCCCGCCGTACCACGACCTGTTCGTCGCCCTGCCGGTCGAGCATGCGGGCGACGCGCTCGCACGCGTTCTGGTGCGCGGGGCCGAGATCCGATCGAGCCTCCTCCTGGTCGAACAGATGTTCGAGCGGTGGCCGGGGGCTGGGTCGACCGAGCCGGCAAGCGCTCCGGTCGTCCCGGGCCGGGGGATCGGGAGGGCCGAGGCCCCCGGCGGGGACCTCGTCTACGACGTGCAGGTCGCGGACGGTCGGGTCGCCGCGCTCGGCTTCCGGGCCCCCAGCGTCGCGAACTGGCCCCTGTTCGCGATCGGGATGCGGGACGCGGTGTTCACGGACTTCCACTTCGCGATCGAGAGCTTCGGATTCGCCTTCGCCGAGACGGACGGGTGACCCCATGCCGAGCTGGATCGAACAGGCGGCGCACCGGGGGATCCTGACGACGCGCTTTCCGCGGACGCCGGCCACCGAGGAAGAGGTCCCGGCCTCCGCCCGAGCCCCGGTCGCCCCCGACCTCGAGTCGCTCGGCCGGGCCCGGGACGCGTGCCCGGTCGGCGCGATCACCGAACGGACGGTCGACCAGGGCCGCTGCATCCGGTGCGCCCGCTGCCTGCCCGCGGGACTCGCGTTCCGCGGACCGGTGGACGCATCGACCCGCTCGCGCGCGGCCCTCGTCACGGGGGAGACGCTCCCGAGTTCGGCGGGCGAACCCCCCGTGCTTCCCGGATTCCGCCGGTCGCTCCACCTGTTCCTGGTCGATGTCGGGAGTTGCAACGCCTGCAACCTCGAGGTGCTGGCGATCGCGAACCCGTTCTACGATTCGCAGCGCCTCGGGATCTTCTTCACCAATTCGCCGCGCCACGCGGACGTGCTCCTCGTTGTGGGGGTCCCGACCCCCGAGATGCGGGAGCCGCTGCGGCGCGCCTTCGAGGCGATCCCGGCGCCGAAGGCGGTCGTGGCGGTCGGCGCCTGTCCCATCAGCGGCGGCGCCTTCTCCGGCACCCCGGGCCTCGCCGGCGGCCTCGATGAGCTGCTCCCCGTCGACGTGTTCGTGCCGGGATGCCCGCCGCCGCCGGTCGCCCTCCTCGCGGCCCTCGCGCGCATCGCCGGCACCCCCGGCCGGAGGGAGGCATGACGCTGGACGCGTTCGGCACGGTGCTCACGATCGCGATCCTCGCGATCTTCGCGGGGGCCCCCCTCGCCGTCGTCCGGCGCGAGGCGGGGTACGCGGCGGCGCTCGCGGGCTCGATCCTGCTCCTGATCGTGTCGATCGCCGCGCTCGCCGGTGCCTCGGTGCAGGGGCTCAGCTGGACCGGCCCGCTCGGCGACCCCGAGGGGTTCGCCCTCGACGGGCTGTCGGCGTTCTTCGACCTCGCGGCCGCGATCGTCTGGATCGCGACCTCCGTCTACTCGTTGGGGTACGACGACCGGCCGTCCCCGCTGCTCGCGATCTGCTACTGCCTCACCCTCGGCGCCATCGCGCTGCTCGTCAGCTCGACGAGCCTCGTGTTGTTCCTGATCGGCTGGGAGACGATGACCCTCGCCTCGTACGGGATGATCCTGCAGGCGCACGGGCGCGCCGGGCGGGTCTTCTCGGCGGCGTTCGTCTTCCTCGCGTTCGGGGAGGCGAGCACCCTCCTCGTGCTCGTCGCGTTCGCCGGGATCCACGCCATCTCCGGTTCGTTCACCACCCTCCCGATCGTCGGGGGCGGGGGGCTCGCGACGGTGGTGTTCGTGGCCGCGCTCGTCGGCTTCGGCCTCAAGATGGGCGTCGCGCCGTTCCACATGAGCGAGTGGCTCCCGATCGCCCACTCCTCCGCCCCGTCGAACGCCTCGGCCGTGCTGAGCTCTACCCTGACGCTCGCGGGCGCGTACGGCCTGTTCCGCGTCCTGAGCATGCTCTCCGACCCGCCGCTCTGGTGGGGCGCGGTGATGCTCGGGATCGGGGCCGTCTCGGTCCTCCTCGGGGCGCTCTTCGCGGCGGTGAGCGAGCACACGAAGGGGCTTCCCGCCTACAGCACGATCGAGAACAACGGGCTGATCCTCGTCGCGCTCGGCGTGGCGCTGGTCGCCCGGACCGAGGGACTCACGGAGCTGTTCGTGTTCGCGCTGTTCGCCGCGTTCTACCAGGCGCTCGCGCACGCGGTCGCGAAGACGGCGCTCTTCCTGAGCGCCGGGTACGCGGAGTATGCCGCGCGGACCTTCGACCTGAACGCGATCGCGGGCCGGGCGAAGGACGTCGATGGGCGGGCGTACCTGGGCACCCTCGCCGGCACGTTGAGCCTCGCCGCGGCGCCGCCGCTCGCCGGGTTCGTCACGGAGTGGATGATCCTCGAGGCGCTGTTCCAGTCGTACCGCTTCACCCCGGAAGCGGTCCAGTTCATCGGTCTGCTCGCGGGCGCGGCGGTCGCGCTCGCGGCCGGGTTGATCGTGGTCGCGATGGTGAAGTTCCTCGGCTTCACCCTCCTCTGGCGGCCGCGCTTCTCGGGACCCGGGGCGCCGTCGCGCGCGACGCTCGGGCTGCCGATCGCCGCCGCGGGGGCCGTGATCTTCGCGCTCGGAGTCGGGGCGCCCTGGATCCTCCGGTTCCTCACCCCGTCGGTCGCCTCCTTTGCGGGCACGTCGGTCGTGGCCCCGATCGGCGGCCTGCTCTCGGTGCCGAACGGCTGGTCGATCGTTTCGGGCTCGCCGTTCGGGATCCTGTCGCCGGCGGTGATCCCCCTCGCGATCCTCGCGGGCATCGCGGTCGGCCTCGGCTACTACGCGCTCGGTCCGCGGGCGCCGCCTCGCCGCGTGCGTCCCTGGATGGCGGGGAGCCCGGCGGGGCGGGACGGCGAGACGTACACGTCCTTCGGCTACAGCACGGGCATCCGTCTCATGATGAGCTCGATCCTCGCGACGCGCGAGGTACGTGCCCGGGTCGGCGGGGTGGTCCAGGCGGAGATCGCGACGCCGGTCGCCTACAACGTCGAGCTCGAGGTGCTGGACCTCTTCAAGGTCTTTTACGACGGGCTGGTCCGGTTCGGCGAGGTCTTCTCGGCGGCGCTCAAGCAGGCGGTCATGCCCGGCCGCCTGGGTCAGTATCTCGCGTACGTGCTGATCGTCACCCTCGTGGTCGTCGTCTACGTGGCGGCGGCCGCGTAGGGCGCTCCGCCCGTCACGGGACGATCGCCACGGGGCGGCCCGCGCGGGCGAGCACTTCGCTCGACACGGACCCGAGCAGGAGGCGGCTCGCGCCGCGGAGGCCGCGGGTCCCGACGACGATCAGATCGGCGTGGACCTCGGTCGCGGCCTGGACGATCACGTCGGCCGCACGGCCTTCGCGGACCCAGACATGGATCCGACGTCCGGACGGGTCGGCGTGCGCCTGGACCCCCCGGAGGCTCTGCCCGATCGCCTCGACCTCCGAGCTCTGCGCCTCCTCGGTTCGCGGCTCGGCGACGACGCGCGGGGAATCGGCGGCGTGGACGATCCACGCTTCGCCCTCGACGCCCAGCATCGACCCGAGCGCGAAGCGGAGCGCGCGCGCCGACGAGTCCGAACCGTCGTAGGCGACGAGGATCCGGCGGGACGGCTGCGGGGTGACGTCGATCACGGCCCACCCCTCACGTGCTCGGCAGATACCGTTCGCCCGCTTCCTCGGCGTCAGGGTCGGCGGGCAGCGGGGCGGCCCGTCCGGCCTTCTCGAACGTCTTCAGCGCCCCTTCGAGCGCCTTCACCCGGCGGGCCAACGCCTGGTTGTCGTGGTAGTACCGCTCGCACTCGACCGTCAACCGGGCCCGGTCGCGAGCGAGGTCCACGAGGTCCCGCGCAAGCTCGCGCACCCGTTCCGACGCGGAGCGTTCCGAGGAGCGGGCGTCGGAGCCGACGGTCCCGGGCGGCGGCAGGAGCGGCAGCACCGCCCCGAGCCAGAGCCAGAACCCCTCGCTCCCGACCTCGTCGACATTCACCCAGTCCTTCACCCGATGGCGGATGTCCGCCGGGATCGTCAGTGCGTTCGGGTTGCCCTCGACCTTCTTCTTCGGCGCCTTCACCACGTACCCCAGCATCGCTGCCACCTCCCAGGGGTCATCGGCAGAGCGCTGCGGTTTCTCCCGCGGTGTCGCGGAAGGAGGCTGACCCCACAGCCGGCCCTTGCATGCTCGCCGGGTATATGGCCGACGCGCCGGACCGACCCTCAGCGATCGGGTGCGGCGGGCAACGAAGTGCCGAACACCGTCCGATAGACGTCCGCCGCGAAGCTCGTCGGACGAGGGGCCCCCTCGATCAGGCGGAACGTGCGCCGCCCGTCCGCGGTCCGCTCCGCGAGGAGGAACTGGGCGCGCCCGCCGACTTCGGTGGCGAGCGCCGACGCGAGTTCGTGGAAATGTGTCACCACGACGACCCGGACGCCGGCGTCCAGCGCCGCGCGGAAGACCTGATCGGCGATCTCGGATCCTTCCCGCTCGTTGGTGGAAGAGAACGACTCGTTGGAGAGAAGCAGGGCGCCCGGCCGCAGCCCCGACACCACGGTCGACATCCGCCGCAGTTCGTCGTCGAGCCGTCCGCTCGTGAACGTCGGGTCCTCCGCGCGGGCGAAGTGCGTCGCGATCGCCGGCGCGACCGCCGACCGGTAGCGCGCCCCCGGCACCGGTAGCCCCGCCTGCAGCAGGAGTTGGGCGGTGCCGACGCTGCGCAGGAACGTCGACTTGCCGCCCTGGTTCGGACCGGTGACCACCACCAGGCCTTTCCCGGTCGCCGCGAGACGGTTGACCACGATCGGCCCCGGGGCAAGGAGCGCGAGGCCCGGCAGGTAGAGCCCCTCCGCCTCCCATTCGGGGCTCCCCGCCGGGAGCGGCTCGGGCCGTCCGACCGACAGACCGCGAGCAGAGAGGTCCTCGGCGAGATGGGCGGCCGCGAGGTAGAACGCCAGTTCGGAGCGCAGCCCCGAGAAGAAGCCGTGCAAGTGGTCGTTCGACCGGGCCACCGCCCGTGCGACGGAGGCGTACCCTTGGTCCCGGAGCTCGGTGAGCGCGCGGGCGCCCACCTCATCGCGCTCCGCGATTTCGAACGAAAACGGGGAGGCTCGCGCGGGCCAGTGGCGGCGCCACCAACCCGGCCGCTCGTCGGCCGGCAACCGCAGCACATAGCCGGTGCCGAGGTTGCCCGCGCCCAGCCGTGCGCTCAAGACCGTGCCGTCGTCGAAACGGAGCCGGTGGAGGTGGGACCGCACCTCGGCGAGGTACGCCGCGTCCAGCTCCTCTCGGACCATCGCGAAGAATCGGCGGAACGCCGGCGAGCGGAACTGCGGACCCGGACCTTCGGCGAAGCCTCGCAACCCCTCGAGGGCGTCCGCAAAGCCCTCGAGGATGTGCACACCGCGGTACAGGACCGAGGAGGGGGATTGTCCGAAACCCCAGTACGAGCGTTCCCGCGCGAGTGCCTCCGCGCTGAGCTCGTACAGCTGACGGACCACGGCAGTATGTGCCCGAGCATCCTCGACCGCGTCGAGGCGCCAGGTGATCACCGACGGATCGACCTCGCTATGGAGCACGGCCCGCCGGGCGACGTCCCGAACGAACGGATCCGCCCGCGCCATCGCGTCGAAGAGCGGATCCAGAGCGAGGTCCCGCACCAGGTCGTCCGCCGTCGCCGGGAGGGGAGCCTCCCGGTCCCACGCACGTTCCGGATGGAGCAGGAGGGTCTTCATGAGGCGACCCTCCGCCGAAGCTCCGCGTATCCCAGTCCGTGCTGCTCCGCGAGCGCGACGGCGTACGCTCGGCCGTCGGCCGGTCTCCGCTCAATACGGAACGTCCGGACCCTCGGGTCGTTCGGCTCGACGCCCGCCACCACGCTCACCGTCGCGGGTCCGAGACGGGACAGCTCGTCGAGGAACGTCACGCAGACCCCGATCACGCCGCGTTGCGCGAGGTCGGCCAGCACGGCCCGGCCGATCGCGACGGCGTCCCCCGAGCTCGTCGACCCGAAGCTCTCGTTGAGCACCACGACGCTGGAGGAGGTCGCGCGCTCCTGGATCGCCCGCAGCCGCAGGAGGTCGTCCTGCAGCCGTCCGCGTTCGCTCCCGGGGCGTTCTTCCCGACCGAAGTGGGAATACACGCGATCGACGAACGGCAGGCGCGACCCCCGAGCGGGGACGGCGAGCCCGAGTCGGGCGAAGTGGAAGACCTGACCGAACGTGCGAGCGAACGTGGTCTTACCCCCCTGGTTGGGACCGGTGACGACGAGGAATTGTTCGGGTGGCGAGAGCCGGAAGTCGTTCGTCACGACCCGGGTGGCCTTCGAGGGGGGGAAGGCCGCCAACACGACATCGAATGCGTCCCGGACCTCGACCTCGCGCCCGGAGGGATCGAGCTCGGGTAACGCACAGGCGAGGCCCTGGGCCGCCAGCCGGTCGACGAGTTCCTGCCAAACGAGGAAGAACTGCGCCTCGCGGTCGAACCGCTTCAGAACCGGATCGATGCGAGCGAGTCCCCCCGCCGCGAGGGCGCGCAACCGGGCGAACGCCTCCGGGAAACGCATGGCGACGCAATCGAGAATCTGCCCCTCGACCGGATTCGTGTCGGCACCTTGCGGGAGGGAAAATCGGTACTCTTTCTCGGCGGCCCGCTCGAACCGGGCGAACGTCGCGTCGATCCGCGCCGCGTAGTCGACCTCTCCGCGGTACGGGGAGACCGTGACCCGACGGCCACGGATCGCGATGAGATACTGGATTCGGCTGAGGGCCGCGTCAAGTTGCTGGATCTCGAGCCCGAGGGCCCGATGGCTTGGGGACCGACGGTACTCGCGCACGTACTCCCGGAGCGCGCGGAACGCGTCGGACCGGATCGGGGCGGCGGAGAGACCCTCGTCCAGGCCGACCACCGCTGCGTGGTAGCGGCTGAGTGCGGAGAGCATCCAGCGAGCCTGCTGCAAGGGATGGTAGCGCTTCGCGGCTCGCTGGAAGTCCGCGCGAGACTCGCGGAACCGATGGGCGAACTCGATGACGATCGATCGAATCGGCGGGTCGGCGAGATCGAGCGCCACCGCTTGGCGGTACCGCACGGTCTCCAGCGACGTAGGCGGCGCGCGGAAGAAGACGCCGAGATCGTACTCCTCCCGACCTTTCAGAAGCCGCTCGACGAGCACGCCGAGGTTCAAGTCGGTGGCCAGGGGATCGGCGAACTCCGGCGGCGGCGGTTCCGGCGGGATGCCCGCCGGATCGAGGACGCTCGAAAACCCGCCGGGGTCGTGGGGGGCCGGGCCGGGCGCGCTCGCGGACCCGGACGGACTCGCAGCCATGCGACCGACCCCCTAGCCGACGGTCGCCGAGCCCGGGCCGTTGGGGAGAGCGGCCCCAGAGGAGAGGAGTGCATCGAGTTCGCGTTCCCAGTCGTCCAAGCGACCGATCCACTCTTGCCGGACCTGTGGGTCCGCCGCCGCCGCGTGCTGCCCGGCTCGAGCCGCGGCCCGCAAGGACGCGCCGTTGCGC
>Ga0335072_10003213_pt1 | contig 24699 bp, 22 predicted proteins | sample Lox_Sample_21_FD_206725 | JGI IMG/M metagenome (GOLD analysis project Ga0335072, IMG submission 206725) | Soil microbial communities from Loxahatchee National Wildlife Refuge, Florida, United States - Lox_Sample_2.1 | ecosystem: Environmental > Terrestrial > Soil > Wetlands | place: USA... | reverse complement strand
ATACAACTTTCCCGTCTTCCGCGTCGAACTACAAACTGCAAAACATGCTGCTCATTCTGATTTCAGGATTTGGTGGCTTGCTGTATGGCGTAGACGTCGGAATCATTGGCGGGGCTCTGCCGTATCTTGAGGCTACTTCCGGCCTGAGCGCAGGCCAGCTCTCGGTGATCGTCGCTGCAGTTCTGCTTGGGAGCGTGTTTTCCACGCTGTTTGCCGGACTGCTGGCTGACTGGATGGGGCGCAGATCGTTGATGACCCTCAGCGGCATTACGTTTGTCCTGAGCATTCCGGTGATCGCGCTTTCACATGGGTACGAGCCGCTGTTTTTCGGGCGGCTGTTGCAGGGCGTCAGCGGCGGCCTGATCGGCATTGTTGTTCCCCTGTATCTTGCTGAGTGTCTGTCTTCTTCCGTTCGCGGCAAAGGCACAGGAGTTTTCAATTGGCTGCTGACGCTGGGAATCGTCGCGGCCGCGATTATTGGTATTTATTACAGCTATCGCGTCGAAGCGATCGAGCGCATTGCAGGTCCATCGGCTATCTTCCATTTCAAAGACCAGATCTGGAGACGCATCTTCTGGGTTTCGCTGCCTCCCGGGGTGATCTTTGTGCTGGGGACGCTGTTTGTGGCGGAATCGCCGCGCTGGCTTTTCCGGCAAGGCAAAATCGAACGTGCCCGGGCCGCGCTCGCGCGCTCGCGCTCACCTGAGGATGTCGAAACAGAAATGAGGGAGATGCAGGAGACGGCGAACGCCGCAAAGGTGAGATCTGCGCCGGGACAAAAGACCCGGGATTCCCTCCTTCAGCGGAAATATGTGGTTCCATTTCTGCTGGCCTGCGTGATTCTGTTTTGCAATACGGCAACCGGCATCAACTCGGTTATTGGCTTTAATACCAATATCCTGTTGCAGAGCGGGCTCTCTGATCTCCATGCGCACTGGGGCTATGTTATCTTCACGATCACAAACTTCCTGCTGACGATCGCGGGCATAGCCCTCGTCGACAAAAAGGGTCGTAAGTTTTTGCTTATCGTCGGCACCTCCGGAATTATTGTCTCGATGGTGATTGTTGGAATCCTCTTCCGACAGACAGAGAGCAGAAACGTTGACTGCCGCGCAGCAGTACAGGCCATGGTCGGACAGGACCAGGCGCTCGACCTGAAGTTTACGCCGGAGATGGCGAAGCAGCTTCTGGCGGCCAGCGGTAACGGCTCGATTGATCCGGCCGATGCTTCGCTGGCTGTGATTTATTCCTACGGCGGATTTACGGGCGCTACAACGTTCCTGCGCTCGAATGACGTATCGGCACAGCCGATCGATATTACGAGAGAGAGTAGCGTCCCTTCTAATAAGGTCGAAGCCCTCTTTAAGAATCCCTTCGCCAGTGTTGCAGAGGCGCGCAACGCCCCGCTCACGATCGAGCGGGCGCTGATCGGGCGCGTGCCGAGCGAGAGCCATGGATGGTTGGTCGCGGTCTTTCTGTACATCTTTGTTGGCTTTTACGCTGCCGGCCCAGGAGTATGTGTCTGGCTGGCGCTTTCTGAGCTTATGCCGACGCGCATCCGTTCGAACGGAATGAGCATTGCGCTTGTTATCAATCAGCTGGTTTCGACTACGCTGGCCGTAATCTTCCTGCCGGTCGCCAGCAAGTACGGGTATTCGGCAATGTTTTTTCTCTTCGCAAGCTTCACCGTTGTCTACTTCCTCACAGCTGCCTTCTTCCTTCCTGAAACCAAAGGCAAGACTCTTGAAGAAATCGAAGCACACTTTGCCAAGGCTGGAGCCTGACAGCACGTAAAGTAGCGCTCCGGGCGTCTCATTGCGCTCTTGTCAGGCTGCCTCGATTGACGACAACAGATGGGATGAGGAGAGCCGGTCTCCAGCGGAATGCGTTAAGCTCCAAGTTATCGACGCGCTCGTGGCGCAAGAGATATTGGCTGCCTCTTTGACCAACAATGAGCAACGAAGCCTCGGAGACCTGATCCATCAGGCTGATCGCCAGGAGCACATTCCATTCCGTCTTTAGCTTTTGCGTTTCGTGGCTTTCCATGCTGCCGTGCGCTCTCTGATATACCGCCTATAATCGCTGTTCGTTGTCAATGCGGGCATTGTGTGGTGCGCACCGCCACCACTATCTGGAACAGGCAGTTGTGAAACAAGTTCGGCATGAACCTGTTGCAAGTGCGACGGTCTGTCCACGTTGGGATTCGGGGTGGCGTTTACGGGCACAACAACTCCGGCGAGAGGATCGTCCGTACGGGGCGAGGTAAGCGTCAGCGCGGCGCCAATATCGACTGCGGCTGCATCGCGCGCCGTGAGGCTCGTCAGGCTCCATCGTAATTCGACAGTCTTCAAAATCGAGGTGTGATCGAGCGGCATAGCGTTCGGTGCCACTCGAAAAACCGTCCCGGCCGCAATCAGCGGGGAAACAAGCACGGTTGGCACTCGTGGACCGAATCGTGTGAAGTCGAAGCCATAATCACCCACGGAGTTGTCCGGCGGGACTGCGCCTGATGGCGGCGGGACATGGTCATAGCAGCCTCCATGCTCGTCATAGGTGATAATTAACAGCGTTTCGTTCCAGTTGGGTCCATTGCGCAATGCGTAGTACACGTCGTGGATAAGTTGCTCACCGAGGGCGACGTCGTAATTCGGATGCTGACTATTGCCGGCGGAGTCCCAGCTCGGTTCCAGGAAGACATAGGAAGCCAGCGTGCCATTGGCGGCAGCCGCCTGAAAATCCGTAAAGAGACCGAAATGACTATCATCGGCATTCAAGGTATCCGGGAAATCCTGCCGGGTGAGCGGTGGGTCGATATACCCGTAAATGGTCCAACTTATATTGTTTTGGGATAACAAGCCGAATATCGTTGGACTGGTATAACTCTTGACGGTGTCGCTCATATGGCCCTGGGACGTGCCGGCGCAGACGAAAGCGCGGTTGGGCAGGGTTTCAGTTGGGACCGAGCCGAACCAGTGGTCACACACCGCATAGCCCTGGGCCAGTCCCGAGAGCACAGGAAGCATCTGGGGCGTAAAAACACCCATGATGCTGTTTGCGGTGGTCCCGGAAAGTATGGACCACTTTTCTTTCGCCTCCCAGCCCAGCGTGTAGCTGAAGTCGGTGACGAAGCCCTGATTTGTCGCGACCGCCGGTACAGGAGCATCGATACTGCCGAAGAGTTGCGAGTTTGTCGCGGAGTATCCCTCTCCTGGATCTGCTCCGGGCATGTAATACGCGTTCGCGTCCGTAGCCTGGATCTTTGAAACGGTGACAGCGACCCCGTTGCTGTCAGGGTTGGACTCGGTCCCGGTGAGTCCCTCAAAGGGATCGCCTGTTGGAGAGATATTGCCACTGTCAGCGTACAGGAAGCCAAGCATGTGGTCGAAGCTGCGGTTTTCCAACATCAGAACGACGATGTGATTGATGGCAGCGAGAGGACTGATTGTCATGGCGCACAGATCCTGAGGAAAGTTGAAGATGAACGGATGCGGGCTCATCCACCATACGCCGGATGCCGCCATCTGAGCACGAATCTTCGATCAATTTTGCTCCTCCAGCGGATCGCAATCCACCACCCGAAGGATGCCAGATGCGGGGACACGGCGCTACGGATTTGGCACACGTTGAGAAGGTACTGTTTAGAAGGGCAAGAACATACTTGCCGCACATGTATATAAACCGCGTGCTTAGCCCAGACGAAGTACAGCCGTCTCGTTGGCTTCCCGCACATTTCTCAAAAAGGCCTGGACTAGCTCCTCTTGCAGCTCTTCTGAGAGGTTCTGGGCGAGTGACCCTCCAGGAGAAGCGCCAGGGAGTTAGTGGCCAGTTCACGGTAGGTCATAGAATTTCTTCTGAAGAAGTGCATCGTCTAGTCTCGCGTTTTTCAGAACGCTTGTTATGGTGGATACTGCTGAGTTTGTCTTGCTCGCATAGGGATTTACCAGCGATTGAAGAGATGAGTGAAACTCACTGGAGGCGGCCTTCCGAATTGCGGCCAGAATGTCCGCCCGGTTGCAATCAACATCGATGACATTCGCCGCGCGGATCCTGCCTGCCTGACGGATTCCGATATTCACTGCCGGGACTTTAAAGGATGGGGCTTCTATGAGTCCGCTGGAGGAATTTCCCACAACGGCGACAGCGCGACGCAGCACACTGTGGTATGCCTCGGCGCCAAAGCTATCCACCAGCTTGGTCACGCCGGGATGCGATTCGACCCATTGCCGGAATTTGGCTGTGATGACCCGTCCCGATGTATCGGCGTTCGGCATGGTGAAAATGACAGAGAAGCGCGCCTGATCGAGCGCCGCCAGGAGTTCGTCAGTCTGCCAGTCGACCTGTTCGTATTCGAGGGTGACAGGATGAAAGGTCACAAGAAGAAATGGCCGCTCGACATCGACGCCAAAGCGGCGGTGCAGTTCTTCAGGTGCGAGCTGCGGCGCAGTCAAAACATGATCGAGCGCCGGTTCCCCCGATACAAAAACATGGGCCGGGTCTTCTCCCAATTGGACGACACGACGGGCATAGGCTTCTGTCGAGGTAAAGTGCAGATGACTCAGCTTGGTGATGCTGTGGCGCAGCGCATCGTCGATGGCGCCTCGTGTCAGCTCGCCTCCGCCCAGATGAGCGACAGGAATTTTGAAAGGCAGCGCCGCCAGCGCAGCGGCAAGCATCTCGTACCGGTCTCCGAGTACCACGAGGATATCCGGCCGGTATTTGCTGAAGGCCTGGCCAAACCCGATCAACCCCAAGCCTATGGACTTCGCAATCGCTTCCGGAGTATCCGAGGAAATCAATACTTCGATGCGCTCGGTGATCGCGATGCCGTCATTCTCAATAGCACCGACGGTCAATCCAAATTCCGGAGAGAGATGCATGCCGGAGACATATAACTTTGGCGATATCTCCGGATCCGCCTGGAAAGACTTCAGAAGCGGGCGATAAGCACTGTAGTCTGCGCGGGATGTAGTGACGACTCCGACGGATCTCAATTGCGTCTGTCCAGCCCTGTGAGTTCTTCGGCCTCAGGTTTGCGGCATTCAATGACAAATTGCTCTACCAGATGCTGCTCACCATCCAGTGTCCAGGAGACTCGTTCGACATTGATATCGGAGAAATCATGGAAGAGATCCGCAACCCGGGAGCGCTTGAGAAAGAGGCAGAACCCTGCGTCTGCAAGCGGGCCTTTACGAAGGTTTACAAATCCGTCGGGTTCAACCATGTCGCCGTCGCCATATCCCCATGTCCGGTCGGTGAAGAAAGATGAAAGAAATGGCGCACCAGGTTTGAGTACGCGGCGCACTTCAACCAGCGCACGCTGAATACCTGTCCATGGATTGGCATAAAGACTCGCGTTCTCAATCGCCCCGTCAAAACTGTTATCCGGCCAGGGCAACTGCGCGAAATCTCCAACATGCAGATTGGCCACGAGCCCTTCGCCAGCCAATCTCTGACGGGCCTTTTGAACGGCTGTCGGTGAACCATCGATGCCCGACACGGCAAAACCCTCGCGGGCCATGAACCAGACATTGGCACCTGGCCCGGAGCCAATCTCGATAAGTCGAATCTCGCTGCGGTCGGTTGCTCGATAAAAATGGCGCGCCACAAAGCGAATCACATGCTCAGGCGGATACTTACCCCATTCTCTGCTCTGGAAAATCCACTCCCAGACCGGGTCCCAGGTAGTCTCATACGATTGTGCGGACATGGTGGTCTCAGAATTTATGCCAGGCCGGATTGCGGCAGTGGTATTGCGATCTGGACCAGACCATGAAGCGCAGGAGCAGCTCTTTTGCGGCGCATGTTGGCCGACGGTATTCCGGTTCTGGCAAAGGATTTTTCGCAGTCCTGAGTGGACGGGCCGCGCATGTTTCCTTCCATGTAGGCCAGTCCGGGGCAGCGCGTGCAGGTGCCGACGTGATCGCATCCCGAGCACACCGGCAGGTCGCGCGCCGTAATGGAGCGCACCTCGTTGAGCTGGTGGGAATGACGCCAGATGTCCATGAATCTTTGCCGGCGCACATTGCCGCTGGGCAAAGGGAACTGCACGCATGGAAACAGGTCGCCATAGGGCGAGACGTAACAGGCGGTATGTCCCGCGCTGCACGGAAGCTCCTTCAGCGTTTCATCATTCACGGCGGGTGGGGGGGCGCAGAACTCGTCGACATCGCCAACCAGGTCGGAGTTGCGAAACACATCCTGCAGTTGAGGAATGCCCAGGCCCATCCGGAGAACATCGCGGTTTCCATCCATCATTGGCGTGATCGTCGGGTCGATGGTATATCCTGCATCCAACTCCTCCGCAAGCTCCTTCACCCCCGCGTAGTCATTCAGGTTCCGCATCATCAGGACATTCGCCAGAGTGACCTTTACACCGTGCGACCGCAGAAGCCGTATCCCGGCAATAGACCGTTTCAGCGACCCTGGAAGCAGCGTAATGGCATCGTGCACCTCAGGCCGATTGGAGTAAATGCTGACCTGTACGTCCTGGACAGCCAGGTCGCGCAGACGCTGCGCTTCTTTTTCCCGGATCATAAATGCGTTTGTCTTGATCTTTACACTGAACATCAGCGAGCGGGCGTACTCGACAATGTCGAAGAAGTCTCTGCGCATGAAAACTTCGCCGCCACTCAACGTAAGAAAGAAGACACCAGCTTCGGCCAGCTGGTCGAGCAGGCTGCGGATTTCGGCTGTGGTCATTTCACCGTGATCGTCGTGGTCCAGATAGCAATGAATACAGCGCTCGTTGCAGCGATAGGTAACGTCGAGTTGCACACTGAGCGGAATGCCGCGATCGAGCGCGCGCTGCCCGAGCTCCTGCATCAGGCTCATCGCGCCTTCTCCCGTAACAGATTCGCAGACTGGATGGGCCCATCGGACAGAACCAGGATGCCGTGACCAGCCAAATCGTTCACGAAGCTCTCGGCATCCTTCAGCGCGTCCACCGGATCGACTTCAAACTCCGGGCAGATTTTTTGTTCGACGATCTCCGCAAGCGACGTTTTTCCATCTGCCGACTGCCAGATTACGGTGCCCACCGCATTCAGCGTGAAGAGAGTCGAGTCCCTGGCGGACATGATCATCATCTCGCCGTCCAGCGAGCGCGCAGCCACCCCAGTCGACCTGGCGATGTATACAGGACTCATGCGATCAGCTCCCATACACGTTCATCCGGGAAAAATGTCAGCCAGTACACAGGAACATGGCGGATCAGTTCGCAAGCCGATTCGAAAACCAAACCCACCAGCTCCGCGTCGAGCGCAAAGAACAGTACGTTCTCCAGCAACCTGCGGGCCGCCTCACTGGCCTTCACCGGTTCTATCGCGTTCTCGGATCCCTTTTGCAATAGATACAGGGCCGCCAATGGTGCCTGGACGTTCTCTCCCACTTTGGCCAGCTCTCCTGCAAATGGCGTGCCGTGGGCGATGTAGCCATGTCCATTGTGCACCTCATCAGGTCGTAGATACGAGATCTCGTCCGTAAGCAGCGTCGCGTCCGCCGGAGCCAGGCGCGAGATGGTTGTCTTTCCCGCCCCGGAGATGCCCGCAAACAAAAAAGCCTTGCCATTGCGCACGGCACTTGCTGCATGGATCAGCAGCCCACCTTCCCGGGCCAGCATCAGGCTGTGAATGATACGCAGCACGGCATCGATCGAGTAGGGGTTCGATGACTGGACAATCCGGCCGCGGCGCGATACCGGATCCCACTCCGCGCGCAGGTCTCCGCGCTCAATGAGCCATCGGTCCGACCTGAAGCGCACCGTGACATCGTCTTCTTGGGTGATTCGTCTCGGCGCGACCAGCTCAACATCGAATTCGAAGACGGGACACGCCTTCGTGCTGAGAAAACCGGAGTACCGTTGTTCGAGCATGCGCAGGAACTCCGGACTTTCGCTACGTACCTGAATCGGCATGCGGCCGATATCGATGACGACTTCCTGCGCCACTGACGCGGCCAGCCCGGTCATGAGATTACCCTGTCTCCGTGCCGCCGTAAGCGGCGCCCCAGACGGAGCGTCATGCGCATGCAGAAATCCGATCGCCGCAGGATCGACGAGCCGGCACGCTGCCAGGAGGATTGGCTGGGATTTATGCATCGACCGTTGCGAACAAGGCAAACCTTTCCCACAATCTCGGATTCGCCTATCGGCAGGTCATCGTGTTGCAGGGCATCTCCCCGCGTGCTCAGGAGATCGCCGCGAATCCAGGCGATTCGGTGAGCGACCAGTGTTCCTTCCCGCCTGTACAGCACGATCTCCCCAGGTTGTAGATCGCCCATATCGCAGCTGTGAACGGTGATGACATCGCCCGGCCAGATCGCCGGGATCATGCTGGCCCCGGTCACCTTGAGGCGGACTTCTCCAAAATTGCGAACCATGTCGGCGGCCAGCTCACAACCTACCGCCGAGCGTCGTTGTGTCTCTGCACTCATCTCGTCGTGGTCAGGAATTCTTCAATTCGTGGAGACACTGCGCCTGGGTGTCGGATATCTTGCCACAGGTCAGTGCTCGGGTTTCGAAGACACGCTCGAAGCGGAAATCAGGCCTTTGGTAGAGCTTTTTCTGGGGCCGCTGTGCCTCCGGTTGATCTGCGGTTCGGTCTGTCTCTTCCGGTTGACTCATTGTGTTGTGACCTCATTTTAGCGCCGACTGTGACATTTGTACCCCTGTACCGGCAAACAGATTCCCGAAGTATATCTCCGATGCCCCTGCTCTGCCTGAAGAGTCGTCAATGATAAACCCGCTCATGCCGTTTGATGCCAGAGTGCTGCTTGATGGGATGCTTGTTGCTGAGATGACGCCAGAAGGAAACGTGAAGGGAGAAGCGGTTGGAAGCGAAAAACTCATCACGCATGATGAGCTCGCGCAGCCCGACGGGGCTCCGCTGTTCTTCACGCCCACGAAAAGGTAGTCGGTATTCGAAGTGGAGTTGTAGAACTCGGTAAGTGGCGTGCAGTCATAGTTTGTGCCCGTATTGCCCGAAGCCACAAGCTGGAAGAAGTTGCCATCATTTGAACTGCTCATTGTGCCGGTCGTGATTGCAACCCGCCAAAGCGCCGGCGTAGCAGCGCCAGTGAGGTTTCCACAGAAATACATATATCCCGTGCCGCCGGTAGTCGAAGTGCCGCTCGAGAGATACGCGTTGTCGAACGCTCCGTTGTACGCATCGGTTCCGGAGGCCCCCGTGGTCGCAGTAATAGGAGTGGTTGAGACAAACGGTGTGCTACTTGTGCTACTGGATGCGGTAGGCGAAATGCTAAGCTGTGCCACAGCCAGGTTGCTGCCCTTGGTGGTTGCCACAAATACCTTTTCAGTAGTGCCGTCTAGAATCGGCGCATCCAGAACGGTACTACCCACGCTCGCTGCTTTGCTGGTGAAATTGTAGCCGCCGATCCCCGAGAACCCTGAGTATCCGCCATACGACGTCGGATCTCCGTAAAGGGTACCGGTGCTGCCCCCGATCAGCATGAGTCCGCTGCCGTACGCCCCCCCAGGGCAGGTGGGGGGAGGAGAGCTGCTGCCGGTGGTGGCGCAGCCGTCGACGACCGGACTGGAAAGCACAGGAGCGCCAGTGCAGGAAGTAGTAAAGGTACCGGTGCAGGCAGGCCAGTAGCCGGAGATGACGACTTCAGCCGGGGTGCCGCCGAAGATGCCAAAGACATTGGTGATCTTGTGTAAGTTGCCGTTGTCGTCCCCCACGTATGCAATATCGTTGGTGTAATCGACAAAAGGCGAGGAGCGCGTGACCGGTACGTTCGAACTCCCGTTTCCGTTCAACGTTATCTTTGTATCCACCGCAGCGTTATTCGTTCCCGGAACTGCCGGGGAATTATAGGCTGTTCCGTTGCAGGGACTTGTCGAAGTTGCGCAACCGGAGTTCCCCCTTTTGTCGAGCGTGAGCACGTGAAAGATCGACGCGCCGCTGGTCTTGCTCTCGATGAAGGCCACCTTGGTGCCATTTTCTGAAAGGACGGGTGAAGTCTGGACGCTGCCTGTACCAACGTTATAAGCAAAGAGCACGTTGGGAACAGTCCCTGTGGTGCACGTGCCGCTGTACAGATTGTTGACGCCGACAAGATTGGCACCGCTGCTGGCGGAGTTGGCGACAGGAAATACTACGAAGTCATTAGTGCAATCCGGTGGAAAGAGAGGATTAAATGTGAACTTTGCCGGACTCATGTCGATGGCGACACTCGCACCCGATGCTCCAATCGTTACTGCCCAATCCCCGTGGAGCGTAACATCCCGCTTTATTCTCTCTCTATACCAATCTCTATCTTGATCTCGGGATTTGTGGTCTGCCGTCAACCCGGCTCCTGCAGCGTACCGCCTGACCCACTGCATTCGGTAGCGAGGATCGCTGACAATGCGCCGCCAATCCTCTTCTCTACCGTTCCGGCGCGCGTCCTCCAGGGTGCCGGGGTTGGAGAAGACAACATGCCTAGTGCTCCAATCCTCCACCAGTCCGCGATTGAGGTATTCGATGTCGATTTGATTCACACTCTCGTCGTTCTGCTCTTGAGCCGATGCCGGCAGCGCCACCCTCACAGATGCAAACAGAACCACAGCAGCCACAACATGAAAGCCATTTATCGAAAGATGATGAACTCGCTTCATTGGAAAAATTCTCCAATTCCCGCGCCTTCGCTCAGCCCACCTGTTCCGGTTCACTCATGCTGACCTCATTTCAGCCCGGATTGTGAGAGTTGCTCCCCCGTCCCGGCTCCTATGTTTCCAAAATATATCTGCGATGCCCCGGTTACTGTGCTGGGATTATCAATGATAATTCCGGTGGTCCCGCTCGTGTTGAAGCCAGTGCTATTCTCCGCAGTATCGGCACCTGGGAATGTTCCGCTTGTGATATTGAAACTCTCGATGCACCCGTGACTGAAGCCGCAGACAGCACTCCCACTACCCCCTACGCTCGCGAAGAGCCAGTCTATGCCCTGGCCGCTGTTGTAGTACTCAGTGAGCGGCGAGCAGTCATCCGTGGTGCCCGGAGAATTGCCGTTGCTGCTTGACTCCAGCGGGTAGCTGTTGCCATCGTTCGCACTGCTCATTACGCCGCTGGTGATTGCAACCCGGTATAGAGTCGAATAAGCGGCGGTCGCACCGCTTCCACAGAAGTACATGTATCCCGTACCGGTTGTGTTGTAGGTGTTGTCGAACGCCCCGCCGTACAGATCTATAGTTCCGTTGGTTGCTGATGAGGCATACCCCATGTTGGCACTGACGGGTGTTCCAAAGCCTGCGGAGCTGATAGGCACCTGGGTCAGGACGGCGTGCCCAGTGGTTGTGTTGTTGGCGAACGTATAGATCTTTTCATAGGTGATATCGACAATGGGTGCGCCAACAATGGGACCGGTTCCGACCGTGACGCTGCCGCAGCTCGCGCCTGCAGCCGTTACGCAGTAAAGCACACCGTTACTGCCGCCAACGTAGATATTCTGGCTGGCCCCACCGTCGAAGATCGGAGGCGTAAGTATCGTCCCCGCAGGGGCAACCGCAACCGGCCACGGGGAGCCCGCCTCGAGTGGGGTGCCGGTGAACACAGGTGTGAATTTGTGCAGCATTCCGTTGTCGTCCCCCACGTAGGCAATATCGTGGGTATAGTCAACGTAAGGCGACGAGCGCGTGTCGCTGACGAAGCCGCTCATTACAATGTATCTGTCCACCGCGTTGTTGAGTAAGGGCGTCTGCTGTACCCCATTCACGTAGCTGGGCTGCACTGGCGGAGCAAAGGCAGTTCCGTTGCACGGGATCGATGATGGGCAACCCCCGTTCCCGTCTGTTCCTATTGTGAGCACGTGAAATTTCGACCCGGTGCTGGTGCCGTTGCCGGTGATGCTCTCTACAAAGGCTATCTCGGTTCCATCTTCGGAAAGCACCGGTGAAGTCTGAAAAGTGCCAGTGCCAACGTAATAGGCAAACTTGACGGTCGGTACCGTCCCCGAGCAGGTGGTTGTGTATAGGTTGGTGACACCGAGGAGGTTGGCCTGACTATACTGGGCACCGGCTGCCGATATAGGGAAAACCACGTAGTCGTGGATGCAATCCGCACCATAAATAGGAGAGAAGGTGTACTTTGCCGGGAATTTATCCGGGGCAGAAGCGTTCCCTCCTCCGGAAAGGGCCACTTGCCACATCCCCTGGAGAGTACTCTCGTCCTTTTCCTTGAACTTTCTGAAGCGGTTTTCGAAGACCGGGGCCGACCCGGCGGCGTTCCGCTTCATCCACTGCATTCGATAGCGCGGATCGGAGACGATCTGGTGCCATTTCTCGTAGGTGCCGTTTCTTATCGCGTCTTCCATGGTACCCGGGTTGGGGAAGACTACTCGGTGGCTCGTCCAGTCCTCGACGATACCGCCAGCGTAGATCGGGTCCGGCGGAGGCATCTGGTCTCGCTCGGTGATCCGGTCTTGTTGTGCGGTCTGGTCTCGCTGGATGAGACTGTCTTGAGCGAGTGCTGGCGTCATCAACCCTGCCAGCAGCAAGGCGGCTGCTGCAATGCGGAAGCAACTTATCGTGCGATCGACACTACGCCTCATTGGACGTTCCTCCAATTTAGCGGATTCGGCGAGCGTAAGAAGCTTACTCGAGTAGAGTGTGGAATGGCAAGAAATTAGAGCCTGCTCCCTTGGAGGAATTTTGACGTGACTCGCGACTGTGGCGACCTTGAAGTGGGTCGTACCGGGCGGGAAAAGGGCTACAATTGAGGTCCAACGATGCAGACTCAGCCTTCCCTTCGGTACGGGGCCGTTTGCCGCGAGACGAATCTCGTAGTGCAGCTTGCCCGAACGTTCCTGTCTGGCGCAAACGGCTGTCTTCAAGAGGTCTTGGCGCAACCCCTCGATTGGGCGGCAGTCGAGCGTACTGCAGATTTTCACTCGATGATGCCGCTCGTCGCTTACGCTCTAAAGCAGTATGGCGAGGATTCGGTTCCGCCGGAGATTCGTGAGCGCCTTCAACAGCGATGGCTGCTTACCGCCCGCAACAACCTGGTCCGGCTGCAGGAGTGGCGGCGGATCCTGAACGCCTTTCAGTCGGCAAACGTCGCCGTGATTTCTGTAAAGGGTCCGGCGCTTGCTTTGCTGGCTTACCGGAATGCCGCCCTGAGGGAGTTCCTCGATTTGGACCTGCTGGTCCGGCCGGGCGATATGCCGGCCGCGCGCGACATCCTGGTGCACGAAGGCTACCGGCTCCGTTTTCCGATGCCCGGCAATGCCGATGCGGTCTTGCTCCACTCCAGAAATCGCCAGGTGGACTTTGTCCACGACGTGCCAGGTTTCCTGGTCGATCTGCACTGGGGCGCGCTGCACGAGATGTTTTCCTTTCAGTTGCCGGTGGATCAGCTTTTTGAAGCTGCGCAAGTTGAGCACCATGAAGCTGCGTCATTTCTTCGCCTCTCGCCGGAACACATGCTGCTCTACCTTTGCGCCCACGGGACCAAGCATTGCTGGCTGAATTTGCAATGGCTCTGCGACGTGGCTTGCCACGTGCAAACAGCGCAGGAACTGAATTGGGAATCATGCATTCATTGGGCGGAAGCCGCGAATTGTGGTCTTGTGCTGAGGCACAGCCTGCTTCTGGCGCAGGAGGTATTGGGGTTGGACCTGCCATCGTCGATCAGCAATGATTGCGACACTGCAAAGACACGAACGCTCGCTGGCACAGCGTCGTCATTCCTGTTTCGCGAGGATGGCAATTTCCGCCATCTCGAGGCCTTGCGCTATCATCTTGCCTTTGCCAGGGGCTGGCGCGATCGTGCGACTCTCGTGTTCGAGCGCATATTCGTTCCCGCGGAATCGGACTGGCAGGAAGTGCGGCTCCCGCAGCCGCTGCACTTGCTCTATTACGCCGTCCGACCGGTACGGTTCATACTGAACCACCTTTTCAGGCAAATCCGGAGTTTAGAGTGGAAGCTCGGTCTGTGAAAATATCGATTCAATGGAAAATACTCGTACTCGCTCCGGCTACGGCGTTGTCGGCGTTACCGGGGCCTGCGGAGTAACGCCAAATCCGCCAGCAGCCCCTATTCCGATAAGTGTTCCTCCAGCCGCGACAAACACGAGAAGAGTAATGGCTCCTTTTGACCACCATATGCCTCCAACTTTCTCGCACGACTTCTGCCTCTTTATTTTGGAAACAGCCAGGAGTTGGGGCGCGGATGCGGATGCTGGGACGCCAACAGTCGTCCCGGTTACTTTGACCTTGTTCGTGAGGAAAGGCTCGAGACCGGTTCCCTGCAACTGGTAGGTAACATTGGAGGACTCGTCAGTGATCAGATAATTCTCTCCAAGGTCGCCGCAGAGTGTTACCTCTTCTCCCTTTTCCGGGGTTCCGGGAGATTGCTGGATGGCAAAGCTCAGGGTATTGCCGGGTTCGATCCGGGCCACAAGCACTCCGGATGGAGTCCATACATCCGATTCTCCCTCCTGAGCCGCGACTTCAAAGTGTGTCTCGTCTTTCACGCCTACCAAGGCTGTGGCGTTGGGAGTCGCTCCGGAAATCCTTAAGTCATCGGCAAGTACCGGATGCTTGTCAACCCCGCGCTGCATCGCCACGCCGTGTTGCAGAACAGAACGTTCTCGATAAACGGTTACAGCCGCACCGGGTCTTATCACTGCGCTGGTACCATCCGAAAACTGTATACTTGAACTCCTGCTTCCCGAAGAGATGTGGCTTCCGGAAAAGATCACAGAGGTACGTGGAACTTGTAATCCGTCAACCTGGACATCCCCAGTTGTGATGACAATTCCAACATTGGCTGAGGTTGCCGAGCCCACATTGATCAGACAACTGCAGGTGAGGAGTGCGACGGCTGACTGAAATCGCAGGATCATTTCAATCCCTCCAGTTGACAACCAAGACGGATGTCCACGGTAGCAGATAATTCAGTCTTAAAAGTCTGCGCCGATACAGGTCGCGCGATGTACAACTATAGCCCGCCGGCGTGATCTTGTCGATAGATCCAAGGTCTTTTCAGCGCCTGACGATGCATGATTCCTACGCCGCGAAAACTGACGCGCACACCCGCAAGACGTCTGGATACTTGCGAATACGGACATCGCAGAAGGTGTCGCACGGCTGTGGACGCAATGGAAAGGGGCCAAATTGTATTGCCAATCCGCTGGAGTGGGGGTAAGGTGGTGGGTAAAATGGAGCCAGTGGCTGCAATCATTCAATTCTTACCATTAGCCACCGACGCGTGCCAGAATTGAGCCGCTCGCATCGTTCTGCTGCTCTTTCATTGTGTGAAGTGATTCGAGGTTCGGCAGTAGACAGGTCGTCTCCAAGACGGATGTACGAGCGAGCCTGTTGGTTCGTCGCCTCCCTCATAAGCTTTATGTAAGCTCACACATGTGCGGGAAATCCCTTAGGAGGACCGGTGGAACACCTTCATGAGTTCCAGGCTGTCACCGACCGCAGGCAAAAACGACCCGTCATTATCATTCCTTCCTGGCTTTTGCACGGATATGTCCGCGTCCTTCTGGATGGTCTCACTGCGGCGATTGCAATGATCAATGCGTATGCGCTCCGGTTTGATTTTCATATTGAGCCGAAGATGCAACACAGCATGTGGACGTGGCTGTGCGTTGTAGCTGTTCTGCGGCCCTTATCTCTGCATCTCACTCGCGGAGGATACCAGGAGACCTGGCGGTTCTTTGATATACGCGATGTACTCACTCTGGCCATGCGTTCGCTGCCAGTAACCGTTCTCCTGCTGCTGGTGCGCTGGTGGGTGCCTCGCGTTCCCATTGTTCCTTACAGTGTACTGATCCTCGAGTTCAGTAGCTTCCTTATTCTTGCTTCCGCCTTGCGCATAACGCGGCGGCTCATAAATGAGGCAGGCTATCAGTCTTCGGAACGGCCGCGCGCCCTCATTGTTGGATGCGAGACAACGCTGGCTACAGCGGTTCACCATTTTCGTACTTGCAAAGAAGCCCAGGTTATCGGTTTGGTTAGCGAAGATGAGCGGCTGGTCGGCGCACACATTGCGGGCCGGCCTGTTCTGGGCCCTCCAGAGTCTTTGACCAACCTTCTGGTTGGTCATCAGATAGAAGTGGTCGTTCTCTCAGGCGCGAATTTGAAGTGTGCCGCGCAGGTAATTCGCGATGCAAGCGGTCTCGATGTTCAGATCCGGATATTGCCGTCGGGCAGCGATCTGATGGACGGGAAAGTTAAGGTGAACCGGCCCGTTTCCATTGATCAGCTGACTCGAGGCAATGCCGGGCCGATAAATGAGGTGCATCCCGCGGTAGTCCGCTGCTTCAATGCGCGGGCGGTCTTGATCACTGGGGCCGGCGGGTCGATTGGGTCAGAGATCGCGCGGCAAGTCTCGGCACTGGACATTGATCGTGTCATAGTACTCGATCACGACGAAAATTCAATTTTCGAATTAATAAGTGAGATAGGAAATCTCAGCGGCAAAAACATAGTGCCGATTGTAGGCAATATTCGCGATCACGAGACAGTCCATCAAACATTCGAGCGGCATCGGCCGCAGATTGTCCTTCACGCTGCGGCCTACAAACAAGTTCCCGTAATGGAAGCGAACAGCTGTGAGGCGGTCCTGAACAATGTCGCCGGAACACGCGAGCTTGCGGATGCGGCAATCGAATTCGGCTGCGAACGTCTGGTCATGATTTCCACGGACAAGGCCGTGAATCCATCGAGTGTCATGGGAGCAACCAAGCGGACAGCGGAGCTGTTGATTCAACAGCGCGCCTGCGAGAGCAGCGGCCATAGCCACAAGACACACTTTGCTTGTGTGCGATTCGGAAATGTTCTAGGAAGCCGGGGAAGCGTTGTTCCCATCTTTCTTCGCCAGATTGCCGCGGGCGGCCCAGTCACAATTACGCATGAAGAGATGACCCGTTACTTCATGACAACCCCACAGGCGGTACGGCTGGTGTTGCAGGCTGCCACGCTCGCATCGCGAGGGGATATCTACCTTCTGGACATGGGCGATCCGGTAAAGATCATCGATTTTGCCAGGGACATCATCCGACTGGCAGGCCTGACGCCTGGGAAGGACATCGATATTAGAGTCGTGGGCACACGGCCTGGAGAAAAACTTCACGAGAAGCTGTGGAGAGAAGACGCACTGGTGGCCACAACACCGTTTCGTGACGTCTTTCAGGTGAAGGCTACTGCTGTGCCCGCCGCATTTCCGTTACTCCTGGATGAATTGGAACACGCGGCTCGCGCACGGAAGTCTGACGCGAAGATTCAGGAATTATTGCGTCAACTTCCCGTTGACTATTGTCCGGAACGAGCCGAAACGCCCCCAATGGCTGTAGCGAACTAGCAGTATCTTTATGTTGCCTCCTGAAATCCGTTTTGGAGAACGCGGGTGAGCATGGACAATCGGAAACTTCTTGAGCCCATGTCCGGCGCACCGGACATGCTCATCAAGGAAGAATCTGTCAGTAGGTCACTCAATTTGAGCGTTCTGGTGCCCGTCTGCGATGAACGCGGCCTCTTAGAATCCAGCTTGCCGCACCCTGCCCTGGAGTGGTCTAAGTCTGATAGCAGTGGTGACAAAACCGCAGGCCGGGTATTAAATTAACGGCCATCCAGGGTTCTTTAGGATTTATCTGCAGAAGATAATGGCACTACGCGTGTGGGAGCGAATGTTCGATGATAAAGGCCGAAGCACCATTCGCAAGGACGCAGCCTGATTCGGCCACACAAATCGAGATACAAAAACTCCATATATGCTGCTGGTTGGTGCTGATTGCCATTGCGATTGTGCGGGCCTGGTTCACCCGCTATGAAATAGAGCCGGATGCAGTGTCCTATCTGGACATCGCAAGGGCAATTTCTGAAGGGCATCTGCACACTGCGATCCACGCCTATTGGTCGCCGGGTTATCCGGTGCTCCTTTCGTTTTTCCTGTGGCTATTCCGTCCGAATCTCTATTGGGAATGCCCCCTTGCCCATTTTGCAAATGTGCTGATCTTTATAGGAGCGCTGGCTGGCTTTCGCTTGTTCTGGAGCGAAGTGAGACTATGGCACCAACGCTATTCCGAAGGTTCCGGCGCGGCCATACCTGAATTTGCATTCTGGGCTCTCGGCTATTCGGCATTCGCCACCGGAATCCTGAGTGTCATTACCATAGGGCTCGTCCATCCTGATCTGTTAGTGGCGGTGTTCTGTTGTCTCATCGGGTGGGCTGTGCTGCGCTTTCGGCGCGCTCCAGGCATGGACCGGGCTCTTGTGCTGGGCATTCTGCTCGCTTTGGGCTATTACGCCAAGGCGCCTCTTTTCCCGATGGGATTCGTCTTCATTTTGTGCGCTTGTTTCGGATGGCCCCTGTCGCGAAGAATGATTCTTCTGGGTGGAACCGCCCTTGCTGTCTTTCTTCTGGTCAGCGCTCCATTCATTGCCGCTCTCTCGCGGGCTAAGGGCCGCCTCACTTTTGGAGACTCGGCCCGGCTGAACTACGCATTCTTCATTGATGGTGTTCAGCATTATGCACACTGGCAGGGAGATCCCCCCGGTTCGGGGACGCCTATTCATCCCACGCGCAAACTGAACGATCACCCAGAGATCTACGAGTTTGCCGACAGGAATATGGGATCGTACCCTCCATGGTTTGATCCAACCTACTGGTATGAAGGCGTCGCTCCCCATCTCAGCTGGAAATTCCAGCTGAAGATGCTTGTGGCGAATCTGATTCTGGAATTCCAATTCATCATAGACTCAGGCGCAGGGCTGGTTTGCGGCGTGGTAATCCTGGCCTTATTGACAAACTATCGCAGAGCGTGGACAAAGGGTTTCAGGAAACTCTGGCCTATATGGTTGCCGGCCGCAGTTGCGCTGCTTATGTTTGCACTGGTCCATGTTGAGCCACGCTTTCTGGGGGGATGGTTGATTCTGCTTTCTGCAGGCGCTCTGAGTGCCTGCTCGCTGCCGGGCGACAGTGGCACACTCCGCGTAGTTTCGTGCATAGGCGTTGCAGTCCTCATTACGGCCGCAGCAGCTCAGGCATCACAGGCAAGCCAGGAAGCGTTGGATAGCAACCACGCGGCTGACAGGAGTCCCCGTAACGCCGTGATTGCCGGTTACCTGCTTAACCATGGTTTGCGGGCAGGCTCCCAGGTGGCAGTCATCGGTGATGGCAGTTATGCATATTGGGCGCATCTTGCACGGCTGCATGTAGTGGCAGAGATTCCTGACCACATCTGGCGGTATCAAGCGCATCCCGCGTTTGATTTCTGGGAGTCTGGACCGGAAGAACAACAACATTCGTTGCGGATTCTTGCACAAACAGGAGCCGAAGCAGTCATTGCCGATCCGCAGGCCTTTGTTGCCGGGTGGGAGTCCTCCATGGCTCCAGCGCCGTGGAAAAAAATCGACGGTACCGACGCGTATGTCTATTTCTTTCACGGTAACCCGTAGCGCACTTTAACGACGAGCCAAGCCAGGGGATCCTTTGACAGATGAATTGAAACTGTCGGCGGTAGACACTCAAGCAGATGAGGCTGGTAACAAAGAGCCAGAAAGCCTTCAGCCGCGAAGGTGGTTCGGCTGCTCCGCGTTTACTCTGTTTCTGTATGTGGGCTTCTGTGCGGCGCTCGCGGCTGCAGCATATCTTCGACCGTTACCAACCTTCGACCGCTACTTATATGCTGGCGCGGTCGCTTCGCTTCGATACTCCGATCCAGTCACTCTCCACCGCATCGCGCGTACCGAATTCGACATGGAACCATCTCCTTTCCAGTTCCAGAACGTAGCCACCGATCCTTATTTTGTCGACGTGTACAACGACCCCTACCACTTCGTTCAGCAACTGGGATTGTCCCGGGCAAAGCTGGGATATGTGACTGCCGGATATATGCTCTGGCGCCTGGGGTTGCCGATCCTTGTCAGTTTGCGTCTAATATCGGCGTGCTGTCTTCTGGTCATTGGCGTGGCGGTCCTCGCCTGGACGCATGACGCCATCTTGTCCGCAGTGCTGCTGCTGACAACCCCGGTATTGAACATGGGACGGATGGTGACGGCGGACCCGCTCTCTTCGACGATAATCGTTCTTGCTCTATTCGCTCTTGCAAAAAGGAGATACTTATTCGCTTGTGTCCTGCTGGTGATCAGCGTATTTGTGAGATCCGACAATGTTCTTTTAGTGCTTATCCTGCTGACAGGGCTTATCTGGAAGCGGCGTCTTCGCTTCGCTGCTGGCGCCTCATGTGCCGCGCTTGCCGTGGTTACCTCCGCTGTCGTCAACCAGATTGCAGGCATTTTCGGCTGGCGCGTCTTAATGCAGCACTCGTTCGTCAAGCCGGAAATCGAGCCAATCACCCATCCGGTCTCGATTACTTTTGCAGGATATTTGCACGCGCTCGCCGGGCTAAGAGCGATTCCCTACACGTTCATGACTGTCTGGATTCTGGTAGCCATGGCCGTCTGGAAGCGGCTTCCGGAAGGCTCATTCTTCCGCGATTTGCTCCCCGTTATAGGTATTTACATTGTCGTACGCTTGTTGATCTTTCCGAATTTCGATGACCGCGTCTTTGTATGGGCCTATCTGCTTGCAGCAGTCGCGCTCATTCAATTGGCGCGATCGTCTATCCCTGGTAAGGACGTTAGTTTTCCTAAGCCATGAACGATTGCGTGCCTATCGCTTGATATTCAGGACGCCTATCCCGGATAAGTGCTCTGGGTTGGCAATAAAGGTTCAGCTTGTCGCGCTGATTGCGGGTCCTCTTGCTGCTTGCCTGATTTGTTTTTCATCCGCAGGAAGAACTCCTCATAGGTGGTTCGTGATATGTAAGCCACTGCTGTCGCGATGACGAGGGTTATCAAGAGTCGAAGAAGACATTTTCCAAAACTGTATCTGACATTAAGAAAAGGTGCGAGCTTCACAGACACTTCGTTATAAAGGTTAAAAATCAGCACGTGAATCAGATACAAACCATAGCTGATAAAGCCATAGAAGGATAAAACCCGTAGGTTGACGAGCCGCCGGTATGCGCCTGTCCCAAGCCACAGGACAGCGGAAAGAAAGCTCAACGCACCGTAGTTCACGCAGGTGGCGCGAAGGCTTATTGCGATGTATCTCGGGACGCCTGCACTTGCGGCGAGAGCGATGGTTCCAACGAGGGCGCTCAGGCCAGCCAGTCTCAGGATATTTGTCCGAGAACCCCGGGTAGAGCGGGCAAACAAGGCGAGCAGAGCGCCGAGGGCCAATCCATCGGCGGAAAGCCAAGTATAAGGGCCCCACCACAATCCTCCCCGAGCCACGGCAAACACTCGCAAAACCGGCTCGCACGCGCAGATCAAGGCGGCTGCTATCAAGAGGCCACTTCTTTGCAATACTTTGACTGCCGCTGGCCACACCAGGTAAAAGTGTTCTTCAACAGCCAGCGACCAGAGAGGAGCGTAGTCTCGCGGTACTCCGAGCAAGGGCGTAATGTTGGAAAGATAAATGAGGCTCAACCATGCAAAGGGCCATGACATGTGCTGTCGGGTAAAACTGAGCCTTCCCAGTAAGACAAGCACCGTAAGCAAGAGATAATAGGCGGGCAAAATGCGTAACGCCCTTCGAAAATAAAAACGGGAGTAATATCGCGGTCTATTTGCACTGTCCAGAAGAATGCCGGTGATGAGGAAACCGGAAAGAACAAAGAAGAGGTTGACTCCCATCCACCCTAAATTTACTGCAGATAAGAAGAAGTGTTCCCATGTCGGAACGTGCGGACCGGTGGGTGTGAAATCTTCGAAGGCATGAAAAATGAACACCACCAGGATGGCGATTCCACGGACAGTGTCCAATTCCGGCATGACTGGCCTAAGGATTCCATCTTTATCGCAATGTTCCTCGGCTTTCGACATGAGCACCCCGGCTTGCCTCAGCAGCTCATCAGAATCCACAATGCTCCTCGGAGCCGATCAATCAAAATTCATAAAGACACTCATCGTATTTTTCAATCATATGCCCGCCTGTCTAGAGCAGAGACAGTTTAAACACAGCAACCGCATGTAAGGGCCACAGGCTAGTTACGGGAAAAAGGCAGATGAAAATCGCACTATTGACGCCTACTTTGGAGATTGGTGGAGTCGAACGAGCCTTCGTGAATCTCGCCAATGGCCTGCATCAGTGTGGAGTCGAGGTCGATTTCGTGGTGGGCCGGGCCGGCGGAAGCATGGCGATGGTTCTGAAAGAGTGTATCCGGGTGTTTGATCTCGACTCCAGCCACATGATGAGGAGCGTGCCGAGACTGGCAAAATACCTGCGCGCCAGGGCGCCTGACGCGATGATCGCAGCCATGACACACTGCAGCGCTGCCGCCGTGGTTGCGCGAGCGATTGCTCGTCAGAAAACAAAAATCGTAGCAACGGAACACAACACGATGTCGAGAATAGTCGCAAATACGCCGGGGCTCAAATACCGCTTTATGCCATTATGGAGCCGCTGGGCACTCAACTCAGTAGATTCAATCGTAGCTGTCTCTGGTGGCGTTGCAGACGATCTGTCGGCGCAGGCTGGCATCCTTCGCAGGAAAGTCCAGGTCATCTACAATCCCGTTATTACCGATACGCTCCATGCGGCAGCGACCGCGGCCCTCGATCATCCCTGGCTTCAACCAGGGGAGCCGCCGGTAATACTGGCCGTGGGCAGATTAGATAAGCAAAAGGATTTCCCGATGTTGGTACGCGCATTTCGTCTGGTTAGAGACCGCCGCCGTGCTCGCCTGGTGATACTCGGCGAAGGACCGGATAGAAGCCGGATTGAGAGTGTGATCTACGAAGCAGGCCTCATCGAAGATGTGGCCCTTCCCGGCTTTGAAACTAACCCATACAGATTCATGAGTCGGGCTGCCGTATTTGCATCTGCGTCTCAGTGGGAAGGATTTGGAGTGGCGTTAGTAGAAGCTTTGGCTGTCGGTCTGCCGGTTGTCTCGACAAACTGCATGCATGGTCCGGCAGAAATACTTTGCAACGGAAAATTTGGCGCGCTCGTCCCTGTGGGAGATTACGAGGCCATGGCGCAAGCCCTGTTAACTGCTGTGGACAAGCCAATACAAAACGATACTTCCTTGCATCTGAGACAGTTTCGGGTTGAGAGTGTAGCTTTGAAATACTTGTCGGCCGTCAATAACTAGAGGACAAGACGGGGTTGCCGATCGGTGCATCGATTGTTCTGACAGGAATATTGAGATGAATGGCACGCAAAATTCCGGAGGACTTGTCATCAGTCTTGATTTTGAGTTGCACTGGGGCGTCAGGGATCATCGCACAGTCGACCAATATCGCGAGAACCTGCTTGGTGTTCGCCAGGCTGTTCCCGCTATTCTCCAACTATTCGAACGATATGAGATCCATGCCACTTGGGCCACCGTCGGGTTTCTGTTTTTCAGGAGTCTCGACGATCTGAAAGCTGCATTGCCTGCCGAGTTGCCCCTGTATCGCGAAGCCCGTATGGATCCATATGCGGTGTTGTCCAAGGTGGGCAGGAACGAAGACGAAGATCCGTTTCATTTTGCGCCAGGCCTGATCCAGAAGATACTCGCGTGCGAAGGGCAGGAGATTGGCACGCATACTCTTTCTCATTTCTATGCGTTAGCAGCAGGGCCCACGCTGGGATCATTTCGGGCGGATATTAGAAGCGCAAAGTCGGTCGCTGGCCAGTACGGTATTGTGCTCAAGAGCATTGTCTTTCCGCGGAACCAGATATCGCGGGAACACTTACGCATTTGCGCTGAAGAGGGTCTTATTGCCTATCGCAGCACGGAAGCAAACCCTTGGCTCGAAAGAGGAAGTGGAATACTCGGCAAGGCCTTGCGATTCACGGACTCTTATCTCAAACTCAGCACCGATGGGTGCGTAACGCCGTCTGTCGACGGGGAATACCCGATTGTAAGGGTATCCGGGTCGAGATTTCTGCGTCCCTGGAACGCGGTGCTGAAAGGACTCGAAGACATGCGGCTCAGAAGGATTTGTACGTCCATGGACGCGGCCGCAAAGAGTAACAGGACATTTCATCTCTGGTGGCACCCGCACAATTTTGGCGTGCATTTAAAAGAAAACATGACCGTCCTGACTCGCATTGCAGAACACTATGCAAACTTAAGGCGGGAGACGGACTGGCCGTCTCTAACCATGGCCGAGGTTGCGGAAAATGTTTTGCGCGCGGAGAAGCCGCATTGTGCGGCATAGTCCTGCTTGTGGATGACAGCGACCTGTCGCGGATCCTCTACCACTCGCTGGCTGTCGAATTCAACGTAAAGGCTGTTATCCGGGAGGCGAAGGTTCCGCGCTTAACTTTTCTCAAGCGGCGGCTGAGAAAGCTTGGCTGGCGCACGTTGTTGGGACAGATTGTTTTTGCGAAGTGCCTGATTCCCTTGCTCAGATGGGAGGCCTCCCGGCGCAGAGCAGATATCTTGCTGCAATATGAATTGGATGAAACCCCTATACCAGTCGAGCACGTGATCGATGTCCGGTCCGTCAATGACGTCGAGACAGTTACTCTTCTGCAGAAGCTGTCCCCACAGGTCATTGTCGTGAATGGAACCCGGATACTGGAAGAGCAGCTGCTGCGTGCAACAAGCGCGGTATTCTTGAATGCCCATGTTGGCATTACACCTCTCTATCGAGGCGTGCATGGGGGATATTGGGCGCTGGCCTCCGGCGACCCACAGCATTTCGGAGTAACGATCCACAAAATTGATAAGGGGATTGATACAGGAGAGATC
>Ga0335072_10003212_pt1 | contig 24701 bp, 21 predicted proteins | sample Lox_Sample_21_FD_206725 | JGI IMG/M metagenome (GOLD analysis project Ga0335072, IMG submission 206725) | Soil microbial communities from Loxahatchee National Wildlife Refuge, Florida, United States - Lox_Sample_2.1 | ecosystem: Environmental > Terrestrial > Soil > Wetlands | place: USA... | reverse complement strand
GAAAGAGAGGCCGACATGACCCGGGTACAGGAAAGGAGTCGCCGCCGAACTGACGCTGACCGACCCGCTTTGGATGGCCAGGCCGATCTTCGGCGTGGTGTAGCTGAAGCTGCCGTCCGCCGCAGTCAGCACGGTCGCGGAGGCGGAGTAGGTGAAGGCGCCTGATTGCGTGAAGGTGATGGCGAGCGGGGTGTTGGCCAGGGGATGTGACGTGCGCCCGGAGCCGTAGCTGGCGACCCCGGACAGCGTGTCACTCGAGCCGGCGTTGACGTAGAGCTGAGCCCAGTTCGCGGTGATGCTAACGGCATCCATGGTGAATCCGAGCTGTGCTGATGTTGATGCCGGCGCCGTGCTCGAGGTTGCCGCGACGCTGGCGGTTACGTCCTGGGCTGCCGCTTCGGGATCCGGGATGGTGCCGGAGTACCGGCCGTCTGATCCGGTCGTGAGCGAGATCTGCGCAGCCTGGCCGAAGGTGTCTTCGTAGCTGACGGTGACCGGGGCGTCGGTGACCGGGCCAGAGGAGGTGGTGACTGCGCCGGACGCAGTGACTGTCTGATGGCCGTAGTCGATAGTTGCCGGGCTCAGCACCAGCGTGACGGTCGGTGTCACGGGCGCGTCCGCAGATTGCGCGCTGGCCACACCGGGGACTAGCAGGATGCCAGTCAAAGCCGCGAGGCAGACTGAGGGTACTAACAGAAAGTGACGATGCGAGCGCAACAGAACCCCCGAGCGAGATTTAGTCATAGGCCATTAACATAAATATTGGAAAATGGCCCGTATTGCAAGGGATTCGATCTCCGGTCACGCTCAGCGGGCATCGGCCGCCCGGGGCCAGCCAGCCCCGGGCGGCCCAGGGATATCAGGCCTTCCAGATCTTGACCGACTTGATGCTGAGCTGAGCAGTACACTCTCCGCTCCTGACGGGCATGTACTGCGCAAGATCAGCGAGGAAGTACATCTGCTGATGAGGCACGTTCTTGCTGACCGTCAGGACGAGCTTGCTGCCGACGTAGAACCTCAGCCTCGAGCTGGTCCAGGACAGCGAGTAGGTACGCCAGCCCCGCGTGAGCGAGGGCGCGTACAGAGCCCTTGAGGTAGAACCCTTAACCGGGTGGTAGAAGCTACCCGTCTTCCTGTTCACACCCCAGCTCTCGACCATGTCGATCTCAGGCGGGTACTGCCCGTTCGTAGCGGCCAGCCATAGCGCTGGCCACAACCCTTTCGCGTGCGGGATGTCGGCCACGACCTGCACGAAGCCGTACTTGAAGTTGAAGCTCGGGTAGCTCGTGATCATGCCGGACCGGCAGCTGTAAACCTTCCGCTTCCCCGTTGACGTGGCGCCGATAGTCCTTTTCTTCTGCGCTACCAGGTGCACCACGCCGCCCGATACCTTGACCTGCGAGGCCAGGTACCACTCTCGTTCCTCGGAGTTGCCGTAGTTCGTACAGCCACCTTTGTAGTTGGCCAGTTTCGGGTAGCAGGTGTCCCAGATCCCGGTCTTGAGGCGCGTTCCGCTGAACGTCGCGTCGAAGGCGGGCTTGCCTTTGGGCGGCCGGACCGTCTTGGCGGCATGTGCGGTTGCTCGCGCGACCGTCGTCACCGAAGCCTGCGCTCCGACCGGAGCCGCCGCTGAGATTCCCAGCCCACAGACGACTACCGCCCCGATGGCTGTGGAACCAATCGTAAGTTTGTACCGCCGCCTCATCCTGCTCCGTCCCCTTTTGGTCTGCCCGACCGCTCGAGGACGGGCAGGCAGCGCTTGCCGTTGGTTTGCGCCCGGCTAACTCGTGAAGACGTGCCACTCCGGCTGGAGCGACAAGGTGTCCCGGGCCCGGCTGCAGCCTAACAAGATCCGTCGCCAGCGTGACAGAAAGCCGTGACTGCGACCGGCCGTGACGACAGCCCTGCCCTACCGGCCGGTTCGGTCAAGCAGGCGCGCCGCCTGACAGGCTCAGCGTCGCTCTACCTGCTGATCATTTTGTCATCTACCGGAGTCAACAGGACATTTGCGATACCATCGCGTAGCTGGCAGGACCGCCGGGCGGGCGGGATGCCGAGATCAAGTTGGACGGTGCAAGTTGACGGCTCTAAGCCGTGGTTCAGGCGCGCAGTCGACCGGGGGGTTCGAATCGTGGAACGGGTAGAGCGGACGGCACAACGAGTTTCCGGCGTTGGCGCATCCGCCGTTCCGTTGCAGCCAAGGCTGACTGGCAGCCATGACCTGGACACCGTCGACCGTCCGGTAGAACTCACTATTTTGCTGCCGTGTTTGAACGAGGCTGAGACAGTCGCAATCTGCGTGCAGAAGGCCGCCTCCTTTCTGTTGCTAAACAACGTTGACGGAGAGGTGCTGGTAGCCGACAACGGCAGCACTGACGGCAGCATCGCGCTAGCGGAAGCAGCAGGAGCCCGCGTCATTCAGGTACCGGAGCGGGGCTATGGCAGCGCCTTGATGGCCGGGATCGGGGCCGCGCAGGGCCGATTCGTCATCATGGCTGATGCGGACGACAGTTACGATCTCACCGCGCTCATGCCTTTCCTGAGCCAGCTTCGGGCCGGTGCGGACCTGGTCATGGGCAACCGGTTTCGGGGTGGTATCGCGCCAGGTGCGATGCCGCTACTGCACCGATACCTGGGGAATCCCGTGCTCAGCTTCATTGGGCGGTTGTTCTTCCGCAGCAAGATCAGGGACTTTCACTGCGGCGTGCGTGGCTTCAACAGGTCGCGGATCATGCAGGTCGGCCTGCAGGCGACCGGCATGGAATTCGCGAGCGAGATGGTCGTGAGGGCCACCCTCGCCGGTTACCGGGTCGAGGAAGTGCCTACCACGCTGTCCCCAGACGGACGCAGCAGGCGACCGCATCTGCGCAGCTGGCGAGACGGGTGGCGGCATCTACGCTTCCTTCTCTTGTTCAGCCCGCGATGGCTGTTCTTCTATCCGGGATTGGCGATGATGCTGGTCGGTGTAGCGGGTGGAGTCGCCATATTGCACGGCCCGATTCCGCTCGGCGGAGTAAGGCTAGACCTCGCGTCGCTGGCTGTCGCATGCGCGCTCGTGGTTATCGGGATTCAATCTGTGTTGTTCGCGGTCTTCACCGCCGTCTATGCGACTAATGAGGGCTTTCTGCCGCCCAGCAACACTGTCGCTCGGTTCCTGCGACATTGGAGTCTCGAGCGCGGACTGGCCGCGGGGGCCTTGCTCGGTCTAGCTGGGCTAGGCGGGGGTCTGGCCGCGCTCGTAGTCTGGGCCGGTGGCGTCTCGAATCCTCCTATCCTGCGTATTATCCTGCCCTCGGTGACCGCGCTAATGGTGAGCTGTCAGTTGGTTTTCAGCGCGTTCTTTATCAGCATCCTCGGTGTCCGCCACGCAGCTAAGACCCATCCCGTCTCGGCCGTCGAGCCTGACATCGACCCTGGCGAGCCTAGCGACAACCTGATCCCTCAGTTCCCCGAGCAGGTCATCTCGCGGTGAACAGCCATCGCATGACGGCCAGGAGCCGCGCGACGCCCAAGAAGCATTCTTCGTGGGTGCTTCTAGGCGCAGCTGTCGCCTCGGTGATGGTGGTCATTGGCATCGTCGCTGCGGCGATCTACCATCGCCAAGCCACCGCGAACGCGTCCACCCATAGCACCACAGCTACGACATCGAGTGGTGCGGCTCTCAGCAGCTCGACTACATTGCCGCCGTGGGCAATAGGCCCGTTCGGCCGGTACAAGCGCAACCCGATCCTCACCGCGCCTGTAGTCCCTACTGCCGCGACCCGATGGGAGTGGCCAGAGGTTTTCAATCCGGGTGTCCTCGTGGTAAATGGCGTCTTCGACATGCTCTACCGCGGGACAGATTTTGCTGATGTCTCCGCGATTGGCGCCGCGACGAGTACTGATGGATACCACTTCAAGCCCGTATCCAGCCGCCCGGTTATTACGCCGTCGCTGCCTTCCGACAATCAGGGAGTAGAGGATCCGCGGCTCTACTATCGGGCCGGCAAGTATTATGCCTTCTTCACCGGCGACAGTGGCGCGGCTGTCGGCGCGCATATCGATATTAACGAGGCTGTGTCCACGAACGCGCGCACCTGGACGCAGCTTGGTCCGGTGCTGGACAACACCAAGGACGCCGCCGTGGTGGCTGATCCCGAGGGCAGGCCCGTCCGGATCGATGGCCACTATCTGATGTACTACGGCCAGTTCGGGAAGACGTTCCTGGCTGAGTCGACCGACTTCGTGCACTGGACCCGGCTGGGATCCGTCAACGCTGGATTGCCGGCCAGTGATGGCGGTTACGAATTCTGTGTCGCAGTCACAAATTATCGCACGACCGCCAAAGGCGGGATTCACAGCGATATCAACCTGCTCGTAGCTGGCGAGCTGATGGGCCACGGCCGCTGGTACTACGCGATCAGCGAGGTCGAATTCAACCGGTCCAGACTGCAAGTGGCCGAGGCGAGACTGGACTCACCGGTCCTGTATCCCGAGGCGCCCTACGAGATCTATGGCCATACACCCCATACCGTATTTACGAACGATCTCATCTTCTACCGGGGTCAGTGGTGGATGTACTACGGGGCCGCTGACAGCGTTACCGCTCTCGCGACCGCACCCCTCCGGCGTAGCTAGTGACTGTTCCCAGGGTCGCTGCGCACGTCCGCTACCGACTCGCGACATTCCCGCTCGTCGGCTACCCGCTGCTGCTGTGCTGGCTGAACCACTGGCTGCCGGTTCCCCGAGCCGACGTACAAGTCCGCCTCAGCGACGGGCGTTTGCTGCAGCTCCGCCTCTCGGACAGAACTCAGCGAACGATGTGGCTCGGTCTCTTCGAGCCGAGCGAGTCCCGGCTCGTCTCCGAGCTTCTGCAGCCCGGAGACGTCTTCGTCGACGTCGGCGCCCACGTCGGGTGGTTTACTACGATTGCTGCACGGCAAGTCACGTCGGGCGGACAGGTCATAGCCTGCGAGCCGTATCCCGAGAATGCGACGTCGCTGAGGAAGAACCTCGCACTAAACAAGATGCAGAACGTGCTCGTCGTTGAGTCCGCGCTCGGCAGCCGAGCCGGCACGATACGGCTAAGGAAGGGTTCAGACAGCGGGAGCGTCACAGCCCTGGACTGGTCCACTGGGGACGCCGAGGATGTCCCGATGACCACTCTCGACGAGATAACGTCCGCGATCGCCGCGATCAAGCTTCTGAAGATCGACGTAGAAGGATGGGAGCCCCAGGTTCTCCGCGGCGCGGTAGAAACACTCAAGCGGAGCGCGAATGTGTTGATAGAGATCAACCGGCCAGCGCTGCAAGAGGCCGCTTCTTCGCCGGAGGAACTCCTTGACTTGCTGCGCGGGAATGGACTCACGAGCTTCGTGACAGTCGGCCAGACTGGCTTCCGTCGACTGCATCGGGATAATCGGGTAGTTAACGTCCTTGCGAGCCGCGTCAGCCCGCCCTCCCGATCGGCTGCCGCTGGCACTCGGACCGATGTTCGTGGCGTATGCGCTTACTCTCGGCAACCCGCAAGCAAGCTTGAGGTACTTACGGTATCCTCGCGCCGATTGTTCGATCTCGGGTTGAGACAGGTCGGTGTGTGCTTGAGGCACCTCAAGGGTCTGCTAGATAGGCCACAGGTGAACGGACGGCGGCCGCGGGTCGCGCTCGTTATCGACGCGGTATTTCCCTATCATCTGGGCGGCAGGGAGATTCGGTACCACGAACTAACTAGGCGGCTCGCTAGTTCGGCGTCGATTGATGTGTACACAATGCACTGGTGGCAAGGCCGCCGCCGTCTCGAGGACGGTGACATTACCTTCCACGCAATCTCACGAGTCCACGCCATGTACGCTGGAGGACAGCGGTCGATCCGCCAGGCACTCTTCTTTGCTGCCGGATGTGTCCGATTGCTCTGGCACGACTTTGACGTGCTCGACGCGGACCATATGCCATACCTTCAGATAGTGGTGCTGCGAGCCGTCGCGACACTTAAGCGCAAGCCCCTCGTAGTCACCTGGCATGAAGTATGGGGCCGAGATTACTGGCGTAAGTACCTTGGGCCCGCAGGGATTCCGGCGTGGTTCATCGAGTGGCTAGCGATGCGTATGCCAGACCGCATCATCGCCGCATCGCCGCAGACGGAGCAGCGTCTTCGCGCGATACTCGGGCCGCAGGCCTCTATAACAGTGGCGCCTAACGGCGTAGATCTCGTCGGTATTCGCAGCGCCCTCCCGGATTCATCACCGACAGACCTCATCGTTGTGGGGCGTCTGATCGCGCATAAGCGAGTCGACATGCTGCTCGATGCGGTGGCTTCCTTGCGCGCAGCAGGCATCCCAGTCACCTGCCGGGTCGTAGGAGACGGCCCCGAGCGCGAAGCATTGCACGATCACGCGCGCGCACTTCACATCGGCGACGCTATCGACTTCCGGCATGACATTCGCGAGCAGAAGGATCTCTTCAGCCTCATTAAGGCCGCCAGGGTCGCGGTCTTCCCGTCCGAGCGTGAGGGATTTGGCGCCGCAGTTCTCGAGGCATTGGCCTGCGGCATCCCGGTCGTAACGACGTCCTCGCCCGACAACCTATCCCAGCACCTTGTCGCACGCTCAGAACGCGGCTACGTCTGCGACGCTTCGGCGGCAGCCTTGGCAGAGGTGATCGAGAGGATCCTCAGCCAGGACACTCAGTCACCCGAGGTCGAGGTCTGGCTAGCCGAATATAGCTGGGATGCCGTGGCAACCCGTGTCGCTTCCGTACTGCAGATCTAGTGCTTACGGCCACTTCGGCGACTATCCGACCTTGGGCCAGCGGAATAGATAGAGCTATAGAGGTTGATATAAGAGTCGAGTACCCGACTCCACTCATGATCCTCCGCCCTGCGGAATCCTCGCTCTGCCAGATCTACTCTTGCTGAGAGTGGCATGTCGGCCAAGCGATCAATACCCGCTGCTAGCCCCTCCACGCTCGGATCAACCGCGATCGTGCAGTCCGTCAGTTCTCCGGACGCCACAGTATTCGATGCAATGGCAGGCATCCCACATGCCATCGCCTCCAGCAGCGCCAACCCCTGAGCCTCGTAAATCGATGGCATCACAAACCCGTCACAGCTGGCGTAGAAGCGCATGATCTCGTCCCGACTCAGCCTGCCGTGAAATACGACATTGCCCGTATGCACTGCGCGCGCTGCTTCCTCTAGCGCTTGGCCGCACTCGCCGTCTCCGATAACGTGCAGCGTCACCTTAGTCTTGGCCACTTCCAGCGCTTTAATCAGGCAATCGAGATTCTTGTGCGGACTCAGCCGACCAACGAATACCAGTTCCATGGGCCTGTTAGGGCCGACTTGCTCAGCGCCTTGCATAGGAAACCCGGAGCTGGGGTGGTCGCCTCCGGATTCGTTGGGGCGGCGCGGTGTACAAAAGAACTCCGACCTCACGCCATTACGCATCACTGTAACGTTCTCGTACCGGCCGGAGCGCTCGCCGACCGTACGCCGATGACCGTCATTCAGCACAATCACCTGTGCAGCGTCCCGAAGCTCACGGCCCGAAAAGAGTTTTCGGTAGATTGGCAGCAGCTTTCCCAGCGGACCAGACGGCTCCGGGTCACAATGCACATGGAAGATATATTTGAAACCTATAATCTTCGACGCCAGCCATACGATCTCAGGAGTGAAGACCTGCCCGAAATGCAGGTGTACGAGCGTGTCGCGTCTGGCATTCCTGATCAGCCACCAGAAGAGACCGGGAATTACGGCTGAACGGCCGACCTCCCAGCCCTTTAGTCGTGTAACTCGAATGCCAGACTCCACGGCCGATCCACGCCTGCCGCCAATATCGGAAGTCACCACCGCAACGCGCTCTCCAGCCGATGCCAGCTGAGCAGCTAGCTCCTGCACTGCGACTTCTTGGCCGCCCATGTGCGGTGGGTAGTAGGCCGAGACATGAAGAATTCGGGGCTGGTCCATGGCCGTTAGCGCGAGTCCACTATGTGCCCAGTTGTGCCATCCCACCTGAGCTCGCGTCCTGTGCCGAGCCTCACGGTGCGAGCAACTGCGGCAAGCCAGAGACACAACTTAACTGGATGCCTCTCTACCCCGCCAGTTGCTGGAAAGGAACGGATGGGCGTTTGCACGATCCATCGACTACACATATCCACTGGATTTCCCCGTCGGCCGACTGATGGCGGCACTCCAAAGAAGTCGCACCCAGTCTATCCTTAGCATAATTGTACGCCAGCTTCCGCACTCATCTATCTTGGCGTTGCTCAGCGTCACTTCGCGCCCAGGTTGGGCGCCGACATACACTGTATCAGCGGCGGTGGGCGGAGCGTCGACGATCTACCAGTTCCCTGAAACTGCATTAACCTGCGGCCGGGTGGCTCGGCGGTCAGTTGCCTGCGCATTCTATGACGCGTTTGTAGAGCGACTCCGCCGTAAGGCGGAGCGGCTTGTTGTGTTCGTCAAGGTACTCACTCCGGCGCGCTTCCTTCGCACGTCGGCGCTCCTCGCTGGGAAGGGCGACGCCTCGCCGGTAATCCTGTCCTGTCCTCATAGAGTCCCGCTTACCCATCCATTCGACGGTCTGCAGTACGGACTCAAGCGTCTCCTCAGTTGACTCAAACTCCTTAAAGGCCGTTCCATAACGCGCATTAACCATGCGGATGATGCTTGCGGGGTCTGATGTAACAGTCGCAAAGGACGCGACCACCGTCTTTTCCAGGTAGGGGACAACGTTAGAATAGAAACGTATGTAGCTGCGAATGGCCCAACGCATCGAGGCGGTCGGGTCCCTAACCATCAAGGAAAGAATCGCCTCGGATGGCTCTCGGACCAGCACCACCGCTGGGATGTCAAGACGAGCCGCGCGCTTGATCTGAGCGGCGGCATGTAGGTGATGAGCTATCTCGATCTCACGACCCTGAGCCTGTTGGAATGCTACGACTGCAAACGTATTCGCCGACCGCGGATAGCCTTCGATCACGATCTCGGTCGTCCGGCTGACCCAATATGGGGGGTCTTCACGTGGCTGAAGGTCCGGTCGGAACCTGATGGTGGGTAGGAATATCCAGGGTATCGCCGACGACCAGTCATGGATATACAGCCAGGCATTGTGTACCAGCCGGGGTTTGAGCACGGTCATTGGCCCCTTTGTAGTCGTGATAATCCTCGGATGAAATTGCTATGCTGAATTTGTCTACCTAGCCGACGGCGAATCTAACGTGTATGCCAACGTATTAGGCTAGCCGGTCGTGCAAAGCGCCGTGGGAGTCCGCCGTGAGGTCATGCGCGTCGCCGCCTCAGGGATGTTATCTCCTGGTGCTAGGTACTGGTTCTCACCGCGCTCCCCCAAGTGTTTGCGGCAGCCGCGCTTGGTCGCCATTCTTGCCTACCAGGTGTCCCGGCCTTGGTGGCGGAGACATTTTTCCAATCAGCCTGGTATCGAGGCTGGGTGTGCCTCTGAGCGTGAGCGCGCCTACCGCAAATCTCCCTCCTCCGCAAACGCCGAGGTGGTTGCGACATTAGACGTCGACCCGGTGGGCCGGCCAGTGCCAGTTCCATCATCGGGCCCACGCCGAAGGTGTCGGCCTTCGTCCGACGTCGGCCCATGACCGTGCGCTGCCGGGCCAACATGCGTGAGCCGAGCTCCAGGATCTCCCAGCAAGCGGGCCAGACCTCCGTAAGCAACAGCGGCCGGTGTAGCGCCTGGCTGCCTCGATCGCGAGCTTCACGCTGGCTTGAGCCGACGCATCAGCACTAGCCGGTCCGCCTACTGCCACCAGCGAAGCCCAGAGATCAGGCACCTCAACTGCGGCCTCAATCGACAGTTCTTCCTGCACCTCCGGAGGTCGCCCGCGAAGCAGGGCTATCTAGATAAACCGTGCAGCCCGAGACCTGGCTGGATCGCGGATGACAGCGTAGTGTGCGGAATACTTAGACTGGGGGCGATCCGGCGTACTTGGGGCTGTCCGACTGATCATCTTTCGAGTTGATATACTCCGATCAGCTACAATGAAGTGACAGTTACCTGTGTAGATGAGCCAGCATAAGCCGGACCAGCGGGATCGCCCTTCGCCACTCAGTGCCAGAACTGGCGCTGATGTCCGGCTGGGACCCGGGTCGGCTGAGCAGGGCGACGGTCATTTGGGTCATGAGGCTGGGACACCTCCCCGCGATGCGGATGGCAGTCATCGGCTTAGTCGGGCCGAGGACTCGCTACGCGTTCGCCAGGAGGCGGGCCTAGCCGCCCTGCTGGCAATCGCCTCCCAGGCCACGTTCGGGATGTCGGACGCCGCCACGGTGCTACTCCCGACCCTGCCGGCTTGGCCTGCCGCAGAGCGAGAGAGCGGCGACCACGCAGACGCGGGCGGGGAGGCACTAGATCGCGCTGCTGGAGCAGACCAGGGGCGGCGAAGGACGCTCCTGGCTCGCCTCCGCACCGACCATCTCGTTCGGAACTCGCTTTATCTGATGCTTAGCTCTGGTGTCCAGGCTGGGCTCGGCTTCGTCTTCTGGCTGGTGATGGCTCGCCTGTTTAGCAGCACAGACGTTGGGGTCGCTAGTTCCCTCATCTCCGCAACCTCTCTCATCGGCTTCTTCGCACTGTTTGGCCTTAATACCACGCTTGTACGGTTCTTGCCGACTGCCAAGGACGCAGACGGGCTGATAACTGCGGCGCTGCTCCTTGTCGTCGGTACTGGCGCTGCAATCGGATTGGTCTATATTCTGCTCACACCCGTCGTCGCTTCCCGCCTTGCATTTATCGAACGAAGTCCAGCTCTCACGGCGGGATTCGTGCTCCTCAGTTCCGCTGCTGCAATCGCCGTGCTCACCGACTCGGTATTTATCGCGCACCGCAGGGCGGAGTTGTGTGCACTGACGGACGGGCTGATCGGCGGAATTGGGAAGATCATATTCGGTCTGGCCCTGGCAGGGACCGGTGCCTATGGACTATTCACTGCGTCTACTGCCGGCTTTGCAGCGTCCGCGATCGCAAGCGTTGCGCTGATCGCGGGGGTCCTCCGCTGGCGCCCGTCACTCAGGCAACCGGTGCAGGCGCTGAGACCCTTGCTCAGGTTCTCGGGGGCAAATTACGTGGCCAACGCCTTCAACCTGCTTCCGAGCGTCGTCGTCCCACTAATTGTGCTTGATCGTCTCGGCCCGAAGCCAGCAGCGTACTACTTCGTCGCTTTCCAGATGGCTACGCTCCTCTACGCAGCTGTAAATGCGGTCGAGAACGCATTCCTGGCTGAGGGCTCCCGATCTGATGCAGACTGGCGCGCCGTCAGATCGCGCAGTCGACGCCTTGCCATCACGTTGTTCGTCCCAGGTGGCATCGTCCTATCGGCAGCCGCGCACTGGATACTGCTGGCATTCGGCGTTGAGTACAGCCGGCATGGGACCGGTTGCCTGGTGCTACTTGCCATTGCTGTGCTACCCATAGCGGCCTGCAACTGGGCCTGGACGGTACTCCGTCTCGTCGGCCGACTCGGCACACTCGTAGTCAGCACTTTCGTGTATTCAGCCGCCATCTGCAGCAGCGCGTGGCTCCTCGCCGGGCACGGCCTTGACGCTCTGACTGCAGCTTGGCCGCTGGGCTCTGGCGTAGCCGCCACTATGGCGACGGTCGCCACAGCGATCCTCACAAGGAGAGCACCCGCCCGCCACCGCAGGACCGCCGTGCGGTCAGCTACCTCGCGATAACCGCAGAGTCGGGACCGGCTGCTGGACGTAAGCTACAGGGCAAGCTGGCCGGATTTGCCCTCTTTGCTAGCCTACTCCAGATCACCTCTAGCCCAGGACGGTGTGGGGCAAGCTACCAAGTTCGCGGGCTTTGCGTCCTCGACGGGTCAACGCGCGCCTGGCAGCGCAGACGGTACTCTGTCGGGAGAATGGAGGCGGGAGAGCGGAGTGGCACGAATCCCCACGCTGTGCGGCGGCAGTGCGATGCGCTACCTCCGAGGCACATCTCTCGACCCCCTGTGCGCTCTAAGCAGTAACGCGCAGTAGTTATGCCGACTCGAATTAGCGACAGATCGACCGAGCACGCCCAGGATCGCCGTTGGTGGCCCGTCGTCGCTCCACTGGCGTTCATGGCAATCGCTGCGAGCCTGATCTTGCCCGCCGGGCGTCATCAGTGGGCACTTTCGCTGTTCCGCCAGCCAACCTATTACACGAGCCTCTCCTTTGACAGCGCCTGGTCTCTGCCTGCCAGCGCCACGAGAGGAGCGCCCCTCAGTTTCTCCTTCAGCGTCGGTAATCACGAAGGACGGGCAGTCACTTATCGTTACCTGATTTCTGAGGGTCCAGCCGGTAAAGGCCAGACCGTCGGGCAATCGACAAAAATCGTCGCGGCCGGAGCAACTTGGACTGTTTCCACAACGGTTCCCGCTACATGCACCGGCTCGCCATGCCGTGTGCAGGTCTCGCTTCCTGGACACCCAGAGATGATCGACTTCCTCGTCACGCTCACCGCTAAGCGAGCCGGACATGGCTGAGCCACGAGGGAAGCACCGCTCTCGAGTCAGCAACGTCCGATATCACGACCGACCCCAGTCCGACCTGGGCGACGGCGGCGGCTATCAGCTCCCCCGCTACGAAGGCGGCCAAAACGACGCGCGGCTCAACTACCGCCGTCAGTCCGTCCCCGCCAGGCCTCCGCACGCTCGCCCGCAACGCGCGTCAATGCTCGATCAGCGGCCCGCGCCTGGTAACGCTCAAGAAGGGCTGGAGATTAGTGGCCGCGCCTGGCTTGCAACGGGCGGTGCCGCAAGCCTAGTAATAGCCGCTAACGTCTTGGCGCTGACTGGCTTCCGGCTGCTGTACGTCGGCCCGGCTCTCGGCTTCTGGTTCCTACTTGTGCTTCCCGCTTACCTGCTCTACACGACTACTACGTGGCGAGGATCACCCGGTGCTGAGCGCGTTGGCTACAGCGTCACAGCGGTAATTCTGCTGCTGATGCTCGGCGGGCTTGTGATGAACACGATCCTGCCTCCGCTCGGCATCGCCCGGCCCCTGGATCCAGTACCCGTTGTGATCTTCGGAGATGTCCTCAACGTATCTCTGTACGTCTTCCGCCTCCGGAGGCGGGCCGAATTTCCCTGGCTAGACCGCATCCGCGCGCTCAAGCCGAGCGAAACGCGTCTCATCCTCACCGGGCTGCTCTGCGTGCCTCTTGCCGTCCTCGGCGCGAACCGCCTGAACAACGGCGGCGGCGACCAGGTCGCTCTCATGGCGTTCGCCTGCATCATTGTGACGATCCTCGTCTTGCTCGGTCGGCACCGGTCTCTAGGCGAAGGCATTACCAGCGTCACGATATACTTCATCTCGCTGGCGATTCTCCTCATGACCTCGCTACGTGGCTGGTACGTCACAGGCCACGACATCCAGAGCGAATACCGCGTCTTCCAGCTGACCGAGAGTCACGGCCGCTGGATATCGGGCTTTCATTCGGCCTACAACGCCTGCCTCAGCATCACTATCTTGCCCACTGAGATAGCGCGTGTCGTGAACGTCGACAGCGTGTATGTATTCCGCTTCTTCTTTCAGCTTCTTTTCGCGCTGTGCCCTGTACTGGCGTACACGTTCTGGCGCCGCTATGCCTCAAAGCTTGTCGCCCTGCTGGCGGTAATCATTTTCGTCGGCTTTCCGACGTATCTAAACGACATGCCGTCTATCAACAGGCAGGAAATAGCGTTTCTATTTGTCTGCGCCGCAGCGCTGGCGGTAAGTAACAGTCGCTGGCCGCAAACATGGAGGCGACTGGCTCTCTTCACTGCTGCGATCGGCGTCGAGCTTTCTCACTATTCCACCATGTACCTGTTCATCGGCACTCTCGTCGTCGCCTGGGCTCTCGGTACTCTCGTTATGCTTCGCCGTCGGTGGAGCGCGAGGCGCGAGCGAGCCGACGAACACAACCCGTGGACAATCGCGCGGCGAACCGTCGGCCTAGGCTCGGTACTGGCGGCAATCTCGGTAGTGCTCCTCTGGGGGGGGCTCGCCACCCAGACTGCTGGTGCATTGGTCACGGATGTGCACGACGCCGTTGTGCAGTTCAGCCACCCCAGCGCCGCCACGCCCTATAGCCTCTTCTCCCGCACAACCCTCAGCCCTCAGCAACTGCTGGACAACTACAGGTCTGCGGCGCTGCGCCAGAACGCATCCAGCCCAGGCCACGAATACTTCCCTATTTCCACGGTCACTCGTTACAGCACACCCCTTGACCTCGAGCCCAACATGCCCCTTACGGGCTTTGGCCATGCATTGTCCCGTATAGGCGTTCCCGTAACGGCCCTGAACACCGACGTCCGGCAGGGGGCAGCAAAGGACGAGCAGCTATTTATCGCAGTTGGCTTTGCGGTCTTCGTGATCTCTCGCAGGCTCCGCCGCAGGGTCAGCCACGAATTGCTGTACATTGCAGCAGCAAGCATCTTCATGGTTGCACTCTTCACAGTCTTCCCGAACTTCTCTGCCGACTACAGCGCAGAGCGCGCCTTGCAAGAAGCGCTTATCTGGGCCGCGCCGGTGCTGATAGCTGGCTCTATCGCAGTGTTTTGGCCATTTGGAAATAGAGCTAGCGTTCGAATTGCAGTTGGAATATCTGTGGCGATATTTATCTCCACGTCGGGCTTCCTCCCGCAGATACTCGGTGGATATGGAGCTCAACTAAATCTTAATGATAGCGGAGTTGATTATGAGCTCTACTACATGCACCCCCAGGAGGTTGCCGCTGTGACCTGGCTAGCGGGCAAGCCTGGCGTCCTGCCCGCCGGTCTTCAAGCGCCGATGGGACCCACAACGTCCGACCCTTTCGCCTTCAACAGTCCCGCGAATGTTAGTGAGACCCAATCCGTAGCCGATATCTATCCTGCCTTGATCAAGCGTTCGAGCTGGGTTCTTCTCAGCTCCGCCATTCTGCAAACGGATCGCGCGTCGCTCTACATCGCTGACTCCGCTGGGCAGCTTATCGCCTATCGGTATCCCATGGCGTTCCTGGAAAATAATAAGAATCTTGTGTACAACAACGGCGGCACCGAAATCTACCGGTAAACGCTCCGCCTCAAGTCAGCTCCTGAGAGATCGGCGCCTCCCAAGAGGCGGCCTCCGCCTAGCTTTCTCAATTGACACTGGCGGTGTTCTCCTCAAACAGCAGGCGTGCGGGCGACGACTGGAACCCAAACCGTGCACTCGGCGACGCACGGGAAAGCGGGCATTGTCGGGTTAGTTACCCGGTCTAAAGAAGCTGACGCGGTCGGTATCGGTCTATTCGCTAGCTTGCAACCGGATCGTGCCATTCAGCGTGCGGGAAGGTTTACCTGCGCTAGTAGCCGCGTTGTCCAGGCCGACGATTCGAGCGCTAGCTAGCGACTGAGATTCTCGTTGCTGAAACGCAACGTGTCGCAATGTAGCTCGGCATGGAATCCGTCGAGCGCGACCCGGTGATCGCGAGACTCGATGACGATATGGCGGACGCGCGCCCGCAGGCGCGAATCGATCGCCCGGATTGTCGCGCGCTCGGAGCCCTCGCTGTCGATCTTCAGCAGGTCAATTGTTCCTGTCCTGGAAAGCGCGCGCTCCAGTGCAGTATTGATGTGCTCGACTTGGACAGTGATCGTCGCAGCGTCGCTGTGAACTGAAGAAGATGCGTTCAGACTGCCATAGCGCCCGGTGGCCTCCCGGCTGAAAGGCAACGCACCCTCCTTGTCAGCAACCGCAGTCTCATTCAGGGTGAAGCGATCCCGGAAGAGCCTGAGGTTGACGCTGAGCTTGTCGATGTTGCGCGGGTCGGGCTCGTACAGGTAGCAGTAGGCCGACGGCGAGCGCGTAAGGAAGTACAGAGCCGACACGCCAATATTGGAGCCTACGTCGACAACCACCTGCGGCGGCGCGGGGGTTTGGTAATCGCGGCGGCAGAAAATCTCATGAACCGTCATCGCGTCCTGGCTGCAGAACAAGGTCACGTCTTGCGGCCCCAGGATGGTCCGCACCCGCACGACGCAAGGATAGCTTCCGCGGCCGAGCATGTAGCGGCTGAGCGCGGGGAGCGGACGCTCGTAGACCCAGGCGGCGCGCCCGAGCGCCGCATAGTTAGCGGGCATGAGCAGGTTGCGGGCAGTCAGCGAGAGCGTCCGGCCGTGAAGCATTTGTCCCTCCAGGTAGCATTAGTGGCCTGACACTACCGGACCACGCATCATGTGAGGCCACCAGAGAGGGACCGCCCACTCGGCCACGTCGGTCCTCCGCCGTCTCAGGCGCCTAGATCCGGTTGGTTACTTGGATCCCCGGCTGCCGCGAGAGTGGCATACTTGGGATGCCCTGTCGGGTATCCACGAGTTTTAGACATCTTGTCCTGCCCGAGGAGAGAAGCTTGGCCGTGAGGAGGCGACGACCGAGCAAACAGGTCGGCGGCCGGGCGCATCGAACTCGCGCAATGCCACTAGGCCCGAGAACCCCACTCGGGCGGCCGGTGGCACGCGCGACCAACGCAGTACCGGCACGCGACACGTCGTGCACCCCTCCGAACGGGCCGCATCGTTGCTGTTCCCGCAGAAAGAGCCTGGCTTGAAGGTTCTGTACCTAAGCCCGTACCCACCCGAGCACGATGGGATCGGTAACTATACCTGGACGCTCGCTAGCACTATGCGCAATACGGGCATTGATGTCGGCGTGGTCGTTCCGCGGCTCCAGCCTGGGAGCCCTCCCGAGGTTTTGGGCGCTATTGCTGCCGGTGCTCGCGAGAATTCAAAGCTCCGCTCAGTAATCGTGCGGTGGAATCCCGACGTGATCCACGTTCAATTCGCAATTGCTGCCTTTGGCTCGAGGACTGGGGTGCTGATAAGGCAGATTGATTCGCTCCGCCGGGACTTGAAGATTCCTGTCATTGTAACGCTGCACGAGTTTACTCGGGAGTCGGCCATGCTTCCGATCGCGGGCCCTGCAGTTTATCGGAGGGTTGCGTCACACTGTGATCAGCTAATCGTCCACACGGACATAGCCATGAATGCCATGGTCGATCGCTTTGGCGTGCCAGAGAGCAAGGTCACCGTGATCCGACACCCCAGCGTCCGGCCGCAAGCAGTGACTGCGTCAGGCGACGACTTGCGAACTCGCTTCGGGCTGGGGAACGCGAAAGTGATGCTGGCATTCGGTTTCATTCACGTCGATAAAGGACTAGACGACTTGGTCCGAGCACTCGGCCTCCTGCGCGAGTCAGGATGTGCAGCGCTCGATGAGTACGTCCTCGTTGTGGCGGGGGCAGTGCGCCCTCGCCACGGCGTCTTCCGAGCTTTCGAAGCGCGCGACAGGCTTCACTTCTACAGAGTCATGCGTCTGGCCCAGCGAAAACGCATCTGGGACCGCCTAGTGCTGACTGGATACGTTCCTATAGGTGAGGTGGCCAGCTGGTTCGACCTCGCAGAAATGGTCGTGCTGCCGTATCGCCGAATCGATGAGAGCGGCGTAGCTAGTCTGGCGCGCTCGTTCGCCGTGCCAGTGCTCGCAAGTACAGCTGGCGGCCTGGCCGAGCAGTTCGCGGGATCCCGGTGGAGCTATCCACCTCACGCGCCTACCCAGCTTGCCGAGACCCTCAGACGCTTCCTGGCGGCAACGCCGGCCGAGCGGATAGGGCTGCCAACTGCTAAGCGTGCTGACAATCTGGCGACCGTCGCGGCCCGCACACTCGAGGTTTACCACACGGTCATTGCCGCCAGCCGCGCTAGGTCGTCGTTATGCTGGCCAGGTTGATGGCGGATCACCAACTGATTCCTGGGCGCCGGCGGCGTCCAGCTCTGCTTGCGAGTGCCCAAGGTGCAAAGGTCCGCGGCGCAGAGCAGCCGATCGCAGCGGATGACCGCCCGGCTAAGGCCACTCGTCAGGCCGCTCACGTTCGTCAAGCAACAACCAAGGGGCACGGTACTGGCAGTTGCGTTCTGACTACTCGCAGGACCCGCATCTACGTCGTTTCAGCGCGCTGCTTGTCCTGCCTAGACAATGACGACGAGCTTAGGTTGGCCGGCAGGTTGGATACCGCTGCAAAGCCAGCTCGCGGATTCGTCCGGCGCGGCCTTTCCACAGCAGGTGCCCTCAGGCCCAGGAAGCCGTCATCCCGGCTTGGTGTAGAGACCGGTATGGGTGTCCGTCTCGCGCATAGTTACGTCCGGGGGGAATTGCCTTCGTGAAAGTTGTTATAGTTGCGCCATATTTCTTTCCGCGCGTGGGCGGCGCCGAAGTCTATACCATCAACATTGCAAGGCAACTTAAAGCGATGGGGTGGGAAGTTGTCATAGTAACTACCGGGAATCGGAGCACTACCGCTCAAGAGACTATCGAAGGAATGCCCCTCCACCGGCTGCCGACGCTTCTGAAGATTTCGAATACGCCAATCGGTCTGCGCTGGCGCCGGAAGCTGAGAAAGATTTTCGAGGTTGAGCAGCCTAACGTAATTAATGCGCATACGCCTGTACCCTACCTAGCCGACATGGCGCAACGGGAGAGCGGACATGTCCCGTTCGTACTTACCTACCACAACGACCTGGCTAAGGACTTCCTGCTGACAAGCATGGTGGTTCGGTTGGCGCACCTCACGCTAATCCGGCGGACGTTGAATAAGAGTACCCGGATTATCGCCACCTCGGAGTTTTATGCTCAAGAATCTCCTTACTTGAAACAACATCATGCTAAAATTAGCGTTGTCTCGCCTGGCGTTGATCTGTCCCGCTTTAACCCGGACGTTCAAATCAACGCAAAGTTGCGTGGCCGCTTCGCTGGCCAGCGTGTGATCCTGTTCGTCGGCTCGATAAGCAAGTCCCATCAGCACAAAGGGCTCAACATTTTGATTAGTGCCTTTCAGAAAATTAATGCCGAACATCCTGAGACAAGGCTAGTTATAGTTGGTAAAGGTAACGGCATGCCGATGTACAGGTCAATGGCGGCCGCAGCGGGGGTGGCAGAGAAAGTCGAGTTCACCGGCTATGTGGATGACAACGAACTAGCCCAGTACTATCGGCTAGCCAGCGTGTTTGCAATGCCTTCGACGAATCGCAGCGAAGGTTTCGGTATGACGTACATCGAGGCAAGCGCTGCAGGAACACCTGTCGTCGGATGCAGCGTCGGAGGAGTCCCGTACGCTATCAGAGATGACGAGACCGGCTTGCTGGCCGAGCCAAACAGCATTGAGAGCCTCTACAGGACTCTCCGGCGAATCCTTGAGGACGATGAATTGGCTAGTCGACTCGGTGAAGCAGGCTCCAAGCGGGCGGCTACCGAGTTCGGCTGGTCGCTAGTCGGGCAGTCCACGAGCGAGATCTTTTCGGAAGTCTCTAGTTGACCGCACGGTGCTCGCGGCGACCTACGGGTGCCCGGGCGGTGTAGTTCCCAAGCGGTGATGGGCGACGACGGCTGCCGGCCTCAACCCTAGAAGGCAACGTGCAGACCGCTCGGGCTCTACGAGAGTTGGCTCACGAATCCGGGTTCTGGACTCGCTCGAGGCTGTGACCTGCAGCTTGTCGGTCGAGATGGATTGAATCTGCGCACTAATCCGGGGGGAATCAGGGCCGCAATCGGTAGCCGAAGGACGATGCGGGTGCATCGCTTATGAGGCGATTCACTGATCGCAGGTCCGCTGGCTGACTCAGAGGCCGTCGATGACATTCTTCGCGTCACGCAGGCCAGCGCCCGTCAGTGCCCGGTAGCGCTTGATGGCTTGAACCTTCTTGCCGGCCGCGACCAGGTCAGTGACGTCGGCGGGAATGTCATCGCGCGGCGTGCTGGCAAGCCTGGCCGCGAGCGCTTCGCGCTCACGGCGGGACCGTCGGCTTTCTGTGGACCACCAAGCCGTGGCGAGGAGCCCGATGACCATGTATGGAAGGACCTGTCGTTTGGACGGCAGGAGTATCGCCTCGGTGCAGGTCATGATTACCAGCGCAAGGTAGATGAGCCAGATCTGACGGTTACTCCGGGCGCGCCACCGCACGGCCTGCCTTGCCATGCTGATGATCCCGGAACGTGGTGTTTCATCCGACATGTTCGGAGCATAGCTGACCTCCCCGGCAGGAATGTGAGGCCCGCGCGTCGCGGGCACAGAGCGCACCGCGCAGCCGAGAGGACCCGCCGTCAGCTGCATAGCAATCACCGCAAGGAAACAGCCCGAAACGGACCTCCAGGTGCGCACTAAATGAGCCAAGTCGGGGCCCGGCAGTAGTTCCCAGGCGGTGATGGGCGAAGACGGCTGCCGGGCTCAACCCTAGAAGGCAACGTGCAGGTCGCTCGGGCTACGCCTCGAGTGGCGGTGGGCTGGTGCTGCGCACTATCTCTGCATCACAGACCCTGGTCTCTCACGACGTCGCGTCGAGCCTGCCTGAGCGGGCCCTGCCGGGCGATACCGTCATCCAGCGCATGACGCGCCAACGGAGCACGTGCAGGCAACGAGGGCCATCACACGGAGGGTTCCTCCGTGTAGCCACGGCGAAAGGTGGGTCGCCTGGAGCGCAAGGGTGGCCGGATGGGTGACCGCGTTTACTGACAGGTACGCCACTAGGAGAGAGGCTAGAACCGCGAGCGTCGCTGCGACGGCCACTGCGGCCAGCAGGATCCGCTCCCTGTCTGCTGTCACCGGCTCTGACCGCGGGCCGCGGGTACGCTGCCGACGCGGGCGCAGGTACTCACTGCCGGTCAGGCTCATAGCCCGGCCGGAAACTACCCACGAGACATGTGCTCAACTAGCACAGGCCCGCTCCGTAGCCCAGGCCGACCAGCACGGACTCGACGGCTAGCCTCGGACCCGGGCGCCTTGGGCCACTGGGAGGTGCCAACCCGGCTACTTGGGTCAACCTCCGTTTACTCAGCGACCGCGTTGCATTCTCGTTCACCAACCACCGAATGCTTCGTCGTCAGATGTCAAGGAATGAACCGTGTCCGACAACGGCTCACTCGCGAAGTTTCTGAACTCCCACAAACCCTGTACGAAGCCGACGTCATCGCACGCTTCCTGGATCAGTTGCAGATAAGCATCAAGCATGCATGCTATGCCGCGTCCCCTACCCGTCGCTCGTATGCCCTGCGGATACAAAGCGTGAGGCACGGCCGCCACTACCGGGAGCCACAAGGGAAACCATGCGGACGAAATCAGTGCTGCCACCACGACTACAGGAAACGGAAAGACAGTGGGCGGCACCTGGGGCCACTTACGGTACATCAGGGCTGAGCCGCGCCCGTAAAGACGGCTCCGTCTCATGGTGTCGCGCAGTGAGGGCCTGAAGTAATGCGTCACTATGGCGTCCGGCTCAAAAATCAGGCAGCTGTTAGAGAATCGGTGCCGCAATCGGTAGCACAGGTCTTCGTCTTCTGACCCGAAGCGAATCCGCTCGTCGAATCCGCCGACATCCACCAGTGCTTGGCGCCGGACCGACAAGTTGGCAGCAGGGAGGGAAACGACCTCTCGGCGACCGCAATGCTGCTGTGCTGTCCACTGCTTGCGGAGGTACAGCCAGAATCGGTACGGGACGCTATCGCTCCTGGCGAGGTCCTGCTCCTGCGGATTGAGCGGGTTATGCCGCGCCAGGTAGCCGGGTATTATGCCCGGTTCCGTGGCCGCCACGATCGATCCCCCGACTCCTACCACGCTCGCGTCGTAAGCAGCGATGAGCTGCTCTGCCCACTCCGGTCGCGGCTCACAGTCATCGTCGATGAATGCCACATAGGGAGCGCTGGCTGCAGCGATACCCGAATTCCGCGCGGCCGAGACACCGCGTCTGATTGGGTGCCGCACAACTATGGCTCCGCCGGCAGCCGCGACTCGTCTAGTGCCATCGGTCGAGCCATCATCAACCACTATGATCTCTAGCTCTGACCAGATCGTCTGACCACGCAGCGCGCGGAGGCAGCGCTCAACTCCGTCGGCGCCATTGAGCGACGGTATGACGACGCTGAGGCTAGCGGACATGGAGTTCCTCGAGGCCCCTTCCAAGACGCCAGACCTTATGCCCGGAGTGCTAATCGGGGGCGAGAGGTACAGCCGCTCCGCCGCAGACTAGCTCGCGCGGGTCACACCGAATTCCAGACGTTGTATCCTAACTGCGGTGTTTGCCTGATTGCACACATAGACGCGCCAGGTAGTCCTGCCTGCGGGGTCCGGCGAGCACGGCGCGGCGCGAGGGCGCGGTCGTCGCCCCGCCCAGGCGATCGTCAGTTTGTCGCTGCGGAGCTACGCGGAGGTAACCGAGATGGGTCGTCCCTGGAAACTGGCGCTCGGCATCGGCATTGTGCTCGCGATAGCCGTCTGGGACGTGGGGCTGCCAGGCAGGCATGCGCCAGTCACTAGCACCGCCGCGCAGTCTTCGCCGTCTGCATCCGCATCATCACCATCGGTGTCGGCGCCCACGACGCCGGAGGTCCCGGATGTTCCCGGAGTCCTCCACCCTACCGGCGCTCCAGAGTTCACGGCGACCTTCACCGGTTCGAAGCTGGATAGGTCAGTTTGGGATACGTGCTATCCGTTCTATCCATGGCTGCATCAGAGCGGCTGCAAGAACTTTGGTAACCGCGAAGAATCCGAGTGGTACCTGCCCTCCCAGGACAAGGTCTCTGACGGCGAGCTTCATCTCGTGGCGAAGCGCGAGCGCACAGCGGGGACCACGAATACGGGCAGCCCGAAAGAGTACTACTGCCGCTCTGGCATGATCACCAGCTATCCAGGCTTGCGGTTCAAGTACGGGTATGTCCAGATCGTCGCAAATATCCCGGCCAGTACCGGGCTCTGGCCGGCGCTCTGGCTACGCCCGCCAACTGTCGACTGGCGGCCGGAAATCGACATTCTCGAGAGCTGGGGCGGCGGGACCACCGAATTTGCCGGGTCTTATTTCCACGCTATCTCGGGGCCAGTTAAGGCTCCCAGCTATGACAAGGAGCTCTACCAGCCAGCGTCGCGCGTGGCCGGGTGGCATACATTCGCGCTGTCGTGGACAAAGACGCAGATCACCTGGCTGGTGGACGGGAAGGTGACTCTCACGGTGCGCAAAATGGTGCCGCACCAGCAGATGTACATTGTCGCCAACCTTGCGGCCTACAAACCGGTAGGCCCCAAAAACCCGTGCAGCGGCCAACTGCTCATCCGCTCAGTCAAAGTGTGGAAGAGCTGAGTTAGCCGAGCGCGGCTGCGGCGGCGCTGGCAGCCGCTGGCAGTGCGGCGGCGATGTGGTTGATGGCGGCGTCGTCGTGGGCAGCTGACAGGAACCACGCCTCGAAGGGCGACGGTGGCAGGTACACGCCTGCGTCGAGCATCGCGTGGAAGAAGGCGGCATACGCCGCAGCCGACTGGCCCCGAGCCGCGCCGAAGTCACGGACCGGTTCGTCGACGCCGAGGAAGAACGAGAATAGGCTGCCGGCCTCTTGCAGCCGGAACGGCACGCCCGCCCCGGTGAGCGCCTCCGCGGTGAGCTTGGCTACTGCGGCAGCAGCCTGGTCCACCCGGCCGTACACCTCGGCAGTGCACTCGCGCAGCGTCGCCAGGCCGGCGGCGGTTGCCAGCGGATTCCCCGACAAGGTACCCGCCTGGTAGACCGGCCCTGACGGGGCCAGCATGTCCATAATCTCGGCCCGGCCGCCGAACGCGGCCGCCGGCAGGCCGCCGCCCATGACCTTGCCGAAGGTCATCAGGTCGCCTGCAACGCCTTCCCGGCCGTACCAGCCCGCTTGGGTCACCCGGAAGCCGGTGAGTACCTCGTCCATGATGAGCAGCGCACCGTACTCAGCACATAGCCCGGCCAGCAGCTCGTTGAAACCGGATGCCGGCGGAACGACGCCCATGTTCGCGGGGCACGCTTCGGTGATCACGCAGGCGATTTCGCTCCCCCGCTCCGCGAAGACCTGCCTGACCGCCTCTGCGTCGTTGTACGGGAGCACGACAGTATCGGCCGCGGAAGCCCCGGTGACGCCAGGCGAGTCGGGCAGCCCGAAGGTAGCCACGCCCGAGCCCGCGGCAACCAGCAGCGCATCGACGTGACCGTGGTAACAGCCAGCGAACTTTGCCACCAGCCGCCGCCCGGTAAACCCGCGCGCCAAACGGAGCGCCGTCATGGTCGCTTCGGTTCCCGAGCTAACGAGCCGCACGCGTTCGACCGGAGTCCTGGCCGCAATCTCGGCCGCGAGTTCCCCTTCTGCTTCCGTCACGGTGCCGAACGAGGTGCCGCGGACCACGGCAGCCTGGACGGCCGATACCACAGCCGGGTGCGCGTGACCGAGAATCATCGGTCCCCAGGAGCACACCAGGTCGACATAGCGGTTGCCGTCGACATCGGTCAGGTATGGCCCGTCGCCCGATGCCATGAAGACCGGGGTGCCGCCCACCGAGCCGAACGCCCGAACCGGCGAATTCACGCCGCCGGGCAGGATCGCGCTCGCGCGCGCGAACAACTCGGCGGATCGCTTACGTCCCCTGCCTGAGGTCATCGACCAGTCTCCTCGCACGCGTCGGCCAGCACTTCCAGCACCGGGACACCGTCGGGCAGCTGGAAGCTGGCTGGCTCTCTGAGCCATCGGGCTGTCCCACTGCTGCCATGGCGAGACGGAGGCGCGAGCACGTAGCTATCCCGGCAATGCCAGCGTAGGCCGCTGATTTCGGCGACTTCTTCGGGCTCGCAGTCCAGGTGACAGGACCACCACTCGTTCTCGTCGGCGGGCGCGCCTCGGGTGCGGACAAAAAAGTAGGCCCGGTTCTCGGCGCTCATCGCCACCG
>Ga0335072_10003211_pt1 | contig 24704 bp, 22 predicted proteins | sample Lox_Sample_21_FD_206725 | JGI IMG/M metagenome (GOLD analysis project Ga0335072, IMG submission 206725) | Soil microbial communities from Loxahatchee National Wildlife Refuge, Florida, United States - Lox_Sample_2.1 | ecosystem: Environmental > Terrestrial > Soil > Wetlands | place: USA... | reverse complement strand
CGATCCGGCGGACTCACTAGTCAGTGGAACAACTGTCCGGGTCAATGATCAATCAGGCGCGGCGCGGCCATGAAGTTCGCTTTCGCCATAACAGTCTTGGCCGGATTATCTCTTGTGGGCGGTTGCATGGTCGGTCCGAAATATTCGCGCCCGGCAGTCGCTACCACGCCATCCTACAAGGAACCACCTCCGGAACCGTCCGCGCAGGCGAATGTCTGGAAACCCGCGGAGCCGGACGATCAAGGCGCGCGCGGCAAATGGTGGGAAGTCTTCGGCGATCCGCAATTGAATGCGCTGGAAGATCAGGTGACCGTCTCGAACCAGGACCTCAAGGCGGCCGAGGCTCGCTTTCGAGAGGCTCGGTCGTTCGTGCGTTTTAATCGTGCTTCGGAGTATCCCACCATCTCTGTCGGCCCGAGCGTTGCGTACGTAAAAGATTCCGACAACACACCCTCATTCCCTACTCCGGTCTCAAAGACAGGTGCAGGCGACTTCGTTCTTCCCTTTGATCTTTCCTACGAAATCGACCTGTGGGGGCGCATTCGCCGGACCGTAGCCGCCTCGCAAGAGGAAACGCAGGCCACCGCAGCAGATCTTGCCACTGCGAGCTTGAGCCTGCACGCAGAGCTGGCAATCGATTATTTCGAATTGCGGAGCGCAGACTCGCAAAAGAAACTTCTCGACGACACGGTCAAGGTCTACACAGACGCTTACGAATTGACCGAAACCCACTTCGAGGGCGGCGCTTCTCCGCGCTCCGACGTGGCGCAGGCAAAAACTCAGCTTGATGACACCCGCGTGCAGGACACGGACGTTACTGTCGAAAGAGCCGCGTACGAGCACGCGATTGCGGTTCTCATCGGCAAGCCTCCCGCGGACTTCGCCCTGCCTCCCGCCCCGCTGTCCTTGGCCCCTCCCAATATTCCCGTTGGCGTCCCTTCGGACCTTCTCGAGCGCCGCCCGGATATCGCAGCGGCGGAGCGCCGCGTGGCCGAGGCGAACGAACAGATCGGCATCGCCCGCGCCGCTTTCTATCCCACCCTCACGCTCGATGGCGGAGCCGGATTCGAAAGCACGCACATCGCAAGCTTGCTCAACGGGCCGAACGCCATGTGGGGTGTCGGACCTGCACTGGTGGAAACGCTATTCGACGCCGGGCGCCGGCGCGCCGTTTCACAAGGGGCTTGGGCGAATTACGACGCTGTCACTGCAAACTATCGTCAGACGACTCTGACCGCGTTTCAGCAGGTGGAAGACAATCTCGCGGCGCTCCGCATTCTGCAGCAGGAAGCGCAGCAACAGCAGGAGGCAACATCCTCCGCCGAAGAGTGGCTCGATGTCTCGACGAACCGCTACAAAGGCGGCGTTGACAACTACCTGCAGGTCATTATCGCGCAAAGTTCGGCGCTCGCGAATCAGCGCAACGACGTCGACATTCTTCGCCGCCGCATGGACGCGAGCGTACTCCTGATTAAAGGCGTCGGCGGCGGGTGGGACGTCTCCGAGCTGCCGAAACAGGCCAGCCTGCGCTGACGCGCCCTCAAGCATCGTTTTCAAGAGGAAGGTTGGTAGGGGCGGTGGGGATCGAAAGGACAAGCTAGCGAATAAGGCTTGTGCCCTCAATGCGTTGCAGCCACCGTCGCTCCCCAACCGGAACAAACGGAACAGGCGTCAACTGCGTCCACCTCAGCTTGACGTGTAACTGTGCCGAAATCAGAACGGCAACTAAGCGTCTGCCTTCCAACAAAGAAGGCAAATCCTACAAACCTTTTGCTGAGCGTCGCTTACAGGCTCCCTCTCGCGAAATCTCGCCCTCGGTTGCACCGAAGCGGTTCATCATCGTAGTTCGCATAGGCGCGCAGTCCGTCCGTTCATGCCCTCCGCTGTGCCATCCCTACGACAGGGTCCCGGTTCTTGGTGCATCTCCGATTTCGGTCTTGTAGAATTGGCAAGCGTATGACCGGCTTGCGATCCAATTGGCGGAAGTTTGCTGCGACACTGCTGCTCTGCGTTCTAACGATCGCAAGCGTGGCCGCGCCAGTATGCCCAGCATGCTCGAAAATAGAGCTGGCTTCAGCGCAGCACGTGGCTTTCAACGGCACGGACCACCGTAGCACTCCGAGCTGTGACAAAGACGGCTGTTCTTGCTGTGGCTTTCAAATTGTCGTCGGACCTGTCGTCCCGAGCCTCGATCTCACCGCATCCGCATCGGCTTTAGACCTACCTGCAGTACTGCTCCTGCCAGGAACGGCCTTCGATCTCTATCGTCCTCCTCGGCGTTAACGTCTCCACTAATCCTGGCCACAGAGCTCGCTGCGTGACGTTCACGCATTCGTGAACCTATGTCTCTTTCGAATGAGGAGGACTATTGAGACTTGTTCTTTGTCTGTTTCTCACTTCGGTTGTGTTCGTTCCTTTGGGCGTCGCACAATCAGCGCCGCGAGATGAACCAGAGGCCAACCCCGGTCGGCCCACGGTGTCAACTCCAGCGACCCTCACGCCAGTGGGCTATCTGCAATTCGAAACCGGGTTCCTCGGCGCGGGCGATTCACCCGAGTTCTCATCGCGTTACGGTTTTAACCAAGTGATGAAGCTGTCGGTCGCACCGCGCCTGGAACTGCTGGCATCTGCTGAACCCATCGCGCACTACACCGCTGACGGAAAGACTGCAAACAGCGTGGCGGACGTGTTCTTGGGAGCACAAGCAGTAGTGAGCCATGGCGAAGGTGCGACACCCACGGTCGCGGTGAGTTACTTCCACCGTGTCTATGACGGAGGTGCGCCCGAAGTCGATTTTGGGAGTCCCACCAATTCCTTCCTAGTTTTAGCAAGCGCCGACGTGAAAGGATTTCACTACGACGCAAACGCTCTCTTTAATGAATTGAGCGAAGGGCCGGTGCGGAGGGCTCAATTCGGACAGACGCTCTCCGTTTCACATCATCTAGTCGGGAAGGTCTCGCTCTCGGGCGAGATCTGGCACTTCACGCAGCCTTTCCTGCGCGCTCACGCCGTTGGGAGTCTTTGGGCGGTGGGCTACAACGCGCGGAAAACGCTCGTTTTCGATGCGGGTTTCGACCAGGGGTTGACGAGCACATCGACGCGATGGGAGGCGTTCGTGGGCTTCACATACTTGCTCCCCCACCGCCTCTGGAGAGAGTCTCGCACTAAGGCTACGAGATGACTCTATCTGTACAGAACGGAAGCAAGTTGACACCAGAATCAGGGTTACGGAACGGATGCAGGGCGTGCTCGCGGAATTCATCGGGAAGCGGTAACAGTTCCCCTGCATCCTTCGATGCAATGGCCCATTCGAGCAGCGTTCGAAATTGGTTCAATTCCGTGATCTGGCCCAACCATCGCGTGCCATTCTGGTTCGAAATCGCGACGACATTCGGGACATCACATGGTCCCAAGCACCCGCTGATCGACAGTTGGATGCGTTTCAATAAACCTCTGGCCCGCCATTCTTTCTTCAGCCATTCAACTGGAACGGCAGGTCTCCCGTTCGCCGTATTTCCGCAACAACAGGCTTGGCAGACGGCAACATGACCAAGGACTAGTCGTTTTGTCGTCAGCGGAAACTTGTCCATATACCTAAGCTCTCCCGACCGACAAGGTTTTCGCATCATTCGTTGCAGAAGGTGATTGCGAAAGAATCCCGCGTACAAATTGATTCGCGGAGACCGGCGGGAGCAGTCGGGCGGAAGTCTAATGAAGGCGATGGGGATTCTGGTGCCCGTTGGCACCTGTGAGACTTCTTCGCAAATGCTGCAAATCATTGAAATCGCCGACCTTTTTCTACTTCAGAGCGGAACGTCATTTAGCAACTCTGTTCCAATTGGCGAGACGGCAACGAGCTAACACGTTGAAAGCAGCAAGCTTTGGTAGGGGCGGTGGGGATCGAACCCACGACCTTCGGCTTAAAAGGCCGCTGCTCTACCACTGAGCTACGCCCCTGCCGTGAAAAACCACTCAACGCGCACAAAAACCCATTTGTAGTCTTGGGAATCCTGTAGGTCTAGGTGCTTTTTAATTCTAACGTGCCCGCATGAGCACGGGCAACCCGTCAATTGTTCGCGGGGAAGCGCCCGCCCTCACACCAAAAAGGCGCTTTGCCGAAACTCGATCTGGACGAGCATGGCTACGCGTCAATCACCCGACGGCACGTCGCTCAACCGCGGTGCAGCCCTTCCTCGTTTTCGTTTCCAGACGTAATCCTTGCGCACCTTTTCCTGATGCTTTTTCACCTGGCGTTCGAGTTCCGCGAACGCCGCCTTCGTCCCGCTGCGAACGTCCGCGCCGAGGGCGCTGGCGTGGAGCGCGCCCGTCGGCAACGTCAGATTCAGAGCCACCTCAAATTGCGATGTCCGTGGCTGTTTTTCAAGCGATGCGTGCAATTGAACTGCATCCTCGCCGTAATGCTTCAAGAGCCGGTTCATCTTCTCGATGTGCCGCGCTGCTTCTTTTTCCACCGATTCCCTGTAATCGCCGTGCATATTGCTGTAGGAGGTTTTCATTCGTGCACCTTAGGTTTGCGCTGGCCTGCCGAGCGGAGGGGCAATGGCTTTGCGGCAACCTCAGAGTAACGCCGCGCGCGGCTCCTTGCAACCACTCATCGAATTGACAGGGGCAAACGCTCCGTCATACCCTCCCAAAAGGACGCGTGAAAAGCGCCCGAAAGAGAGTCACACCCTTGCCCGCCAAGTCGCCCTCGCCACGCGTCCCGCGTGTCCTCATCGGTCCCGCCGGATGGTCCTACGACGATTGGAACGGCGTCGTCTATCCATCCCGCCGGCCGCACGGCTTTCACGAAGCGGCTTATCTTGCCGAATTTTTCGACACGATCGAGATCAACACTTCCTTCTATCAGCCGCTTAAGCCGGCTCTCGCCGCACAGTGGGTCGAGCGTGTTTCCTCCAACCCGCGATTCCTTTTCACCGCCAAGCTTTGGCAGAAATTCACCCACGAAGGGACAGCCACATCCGCCGACGAAGCGCTCGTCGGCGAGGGTTTCAACGTCTTGCAGTCCGCAGGGAAACTCGGCGCGGTCCTGTTGCAATTCCCATTTTCTTTTCATAACACGCCGGACAATACGGCGTATCTGCAAAAGACGCTCTCCGCATTCGCAGCTTATCCGCTCGTCGTTGAAGTCCGGCACTCTTCCTGGTCCACGAGAGACTTGTACAAATTTCTCCACGATCGCGCCGTCGGCCTCTGCAATATCGATCAGCCGCTCATCGGCCGTTCCGTCAGGCCGTCGAGCGTCGCGACGTCTCCGGTCGGCTACGTCCGCCTGCACGGCCGCCGCTACGACACTTGGTTTACCGACGATCCCGCGAGCCCGCCTGAGGAGCGCTATAACTATCTCTACTCCGCCGACGAGCTGGAATCGTGGGCCGAGCGCGTCCGCCAAATCGACGCCCACACGCAAACCACCTTCGTCGTCACCAATAATCACTTTCGCGGAAAGGCGATCGTCAACGCTCTTCAGCTCATCAACCTTCTCACCAAGAAAAAGATCCACGTTCCGGAACCGCTTCGCGCGCATTATCCCGAACTCAACTCCATCGCCAGCGAACCAGAAAAGGAGCCGACACTCTTTCCTCTCCCGGTAGAATAACCCCCTCGTGCGCACCCTCAGGCACACGCGCTCGGCGGAGTCGCTGACCTCTCCGCGCACACGTCCACACCTGATTGCGAAATCTCAGACTTGCCTGTCGGGAAGAGAGCTACTTCTTGAAGAGGTCTTCAAACGCCTTGCGCGCATCGTTCGGGCGGGAAGGGCTCGTCGTCTCGGCCGCCGGAGTCTTGCTGGCGTAGGTGACCGGTGAGGTGTCCTTTTCCACCGTCATCCGGAATTCGAAGAACTTGCAGTCGTTCTTCGCATCCTTCTTCGCGATTCGCTCCGGAATGGGCTGCGTGCACTCGAACTGCTTCCCCGTATCGAAATGCACGCACTGCTTGCAGCTGTGCAGCTCGGCCTGGCACTTGGGACACTGGCCGCTCTGATCGAAACCCGGCGCCAGAACCGCGCCGCAATTCGAACAGCGCGCCCTCATCACCGTTCCCACCATGCGCGGAGTCCGCGGGCCCAGCAAATCCTGTTGTTTCGGCCTCGGTTCTCCGTTCGGGCGATCGCTCCGCTCGCGCTTCTTCTCGCGGGCTTCGCGGTCTTCGTAGCCCCTCTGCCTATACTTCCGCTCCATACATACCTCCAGGGGATGGTTCATCATACGCCTAAACACATCCCGCCACTTGTCATTCCCCGGTTTTTTTCGAGAATCACCGGAACTTCCACCGCAGCGATCCTTTCAACTCTTCGATCGGGACCGTGCGGCCTTTTCCGCCCAAACCTTGCACAAGCCTTCGAACGGCATGTCCGGCTGCAAAAACTTGTCGTTTCGACCCACTGCGGCAGCGAGAGCTTCCGCGGCCAAATAACCGCTCCTCACCGCGCCTTCCATCGTCGCCGGCCATCCCGTGCTGGTCCAGTCTCCCGCCAGGAAGAAATTCCCGAAGCCGATGTCCTGCCTCGGCCGCCAGCGGTCCACTCCGGGAGCGGGAGAAAACGTCGCATTCACTTCCTTGATTACCGTCGCTTTCACTAATCCCGCGCTCTTCGTCGCCGGCAAAACCTCCGCCAGTTCCTTCCGGCACATCTCGATAATTTCCTGCCGCGGCCGCTGCACCAAGTCGTAAGAAGCGCTGATGACCAATTGCAGGTACTGCCCGTTCTTGTCATTCGCGCCGGCCGCGCCGTTCCCATTTCGGCTGCCCGCTCCACCAATCAGCAGCGTCTTGTTGAACACCCACTGCGTCGCATGGTCCAGCAGCGTCAGAAACGGTTCGGACATCACGGGCCGGTCAAACCAGAAATGCGCGCTTGTGATCGGCGAGTTTTCAAGGTGCGACAGCCCCTCGAGCGCGTGCCCCGCCTGCGCCATCTCCTTCGGCGTCAGGTTCAGCAACGTTTCCTGCGGAACCGCCGCGATGCACGCATCGGCGGCGAGCGCAGATCCGTCGTCGAGAATAGCTCCGGCGAAGCGTTTGCCTTCGATCCGGATTTCCCGCACCCCACAGCGAAGCCTCACTTCCCCGCCCCGCTTTTCCACCGCCAGCTTGCCGCCCTCGTATAGTTGCGCCAGCGGCACAGTTGGAATCCCCACGCGGTAACCCTTCCGGCTTCCCAGAAACGCCTTCCAGAACACTTCTATTCCGTAGCGGGCGTCCATCCGCGCCAGCTCTTCATCTAGCGCGCTAACAAGCACTACGCGCCAATAGCGCTCGATGGCCCCGGGTGTCTGTTTCGTCCGGTGCAGCCAGTCGAGCATCGAGATGCCTTCGACGCCCGCCGGCTTTCCGCCGGCCCGCGCTACTTCCAGCAGCGCGGATGCGATGGCTCGCTTGTCCGCCAGGCTCAGCGCTCCAAACTTCACGAACGACGGAGCCATGTGCAGTGGTGGCGGCAGCCAGGAGGCTTCAATCGTCGATCGTTTGCCTTCTTTGTCGACGAAATACAGCCGGTCGTAAAACCGGATTTTGTCGGCCGCGCCGACCCGCTTGTAAAAATCAGACAGATTCGTGCAGCAGCCGAGCGTTACATGCTGGCAATTGTCCACTTCGCTGCCGTCCGGCAGCGTGTAGGAGGTTGCACGTCCACCCAGATGCGGACGCTTTTCGAGCAAATGGACGCGGAAGCCCGTCTCAGCCAGCGCGACGGCGGAGCTCAGTCCCGCCAGCCCGCCACCGATCACCAGTACGCTTTGCAAGGGCATCCCTTTTCCACCGTCCGCTCATTCCCGCAATGACCAGGTACTGAATTTTTTCGGCGTTCGATAGCGAAACGCGTTCCGAAAAAACGTCGAATCCCCGCTCCTCGATTCGCGCCAGCAGCGAACTGTAGGTCCGCACCAGCGCCCACAAAGTCGCCCGGCTGTCCGCGTTCACCAGTTCCACCAGCCGCGCACCGTCCTCGTAGCACAGCCACGCTCGCTCCGCTTCGAATTCCAGCAGTTTGCGAAGGTGCGGCGTCAAAGGCCCGCCAAGGTCCTCCTCGCGCACTTCGAAGCGTTCCATGTCCTCCTGCGGCAGATATACTCGACCCATCTCATAATCCGCTCGGACGTCGCGAAGAATGTTCGTTAGTTGAAACGCAAGCCCTAGGCGTTCGGCCAAGTCCGGCGAATGCGGATCGCTGAATCCAAATACGTGCAAGCAGGTCAGGCCAACGGTACCGGCCACGCGATAGCAATACTCCGACAAGCGGTCAAACGTCGCGTACGACGGGATCGTCAAATCCATCTCTGCGCCCAGAATCAGATCGTGAAAGTAGCGTGTCGGAATCTCGAAACGCGCGATCGTATCGGCGAGCGCCGGAAGAATGGCGTGGGAACGCGTATTCCCTGCAATCGCTTCATCCAGCATCCGTCGCCATCGCGCCAGTCCCTGCCTTTTAGCGTCGATATCACCCGGCTCGTCCGACACATTGTCCACCAGGCGCATAAAGGCATAGAGTGCGCATAACGCATTCCGCTTTTTGCGTGGCAATCCGAAGAATGCCAAATAAAAGCTGCTCTTCGCGCCTCGCGCGATCCGGTTGCACTCGGTGTAGGATTCCTGGACCTCACTGCTATAGGCCACTGAAATTCGCTTCAGCAAGTTTTCACTTCCCGGCATTTCGGCGGATATGCTGGCATCAGATTCGGCAGCGTCCGCTACCGTCGAGACAGCCCTGGAAGATCCCGATGCGCGCGCAGTGACAGTTCGCAGAAGCGTGCTTCCTAGCAGCTTCGCCTGCGTCCACTTCGTCAGCAAAGGCCGGTGTTGCAGCGTGTTGTACCCTTTGCGCTCGATCGCATCCAGAATCGCCAGTCCGCCCCGGCTAAACATTTCCAAATCCACTTGCAGGAACGGTTCGACATTTTTCGCCAGCGGCATCCCTGCAGCAAACAATTCGCGCGTTCGCGCAATCAGAGCCTTCATCAGATGGACGTACCGCTCGTCAAATCGCTTCTGCGCGATATCCTCTTGACTAAGGCTGTGCTTTTCCAATTCCTCCAGCGGAATGTAGATCCGCCCCTTCTCCAAATCTCGCGAAACGTCCTGCCAGAAATTTGCCAGTTGCAGCGCCGTGCAGGTGAAGTCCGACAGCCGCTGCCGCTCCTCGTCGCGATACCCACACACATACAGCACGATTCGCCCCACCGGATTCGCCGAATAGACACAGTAGTCGAACACGCCGCCCCACGTCGGATATCTCTGCACTATCTGGTCCTGCCGGAACGCCTTCAGGAGATTTCGAAAGGGCTCGATAGGAATTTCTTTCGCGCGTATCGTCTCGCGTACTGCGATCAGCACGGGATGCCCGTTCGCGGCATCGCCCGCGCAGACGCGAACGAGTTCCGCTTCCCACGCGTCGAGCAGCTCCAGGGCCCGGTTGCGGTCCGCGACCTCATCACCTAGATCGTCTGACCACCGGCAGTAGGCATACACGTTGTAGAAATGCTGATGCAGCCGGCGCGGCAGCAGCCACGACACCACGTTGAAATTCTCGTAGTGGTGCGTCGCCAGCCAGCGCGTATACCTCTGCGCCTCTTTGGACGTGCACCCCTCCCGGGGCAGATTCTTCGTGATGTCCAGTTCAGGCGTAGCGAGCATGTCGCTCAGGACGGGGGTGTGAAATCAACCCGCTCTCGTATCGCTGGGTCAGTAGCCGGCGGCCGCGCACAGCCGCCTTCAACAGCCTCCGCCGGCCGCGGCGGCTTCGCTCGCGCGCGAAGCTTTGCGTGGTCCGGCAGGAACTCGTCAGGGGATAATCGCCGTCTTCAACTCGCCGTTCCGGTGTTTCATGTGCTCGAACACCTGCGGCAACTCGATCAGCGGCACTTCTCCGGTGATGAAATCGCTCGCGCGAATTTCTCCACGCGCAATCGTTTCGAGCGCTTCGCGGATGAACCGCGGCGTGTGGTGGAACGTCGACTTGATGGTGACCTCGGAATAGTGCAGCGCTGAGGGATCGATCTTCACTTCCGATCCGCGCGGGCATCCTCCGAAGAGATTCACCGTTCCACCCTTTCGCACCAGTTGCAGCGCCCACTCCCACGTCTTCGGCTGGCCAACGGCTTCGATCACCGCATCTGCCCCGCGCCCGCCGTCGGTCAGCTGTTTCACCAGCGACACGGGATCGTCAATCTCTTCGACGTCGAACGCAGCAATCGCGCCCAGCCGCTCGGCGGCCTTCATTTGGCTCAGCCGCTTCCCGATGGCGATTACCCGCACGCCGCGCCCGGAAAGCACGCGAATGAACTTCAATCCGATGGGCCCACACCCGATTACCACGGCTGTGTCATCGGGGTTGATGGCTGTCTCGTGAATGCCGCGCAGGACGCACGCCAGCGGCTCTGCCATCGCCGCGTCTGTAAACGTCACGCTCTCGGGAATCTCAATCAGGTTCTGCCGGACAATTCTTCCCGGAATGCGAATGTACTCCGCATAGGCGCCGTTGTTGAACAGCAGGTCTTCGCAAAGATTCGGCTGGCCTTTCAGGCAGTAGAAGCAAGTGTTGCAGGGCGCCGAATTCGACGGCAGCACCCGCATTCCCTTGTGCAATCCATGATTCACCGACCGGCCCTTTTCCTCGATCACGCCCGCCAGTTCGTGTCCGAAGAGCGAAGGCGGCTGGATCATTCGCGCATGATACCCGCGCTTCCACACCTTTAAATCCGTTCCGCACGTCAGGGCAACTTCCACGCGGACCAGCACCTCATCATCCGCAAGTGTCGGAATGTCCACCCGCTCGATTTTCAGATCCTCTTGGCCGTACAACACGGCCGCTGTCATGTGTCCGTTGCGTTCGCTTCTCATGCGTGATGTATCACCACTTTCAGTGTATTCTCCGCTGGGCGGGCCGCCATCTCCAGAGCCTCTCCAATTCGCTCCAGCGGAAACCGGTGCGACACCATCTCCCGCACCGGCAGCCGGCGCTCGAACACGAGCTTTGCCGACTCTTCCTGGTCCTCGATTGACGCGCTGTAACTTCCCAGAATTTCTTTCTCCTCGACCCCTACAGCCGCCGCCGGAAACTCCAATTGCATCACCGGATCGTTATGAGCAAACAGTAGCACGCGCCCGCCAGGGCGTGTCAAAGCCAAGCCCTCCCCGACCAATGACGGGTTGGGCACGGCCAAAAGCACCGCGTCCGCGCCCCTCCCGTTCGTGCGCCGCCGCATTTCTTCGAGTAGTGATCCTTTCGCCGGATCGAACGCTTCCTTCGCGCCAAACTGCACGCTGGCCTCGCGCCGCCCCGCCATCGGGTCGCTCGTGTAGACTTCTGCGCCTTCGAGTTTCGCCAGCATCATCAGCAGCATCCCGATCGGCCCTTGCCCGATCACCAACACAGTTTCTCCGGGAGCCACGCGCGCCTTCCGTACCGCTTTCAAGCAGGTGTTCACCGGCTCGACGAACGTCGCCTCTTCGAACGTCACGTCCAGCGGCAGCAGCAGCATCCCGCGTTCGACGATCCACGGCATTGCCCGCACGTACTCCGCGAACCCTCCGCCGTTCGGGTCGAATCCTGCCGTCAGCCCTGTCTTCTTATACGTGGCGCACTGGGAGAACAGTTTTCGTTCGCAGTAAAAGCACGTTTCGCAGGGAACATGGTGAAAACTCACCACGCGGTCGCCAGGTTTGAATTTCGTCACTCCCCGGCCGACCTTCAGCACCGTTCCGGCTAGCTCGTGCCCCAAAATCTGCGGCGGCTTCACAAATCCGTGATGGATTTTCTTAATGTCCGTCCCGCAAATCCCACACGCCGCCACGCGGAACAGCACTTCGCCCTCGCCGATTTCAGGCACCGGCACATTCTCGACGACCACCTGCCCCTTGCCGCGGTACACGCCCGCCCGCATGATCCCGGAGGTTCGTCCAGGCGGAGGCTCTTTGGGAATTGTATGTGTCGTCGTTTCGCTCATTGCATTGCCGCCGACGAACGCGCCGCCGCTCCATGCGCTTCGAGCGCGCTCATTCTCCCGGCAATATGGCCTATATACTGCCCTAGAAAGTTCGCCAAATTTTCCGCCGCGCGCTTGCTCTGCTGTCCCAGTCTCACCAGGCCCGGCAGCGCTTGCGGCCGAAGCGCCGCTTGTCCCAACACGCGTGCCACACTCACCCGCCCGTCGTCGTTCAGAATCTCGCCCATGTCCAGAGGCAAATCCTCATCGGCGCGATCGCTGATCGCCCGGATCGCAATTCCCGGAATTCCCTCTTCCCGTCCGGCCAGCAGCACGTCAAAGCTTTCCATCTCCACGGCGTCCGCCGTCTGCGCAAGGCGCACCTTTTCCTCGACGCTCGCCACCACGTGCCCAGCCGTATAAAACCGCCTCACCACCGTCGCCTCGCACGCCTCGGCAAATTCCACCAGCGGCCGGCTCGTCTCCAGATAACCGCCGCGCGCGCTTGGATCCACCGGCTCGCACGTGATTCCCCGCGCCGCGATCACCTGCCCCACTTGCATCTCCGTCTGCAACGCTCCCGCAAGACCGGAACTGATCAGCGCTTCATACCGCTCGTCCCCGCGCAAAAGCCTGGCCACCGCGCGTCCAGCCCGTTGTGCTCCCACCCCGGTCAGGAGCACTGTCACGTCCGCACCTTGAATCTCCGCGCGAAACACTCCTTCGACCGCGCCGTCCTTCTCCTCGCGAAACTTTGCCGCTTCCCGCCAGGGGCCAAATTCATTCGCCAGCGCAAATGTCACCAGAAATCGCAATTTCGTCCCTCACGCCGCCGCGCTTACTGCAGATCTCTCACCAGCGGCCTTCTGCGCGCCCACGTACCCATGCGCCTCGTACCACCGCACGGCTCTCGCCAGCGCCTCATCGACCCGTCCTGCTGCATAGCCCAGTTCCTTCGCCGCTTTGTCGCTTGCAACAAACATCTTGTGTCGCGACATCTTGACGCCCTCGATCGGTATCGACGGTTCCTTTCCCGCCAGCCGCGCGAACATCGTGTCCGCATAGCCCACCGCCATCGCCACGGCATGAGGCAACCGGATTCGCGGTGCCGCCTTCCCTGTAATCGCCGCAAGCGCCTGCAAAATCTCCCTCAGCGTCATATTCCGCCCGCCGAGGATGTACCGCTCGCCAATTCGTCCCTTTTCCGCGGCAAGCAGATGCCCCGCTGCCACGTCCTCGACGGCCACCACGTTCAATCCCGTGTCCACATATGCCGGCATCTTGCCGTTCAGAAAATCCACGATGATCTTTCCGGTCGGCGTTGGCTTCCAGTCGCCCGGACCTACCGGCGCTGTCGGATTCACGATCACCACCGGCACTCCCGCGACTGCGGCTTTTTTCGCTTCTTCTTCCGCCAGAAATTTCGACCGCTTGTAGTGCCCGATCATCTCCCGCAATTCCGTGCGTGTCTCTTCGTTCGGCAGCGCGCCTTCACGCGGCGCCGCGATCGTCGCCACCGTGCTGGTGTAGACAATTCGTTTCACTCCCGCCTGGCCCGCCAGCTCCAGCAGCCGCCGTGTCCCTTCGACGTTGCTCTCGTACAATTCCTCGGGCCGCCGCGTCCACAGCCGGTAATCCGCCGCCACGTGAAAGACGCGCTCCACACCGCGCATGGCGCGTTCCAGCGACGCCCCATCTCGCAGATCGCCCTCGCCAAACTCGACCGCCACGCCCTCGAGCGCATCCCTCCGGCTCGTCGGCCGCACCAGTGCGCGCACCCGTTCGCCTCGGCTCGCAAGCTGCCTTGCGATGTGGCTCCCGACGAACCCTGTCACGCCGGTGACCAGCGTTGTCATTTTGTCTGGGATTCTCCTGGCCGCGCTATGCCCAACGGCCGTCGCTCTGCTGCAGCTCTTCCGCGGATATTTTCACGGTCACGAACCGCCCTGCGCCCTCGCGCATGTTCCGGTAACGCGCCAGCGCGTAAAGCGGAAACGAATGCCGGTAGAGGTGGTACCGCAGATAAAACACGCAGGGAAAACCCGTGCCCGTAAATTCAGGCTCGTCCCAGCTTCCCAATGCGTTTTGATGTTTCACCAGCCATGCGACGGCTCTTTCCGAAGCCGCGTCCTTCGTTCCCACAGTTGCGAGCAACCCGATCAGCCCCCAGGCAGTTTGCGACGCTGTGCTCTTCCCACGTCCTTTGACCGCTGGGTCATCATAGGAATGAATCGTCTCGCCGAACCCGCCGTCCTCGTTCTGCACCGATTTCAGCCACTCTCCGGCCCTCATGCAATCCGGATGATGGTTCAGCCCGAGCAGCTCCAGCGCCCGCAGCACTCCGCTTGTGCCGTAGACGAAATTCACGCCCCATCGTCCAAACCACGCGCCCTCGCTCGTCTGATCGTGCCTCAGAAATGCCCGCGCGCGCTCCACCACTGGATGCGATGCGTCCCATCCCATCTGCCCCAGACATTCGAGAGCCCGCGCCGTCACATCCGCCGTCGAGGGATCGAGCATCGCGTTGTGATCTGCGAACGGAATGTTATTCAGAAAATCGAGATTGTTCTCGTGATCAAATGCGCCCCAGCCGCCGTCGCTGTTCTGCATGCTCACGAGCCAGGCCAAGCCGCGCCGGATCGACGCCCGCAGCCGTTCCTCTTCGGGATCGGCCACGCGGGTGAGCGCCATCAAGATAAACGCCGTATCATCCACGTCCGGATAAAAATCGTTGCGGAATTCGAACGCCCATCCGCCAGGATCAGCCTTCTTATTCTTCACTTGCCAGTCGCCCGGACCCAAAATCTGCTTGTCCACCAGCCAACGCTCGCCCGCAATCAGCGCTGGATGCGCTGGGTCGAGCCCCGCCTCTTCGAGCGACACCATGGCAATCGCCGTATCCCACACCGGCGAAATGCACGGCTGAATGCGGAGTGTGTCCCCTTCGTGAATTTCATAACGTTCGAAGAATTTTATCTCGCGCGAGACCAGCGGATCGCTCGGCGCCTTCCCTTCGGCCAGCAGCGCGCAGATCGTGTTCATCATGCCGGGATAGATGGCGCCCAATCCTTCGCTCCGCTCCATCCGCTCGAACACCCATTGCCGCGCCCGCTCAATTGCCATCTTTCGCAAAGGATTTCTGGGCAATCGGCCGTACAGCTTCAGCGCCTTATCCACAACGAGGAAGAACGTCTTCCAAGAGAAAAGCTTTCCGTTCCAGGTCAGCGACGGCGGCTTCGCGCCGGGATTCTTGAATAGCTCCGTCACTGTCACACCTTCCGGCAGCCGCCATTTCGGCTTCAGCCCGTAGATGATCGAGAGCGGCACCACAATCGCTCGAGTCCACGACGACATCTCGATCAGGTTGACGGGAAACCAGGAAGGCAACAGCACCAGCTCCGGCGGGATCGACGGCACATAGTTCCAGTCGATCGCTCCCACCATCGCCAGATAAAATCGCGCGTAGGAATTTGTCTCTTCGAGGCCCCCCAACTCCAGAATCTTTGCTCTTGCGGCTTCAAGGTGCGGTTCGCTTGCGCCGTCCCCTGCCAGACGCAGCGCCACGTAGGCCTTCACCGTCGCGTTCAGTTCCGACGGCCCTCCGTAATAAATATTCCATCCGCCGTCGGGCTGCTGCTGAAGGCGAATGTGGTTTGCCAGCTTGGTCACCTTCTCCGACTCCGATTCACCCAGCAGGTAGAGGTACAGAATGTAGTCGGATTCAAGCGTGGTATCCGCTTCCAGTTCGCCCCACCAATAGCCCTCTTGCGCCTGCGCGGACAGCAGCCAGTCGGTCGCCCGCCCAATTGATCTCTCGACCGTCGTTCCAAAGTCCTCGGCAGGGGCCGTCGCGGCTGCCGTAGGCTTGCCTTGTATCCTCAGCCTTGCTTCTGGTGTCATTCCTCTGCCCGTTCCCCGCTCTCTCAAAATCTAAAGTACTTCACGCCGTCAAGCACAATGTTCGTCGCAGTTCGCCCCGGGAGTCATTGCCTTTCCTTTGGATGATTCATGCGGCCGGAAGGAATACCATCCCATAATGGCCCAAGCCCTTGGACTTGGTCTCTACTGTCTCCCGATTGTGCAACGTCCCCATGTAGGTCTGGCAACGCCCTACCTTTTCTCCGCCCCAGGCCCCCTCGACGGTGAGCGCTCCGGGATCCGCCCTGAACTTCCCGGCCACTCTAACACTCTATAAATTCCCTAACGTTAGCATTATCTTTAGGTTTGGCCTATTGGTCAACTAAAAACTATCGACCTCGCACCTTTCTGATGTTCATTCCAGACCTTTCGTTGCGTGACAATTTTCTGCATGTTGCCGGAAAGAGGGGTTCGATTTGATGAATCGCCTTGGAGCGGTCCACCGGGTCCGAATCAACTGCCAGAGCAAGACTTCATGCAATCCAATTCAGAATTTTACCGCTGACCCTCTTCGCCGGAATTTCTCCTCTCCAACTCCCGAACACGTTCTGCGAGTTCAGGCAACCGTCCGAACCATCCGTACTGTTCCTTGAACTTTGCCAGAGGCCGCGCCGGCGTCCCCCACACCGTTTGCCCACGCCGGATTTTCTTCCCCGTCGGGATTCCTGCCTGCGCCCCCAGGATCGCGCCATCCTCAATCTCACAATGATCCGCAATTCCCACTTGTCCTCCCACTACGACGCCGTTTCCTACCCTGCTGCTGCCCGAAATCCCTGTCTGGGAAGCAATCACCGTATGTTGTCCAATCTCCACGTTGTGCGCGATCTGCACCAGATTGTCCACCTTCACCCCCTGGCCCACGCGCGTGGTGCCAAGCGATCCCCGATCCACCGTTGTATTCGCGCCGATTTCCACATCCTCCCCAACCTCCAACCCACCTACCTGGGGAAATTTCCAATACCGCCCTTCGCCAAATACATATCCAAAACCTGGCGCGCCCAGCACAGCTCCGGCATGAATTTCTGTTCTGTCTCCAATCAAGACGCCGGCATACACCGTCACGCGGGGATGCAGCTTACAATTCGCCCCAAGCCTCGCGCCTCCTCCGATGAAGCAATGCGCGCCCACAACGCACCCCTCCCCAACCTCTGCTCCTTCCTCTACCACCGCAAATGGGCCAATCGACGCGCTCGACGCCACGTGCGCACTTGGGGACACGACCGCGGACGGATGAATTCCACCTTCGGACGTTCCGGCTCCCGCGAGAATTCTCGCCGCCTTCGCAAAGGCAAGCTTCGCATCCTTCACTTCGAGATTCGTTTTCCCCGACACGCGAATTCCTTCCTTCACCACCACGCACAGCGCCGCCGAATCTCCCGCCTCACCCGCATAGCGCTCCGTCTCAACGTAGATCAGGTCTTCCGCCGAGGCGCTCGCCGCTCCCGCCACTCCGGAAATCTTAATCCCCGCATCGCCGTGCAGTTTCGCTCCCAGATATTGGGCCAGTTCTCCTGCTGTTCGCATCGCTCTCCCCTCGTCGGCCGGATCTTTCAAAACGGGTAAATCGATTTTTCTCCCGGCGGCCTCGTCTTCCACCGCTTATGAGCCCACAGCCACTGGCCCGGAAATCTTCGAATGTAATTCTCGATCACCTTCGTGAATTTCGCCGTGTTTGCAATAACGTCTGATTCTTCGTCGCCTGTTCGAATCAATTCAACCGCGGGCTCGAACCCCAGTCTGTATCGCTTCTCTGCCGCATCCCAGGAAAGAAATCCCGGCACCACGGCCGCGTCCGTTCGCAGGGCGATGCGCGCCAATCCCGAGGTCGTGCACGCAGGCATTCCGAAGAAATCCACAAATACGCCCTCGCCCCACGAAGTGTTGTGATCCGCCAAAATCCCCACCGTTCCACCCTCCGCGAGCACTTTCAAAATCGCCCTTGCGGAACGGTTCTTTTCAATCGGCTCATTTCCGGAAAGGCACCGGTAATAGTTAATCAGCGCATCCACGCGCGAATTGGCCACCGGACGAACCAGGAAGTGCAGCGGATTGCCGTAGAGCGCATGGGCGAACGGCGCCAACTCCCACGCGCTCATGTGCCCAGTCAAAAAGAGAACGCCCTTCCCGCGCCGTCGCGCGCCATCGAAATTCTCAAATCCATCCAGCGTCACGATTTCTTCGATCGTCTCGCGCTTGTACTTCGGGAACTGCGAAAACTCTCCCGCCATCCATCCGATCTGCCGCACCATCCCCCGCGCGGTTTTTTTCCGATCTTCGTCCGTCCATTCCGGAAATGCCAATCGCAGATTGAACATCGCCGCCTGTTGCAGCGGCGGCCGCAGCCAGTACGCCAGTCGAACGAATTTTTCCCCCACAAATCGCGCCGCCCGCCGTGGCAGCAGGCCCATCGCCTTCAGTCCCAGCCACGCCGCCGCGTACTCCACCCGTTCTCGCATCGCGTGCCATTATGCTAGACCCTTCGCAGCCCGCGCTAGTATCGCCTCCCCATCCAGTTACGCTGGTCAGGAGTGGTAAACTCGTCGGCCTTGAACGCTTCGTCCAAAAAAGTCCGCCAGCAGAATCTCGCGGCCGCTGCTGCTTCCGCCGTCGCTATTCTCGTTTGCCTGTTTGGAAATCTCGGCGCCATCGGGCTCGTTGGCCCCGACGAACCACGTTATGCCTGGATCGCGCGCGCCATGGCCGAATCCGGCGATTGGGTGACACCTCGCCTCTACGGCCAGCCATGGTTTGAAAAGCCGGTTCTCTACTACTGGGCCGCCGCCATCGGGTTTCGCGTCCCGCTGTCCTCTGAATGGGCCGCCCGCTTGCCTTCTGCGCTCGCAGCACTTATTTCTGCCATCGCTATTTCCTGGCTTGCCTGGAAATTCTTCGATCCATTGCGAAGTTTTTTCCGAGGCCCGACTCTTATCGCTCCGCTTCTGTTTTCAACAACCGTCGCTACGATTGGATTCGCTCGCGCCGCCACGCCCGACATGCTGTTCAGCGCCTTCCTGACTCTCGCGATGTGCTTCGCCGCCGCAATTCTCCTCCGCACAGGGTCTCTCGTGCCCGCTTTGGCGGCTTCTTGCGGTTCGCAAAATCCCGTGCCTCAAAAAAGCACCATTCCACTCTTGCTCGCCTGGGGCGCTTCCGTTGGTGCTGCCGCCCTCGCCAAAGGCCCTGCAGCCATGCTCCTCGCCGCCGGAGCGATCATCCTCTGGGCGCTCGCTTCTCGCGACTGGCGTGCCGTCTTCCGCCTCGCTCATCCCCTCGCGATCGCTGCCTGCTTGCTCATCGCTCTGCCTTGGTACGTTCTATGCTCTCTGCGTAACCCGGATTTCCTGCGCGTCTTCATCTGGCAACACAATTTCGAGCGCTACCTCACTCCCCTTTTCATGCATCGCCAGCCCTTCTGGTTTTTCGGCCCCGTTTTCCTGCTGGCCGTTCTCCCTTGGACCGTTCTGCTTTGGCCTGCTGCCCTCCTTGGCGTCAATCTCTGGCGCACGAAATCCTGGCAAAAATCTCCCGGCTTTTTCTTCGCTTGCTGGACGCTCTTCCCCATCCTCTTTTTCAGTGCGTCCCAGTCCAAACTGCCTAGCTACATTCTTCCTTCCATTGCACCTGCCTCGCTCCTTGTCGCCGCCGCTTTTTTCCGTTTCCATCGCACGCAAGCCGGCGAACTTCCCGTCTTCCGCTTTTCCGTCGCTTCCATCGGCCTCACCTGGATTTTCCTCGCCGTCGCCGCTCTCTTCTGGCTTCATCGCATTCCAGCTTCCGAACGCGCCGACCTCCACGCCGCGCTCCTTCCTCTCGTCCTCATCGCTCTTGTCGGCGGCGTCGCCATCTTCGTCATCGCCTTTCGCCGCCCGCGAACCGCCGTCTACGCCTCCATTTTTCTTGCGGTTCTTTCCTTATGCCTCGCCGGGCGATCCGTGCTCCCCTCGCTCGATCCCTACGTTTCGGCGCGCCCTTACGCACTTCGCCTGCGCGACAGTCATTTCCCGAATCGCATCTTCACCTATCAGCTTGCGCGCAGTTGGGACTACGGCCTCGCATTCTATTTCCGTCGCGAGTTGCCGGAATGGTCGCCTGCCGACCCTGACGCCGTCTTACTGCTCACAACTCCGCAAGGTTTGGAAAAGGTGAAGCAGCAACATCGATTTGGTGGAACGCTGGAGGAAACCTACCGGGGAATTCTGCTCGTGCCCGTCTTGCCCGCCGCTCGTTAGGAGGCCGCTGGCTACGGCTCTGATGACGCCGGCATGTTCTGCAGGAAAAACGTCACGATCTCATTCTCATACGCATGGCGGTCGTCGTCCGTCATGTCCGAATAGCTCAACCGGTCCCGCTGAATCTGTTTCGGGTCGGGCGATTGCACGAACAAATCGAGCGTATCCTGCGCCAGCCCCGGCTTGTCATCCGACTGAATGAACAGCTTCGGCATTCCCTTGGTCTTTATAAGATTCTTTGTCACCGGCGGCGTGTTTCGATACGAATAGTTCAGCATCTTGAATCCGAAATCCGACAATCGCATGACGTAGGGAATAATCGACAGCCCTGAGTGCGCCACCTGCAAATGCAGCATCTCGTGCGGGTCCGCATACGCGTCATCCACCACGACAGCCGCCACTCGCGGGTCCGACGTCGCCGCTTCCAGCGCCACATACCCGCCCATGTCCACGCCCCACACGCCGAAATGCTTCGTGTCTATGTCGTTTCGGGTCGAGAGCCCTTGAATTGCCGCTTTCAGATCGTCTGTCTCTTTGTAACCAAGCGTCGTCAGCCCCGGCGTCGACCCGTGCCCCACAAAATCGAATAGAAACACATTGTATTGATGGTCCTGCAGCGCCGAAGCCAGCGTCAACAAATCCGCCCGCTGCGACATATATCCGTGGCACACCACAATCGTCGGCGCGCCTCTCAGTCCAGGAAAAAACAATCCTTCGCGGTCCGGCATTCCCGGCACCGGAAAAGAAAACGACGATGGCTGTCCCATCATCACACTCAAATCGTAGGAAGCGGGGCTCCGCGGCGGGCGCAATATCTGATACAACAAAAACCCCGAAATTGTGGCTACGGAGACGACGGCAAACAATACGAGCGCCAGTAGTGCCGAGACGACCTTGGCGATTCGCGTTGTCGGATAGCGAAGCTCTGAGAGGACGGCCATCCAATGGTTGCGGGCGTCCCGGTTTCAACGCCCCGACAATTCAGATGGTAGCACAACTCCGCGGGCTGCCTTCCCGTGCCCGGTTAACCTTTCGGGCAATTTGGCCGGGCAGGTGGCCGAGTTTATAATGGCTCGGGGGCGGAACAAACTCGGTTCAATGCAGATTCTGGATCTCCGGCAAGTCCATGCGAAGACTCTCGATCCTCTTTTCCAGGAAGAGGCTCGCCGCTGGCAGGAAGAGCTCTTTTGGGACTATCGCCCTTCGGTCGAACTCATCCGCAAATTTGTTGATTCCCGCTCGCTCGGCGGCAGTATGGCGGTCATCGACGGCAAGCCCGTCGGCTACGGCTATTACGTCCTCGAAGATTTCAAAGGTCTCATCGGCGGCCTCTTCGTTTCCTCGCGCGTCGATCAATCCCCTGTCAACCAGCGCCTGCTGAGTGAAATGTTTCAATCCCTCCGCGCCACTCCTCATCTTCATCGTATCGAAGCCCAGCTCATGCCTTTCGGCACGCAGCTCGATCCCGCTTTCCTCTCCGAGTTTTTCCGACTTCACACGCGCCAGTTCATGCTTCTCAATATTGACGAGGCCACTCTCTCCGACAAGCATCTTTCTTCAGGCCTGCGCGTCGAATCCTGGTCCGACCGCAATCTCGATTCCGCGGCGCGTCTTATCCAGCTCGCCTATGCAGGCCATGTCGACGCCGAAATCAACGACCAGTACCGCACCGAAGCCGGCGGCATGCGCTTCCTCCGCAACATCGTCCTACTTCCCGGCTGCGGACAATTTCTCCCCGAAGCCTCTTTTCTTGTTCGCCCCGCCAATGGCGACCCGCCCATCGGCATGGTCCTCACTTCTACTGTCGACGCTGGCGTCGGCCACACCACACAAGTTTGCGTCAAACCCGGCTACCAAGGCCACGGCGTCGGCCGCCAATTGATGGAGCACTCTATCCGATCTCTCGCCCGCCGAGGCTTCCGCCTTCTTTCTCTCACCGTCACCGCTGCCAACACCGGCGCCGTACAGCTCTACGAAAGCCTCGGCTTCCGTACCATCAAGTCCTTCGCCGCCGGCGTCTGGCAGCAGTAGGGTCCATTTTGTCCTTGCTCAGTCTTGCAGGTGGGACAATCCGAAAAGTAACAACGCAGTCCCAGCCACATAGCACGGCCAAACCAAGTACGCCGGCCACGGTGACCATCCATGCTTTCCGCGGATCTTCAAATACTCAAATGGCAGTCCCCAATCCTTCGGCGTCGATATAAGCGGGAATGTGTCGTACCCAACAGCTCTCATTTTGAATTGAATGTGCACAAATAGAACCGCTCCGCTGCCGATCAAAAAGAACCCCAGCACGACTGCCGGGTCATGCCTGAACATTTCGATGATTTCCCACCAATGCGCTTGCATCTTTCTCTACCGCGGGCTCACTTCTTCACTCGGTCCGTCAGCAATCCTTTCAGCTCGTTCATGAATTCCTTCACATCCTTGAAATCCAAATATACCGACGCGAACCGCACGTATGCCACCTTATCGAGCTTCTTCAGCTTGCTCATCAGCAGCTCGCCAATCTCCGAAGTCGTTCTCTCCCGGTCCGGCGCTTCGCTCACAAACGATTCCGCCTCGTCCACAATCGCTTCCAGCTTCACCACGGGCACCGGCCGTTTCTCGCAAGCCTTCAGCAGCCCCACCAGAATTTTCTGCCGCTCGAACTTCTCGCGCCGCCCATCCTTCTTAATCACCATGTAGGGAATTTCGTCGATCCGCTCGTAGGTCGTGAACCTCCGCCCGCATTTCAGGCATTCCCTCCGCCGCCGGATCAGGTCGCCCGTGCGCGCCTCTCGCGAGTCGATCACTTTGTCATCCAGGTGCGAACAGAACGGGCACTTCACTGTTTTCCATCTCCCTTTCCGGCGTTGGTACCCTCCCACGCCGCCTCTTCCACCGCCTCTGCCGTTTTCTCTTCCGCCGCTGCCAGCCGCCGCAATTCGCCCATCGACCATCCCTCCCGAAACAGCAGCGGCAGCCCTGCAATCGAGCACGACGCGAAAGATATGATCCACAGCATAATCGCCACCACCGCGGCTGGCTCTTTTCCCACGCCAAACAGCAGTGTCAGCACCAGAAAACTCGCCGCCTGCGCGCCTCCGCCTACCGCTGGCAATTGAATCGCCGACCCCACCAGCGTAAACGCCAGCACCACCACGCACGCCAGAAATCCCATCTGCGCAAAATCTCCGCCAAACGCCCTCATGCTCATGAAGTAGCAAAGAGCCACGCCGAACCAGTGCAGTCCCGTGTATCCCGCAAGCGCTCCCAGGTCCTCCCACGTGCGGATTCCCTGCAGCCCGTCGCTGAATCCTTCAAGCAGCGCCGCTATCCGGTGCCGCCAGCCGTGATGCCACGCCGGCTGCTTCAGCCGCTTCGACAGCCACTCTCCGCCGTGGTACCGGAAATACACCAGAAAGCAAACCGCGCCCGCAAGCCCCACCAGCAGTCCCACGCCTGCCGTCCGCGCCAGCGCCAGCAGCTTCGCGCTGTCTACCGATTCCAGAGCCGAATGCCGGAAAAACAGCAAGCCAACACCCGCCAGCACCGCCGTCGCGGCTACATCGGAAATTCGCTCCAGAATGTAAACCCCAAACATCCCGGCAATCGGCAGCGAGTTTTTCCGCGCGATCAGCACCGGACGGATCGGCTCTCCCGCGCGGCCCAGCAAAAATATGCAGGTAAATCCCATCAGTGTCGAGGAGTATACGCTTGCGAACTTGGTCGGCCCCATCCAGCGCGACAGCCGCATCCATCGCGCGGCTCGCGCCGCATGGCACAAATAGATCACCCCGACCGCGCCCAGCATTAGTCCCAGGCTCGCGCTTCGCACCGACTCTTCCACTTCTTTCCAGGAAAATCCGGCCAGCGTGATCGATCCGCGGAATTTGTAGAGGAAAAACGCCAGCGCAGCCAGCCCCACGGCCGGCAAAATGTATTTTCTCAGCGCTCGCGCCATTGGTTTGCGACCGTACCAGCATGTTTCCGCCACTGTCAAGCGCCGCCCTGCACGCATTGCTCCCGCGTCTTCATCTTTCCTTTGGATCGAATTCCCCTGCCACAGGGACACAGCACTCTGCCCTCGCTCTCTCGCGTCCGCGCGAATGTAGCTCGCATCCCCAGACGCGAGTCCCTTTCCGCGCACGGTTTTATGTGGAGTGCGGCGGCCTGCCTGCCGGCAGGCAGGCTTGACGCCGCTTTGCTTTTGCTTTCAAATTTGAAATGGCTCTGTTGACATTCCTCCTCTACTGGGCCCTCGCAATTGTCATTCCGAGCTTGTCTGCCGTAGGCAGGGAGGAGCGGCCCGATTTTCGCGCCGACATTTCCGCACTGCGCGAAAATCGGGCGCCTTTGCAACGACGAGGAATCTCGGCGCCTGCCTGCCGCAGGCAGGCCGGAACGGCGGACATCAAGCAGTAGATGTTCCGCGAGAATCTCAACAAACCCATTTGAAACTCCAAATTTGCGATTTCGCTTTGCCTTCGAATCCGCAGCCAATCCTCGCTCCCTCACCCTGTCCTTTCCGCCCTTCCGTACAGTTCTATAACTGTCCCTAAAAATTACATGCTGTCCATTCGTCGAGTCCTATGCCTCGTCCCTTTTCTGTACCTTTTGCTCCCAC
>Ga0335072_10003210_pt1 | contig 24708 bp, 23 predicted proteins | sample Lox_Sample_21_FD_206725 | JGI IMG/M metagenome (GOLD analysis project Ga0335072, IMG submission 206725) | Soil microbial communities from Loxahatchee National Wildlife Refuge, Florida, United States - Lox_Sample_2.1 | ecosystem: Environmental > Terrestrial > Soil > Wetlands | place: USA... | reverse complement strand
CCGGCATTGCTCTTATCCGCTGACCGCCAAGGGCGTGGTGCGGCGCGTCTATACCAATCTTGCCGTGCTTGATGTGACGTCGCGCGGCTTCGTGGTGCGCGACATGGTGCCGGGTCTGACGTTCGAGGCCTTGCAGGCTTGCTCTGCGGCGACGCTGCTTCAGGAGGCGTAACGGCATGATCACCGATATCGTTATCCGCGAGCGCGAGGCTCTGGTGAGTGACGCGCCATTTGGCGAGTCGGGTGGCTACACACGGCTGGCCGGCACCGCTTCGGGCGAGTTGGACCCGGCGCATCCCTCCAATCGCGGCATAGCATTGCTGGACAAGGCGCCGCGTAACGCGCGCGGCCGGGTGGAATACCGCAGCGATTTCGTCGTGCTGCATCCGACAGAGCACGCGCGGGGCAACGGCCGGATTTTGTATGAAGTGAACAATCGCGGCCGCATCATGATGCTGGCTAATCTGTGTGCCGGTGCCGCGGGCAATACCTGGAAGACAGCGGCGGAGTTGGGCAACGCGCTGCCGTTGCGCCTGGGTTTTACCCTGGTGTGGTCAGGCTGGGATGCCGGCGCGCCGAAGGCCACCGGCCTGTCGCTGGATGCGCCGGTCGCCACCGTCGACGGCGCGCCGATCGTGCGGCGCATCCGCGAGGAATTTGTCTCCGGCACGCGGCTCGGTGCGTTGCCGGCGTTCCGGCTGTCCCACGAGGCGGCCACGCGCAATGCCACGCTGACCGTGCGCCGCACGCAGACCGGCGCGCGGCGCGACGTGGCATTCGAATTTGCCGACGCGCGTTCGGTGCGGTTGTTGCCGGAGGGGACGCCACCGGAGCCCGGATCGATTTATGAACTGCGCTACGACGCCACCAATCCGCGCGTGCAGGGCATAGGCTTCGCGGCCACACGCGACCTGATCAGCCATTTGCGGCGCCACGGGGGAGAATTGTTTGGCCGCGCGGTGACGCACGCGCTGGCTTTCGGGATCTCCCAGGCCGGCCGTTACTTGCGCGACCACATCGCTCAGGGCTTCAACGCCGATGAGGACGGCGCGTGCGTGTTCGACGGCGTGTTCACCCACGTCGCCGGCATCGGCCGCGTGTTCCACAACACGCCGTTCGCGCAGCCGTTCCGCACCCGCACCTGGCATGAGGACCACGATTTTCCCGAGATTGAGTTCCCGTTTTCGTCGGCCACGCTGGTCGATCCGGTCAGCGGCGCCAGCGGCGCCCTGATGCGCGGCGATGCATCCGATCCGAAGCTGATCGAGACCAACACCTCGACCGAATACTGGCAGAAGGGAGCGTCATTGCTCCACACCGATCCGCTGGGGACGCGCGATGTCGCATTGCCGTCCAATGTGCGCGGCTATCTGCTGGCCGGCACGCAGCATGGCGGCAAGGCGAACATGCCGCGCGACAACGGACCATGCGTCAATCCGCGCAACTGGCACGATCCGATGCCGGCGGTCCGTGCCCTGCTCGTTGCGTTAGACGAATGGGTGGTGGCGGACCGCGCGCCGCCCGACAGTCGCTTGCCGCGGATCGCCGACGGCACGCTGGTGGCGGCGGAAGCGGTGGCGCTGCCCGCGGTGCCAGGGCTGACGCGGCCGCGCGCGGCGAACGACGTTGTGCCGCTGGCCGACTGGACCAATCCGCTGCCTCCAGCGCGTGCCTGGACGGCGCTGGTGCCGCAGGTGGACGCCGATGGCAACGAACGCGCCGGCGTCCGCCTGCCCGACATCGCCGTGCCGCGCGGGACCTTCTGTGGCTGGAACCTGTACGCCTCGCCTTATCCGGACGGCGAGTTGGCGGATCGCGACGGCACCTTCCTCGCGTTCGCCGACACACCCGCCGCACGCGAGGCAGCCGGCGATCCGCGGCCATCGGTGGCCGATCGTTATGCTAATGCGGCGGCGCATGCCACCGCGGTGCGCGACTGCGTCGCCGGGTTGCAGCGCGACCGCTTGCTCCTGGCCGAGGACGCCGGTCGTTACGTCGAGGCGGCGAAGGCCTGATCTCGCCCGGGCAGTGCCGTCAGGCAAGCCGCGACGACGACATCATTCCCCGCCCGCCGGCGGCAGCGGCCGTGGCCGGCCATTGTCGTCCACCGCCACCAGCACGAACTCGGCGGCGGTAACCCGCGTGCGCTCGCCCTGTCCGCGCCGCAGTACCCATGCCTCCACCGACAGCGTCACCGACGTGCGGCCGCGGCGCACGACGTCGGTATAGACGCAGACCACGTCGCCCACCTTGACCGGCTGAATGAAGCTCAGATTGGATACCGCCGCGGTGGCAACCCGGCCCTTGGCGAGGGTGCCAGCGGCAACTCCGGCCGCGAGATCCATCAGCGACATGATCCAGCCGCCGAAGATATCGCCGGCGGGATTGGTGTCGGCGGGCATCGCCACCGTGCGCAGCGAAAGCTCCCCCCGCGGCTGCTTGTTGTCTGCCGACATGCTTTGCTCCCGGCCTGATGACGACGCGGCACGAGCCCGACCGCGAGGTGCCAGGCGAGCACATGGCCACGATCGCAAGCCACCGCAACCGCTGAACCGCGCTCTCACCCGCGTTGCGCACGCCTCTCCTTCCGGCTGAGCGCTGGCCGGCCGGCGTCGCGGGGCTTGCCCGCACATCCGCCGGCGTGCTGTCCCTGCGTCAGCCGGACCGGGCCACCGGCGAAACGCCCCGCCCCCATTCTGTTGCCACGAGGTTCATCACGCGTCGCATGCACCACGCTCATCCGACCAGGCCCGGCGAGGCCCTGCTGCTGCTGGCGCATGGGTCGCAGCACTACCCCGACGCCAGCCGGGCCTTGCACGCTCATGCTGCGGCACTACGCGCGCAGGGCTGTTTTGCCGAGGTCGCGGCAGGGTTGCTCAACGGCTCGCCATCGGCCGCCGAGGCCGTGGCAACGTTGACGGCCCCCCTCGTCCATGTCGTGCCATTCTTCATGGAGCAAGGCTGGTTCGTCCGCGAAGCGATCCCGCGTGCCCTGCGGCCGGCGTCCGGCCGTCTGCGCTATCACCCGCCGGTCGGCATCCATCCCGGCCTTGCCGACATCGCCGCCGTCCGCGCGCGGCGTGCCTGCGGCGCGGATGGTGCTCGGTATTCCATTCTGCTGGTGGGACACGGCTCCGCCCGCGCGCCCGGCCGCCCGATGGCGCTTCACCGCCATGCCGAGGCGATCGCTGCCATGGGCACCTTCGCCGCCGTGCGCGCGGCATTCCTGGAAGAACCGCCGCGGGTCGCCGACGCCTTGCGCGACTGGCGCATGCGGCCGGTCGCGGTGCTGGGCTTCTTCGCCGGCGACGGCGGCCATGTTCGCGAAGACCTGCCGGCGCTGCTTGCCGCGGAACAAACGCAACGCGCCGGCCAGGCCGCGCCATTGCTCGACCTCGGCACGATCGCCGACGATCCGGCAATGCCCGGCATCATCCTCGACCAGGCGATGGCGCCGGCGTGATTGCCGGACGCGTGGCGAAGACGCAATCTCAACGCGCAATCCGGCCGCCGCATCCGGCGCGCCGCGCAACGACCGACGATCCCGGAGGACACGCATGTTCGCCTATGTTGGCGGCTACACCACAGCGGACCGCGACGGCCGAGGCGATGGCATCCACGTATATCGCATCGCCGGTCCGGGCGCGGCCTGGACCGGCATCCAGCACGTCGATGGCCTCGCGAACCCTTCCTTGTTCACGCCGCGGCAGGATGGTCGCGTGCTGTTTTCGGTGCATGGCGGGCGCGACCATGTCAGTGCGTTCGGCATCGCCGCCGAAACCGGCCGCCTGACATTGCTCAGCCAGATGCCATGCGGAGGCAACAATCCGGTCGACGCCGCGCTGCCTCCCGGCGCTCGCCATCTCGTCGTCGCCAACTATGGCAGCGGCAGCGTCGCGGTCATGCCGCTGGAGCCCGACGGCAGGCTGCTGCCCGTGCATCAGCTCTTCCAGCTTCCCGGCAATCCGGGTCCCGACCCGGTGCAGCAGGCGGCGTCCCACCCGCACGCGGCGATCTTCGATCCCAGCGGCCGCTACGTCATCGTGCCCGACAAGGGATTCGACTGCACCTTCGTATTCTGCTTCGATGCCGAAGCCGGACGGATTGAACTGACCGCCCAAGGGCCGGTCCCGTCGCGTCCCGGCGCGGCGCCACGGCACTGCGTCTTTCATCCGTCATTGCCGATCCTCTACGTCAACAACGAACTCGATTCGACCGTCACCGTATATCGCTGGGCCAGCGACAGCGGCGCCCTGGCCGAGGCGCAGGCGGTCAGCACGTTGCCGCCGGGACACAGCGGCAAGAACACGACGGCGGAGATCGCCGTCGCTCCGGACGGGCGATTTCTCTACGTCTCAAACCGGGGCCGCGACGACATCGCATTGTTCTCGATCGCCGCCGACGGATTGCTCTGCCCGCTCGGCAACACGCCGACCGGCGGCAGCAAGCCGCGCTTCTTCACGCTCGATCCCGCCGGAGATTTCCTGTTTGCCGCCAACCAGGACAGCGATGACATCACCGGCTTTCGGATCGACAAGGCGACAGGGCAGATCGCGCCGACCGGTCAGCGGATCAGTGTCGGCAGCCCGTCGGCGATCACGCTGCTGGCGTAATTTTCATGTCCGGCCTGCATCATCGCGAGGCGCGCTGCGACGGCCTGCGGTTTCGAGGAACCGTGTGCGACCTGGCTTCCGCCGCCGCGACGCGAGGCGCGCGCGCCTGACGGACGATCATGCGGACCGAAGGCGACAGACCCGTTTCCCCGTCCGGTTGGCGCAGGCACGCGCCGCTGTGATAAGCGCACGGAGGCCCCGCGGGGCGTCCCTGCGCTGACCGGATAGGGACACCGCGCCGATGGGACGCCCGGTGGGACGCCCGGTGGGACGCCGGGTGGGACGCCGGGTGGGACGTCACGACAAACGAAAGGGGGAAACGATGGCCAGGACAGCAGCAAGCGGCAAAGCCGGGCGCAAGCAGAGCACGGCCGGCAAGTCAACGCGCAATCGGACCGCGACCCGCAAAGCCAAGGCCGCCGCGACCAAGCGGACCGCGAAGAAAGCATCCGCCAGGCCGACGCCACGCCGCGCCAAGGCCGCCGCCACGCCGAAGCTCGGCACGCGCAAGCCGGCCCGGCAGCAATTCACCGTCAGCCACCACCTCGAGGCGGATTTCAAGGCCGACGGCCTGCGCCCCTACGCGCTCTACCGCGATCTCGGCATTGCCGCGGCGACCATGGGCCTCTGCCAGGCGCACGTGATACGCTTCCTCGGTCCCTGCACCGACGAGGTGCGCAAGCGCCACTTCCACGAGGCCGAGCTGCAACTCGTCTACGTGCTGAAAGGCTGGATGAAGAACGAATTTCACGGCGAGCAATTGATGCAGGCCGGAAGCTGCTGGCTGCAACCGCCGGGCATCGAACATACCGTGCTGGATTTCTCCGATGACTGCGAAGTGCTGGAAATCATCGTGCCCGCCGACTTCAAGACCGTCGAACTCGTCAAATAGCGCCGCGCGGCATCGGCGCGCATCAGCGCTCCGCCGTCCGGCGCACCTGGCCCACTGCGCGCAGCCGCTTCCACCGGCATGACAGCCGGACATGGCGGGGGTGGCGCGCGCCCGGCCCGGAGGCGCGCATGGCGAGTCCTGGCCGTCGCCGCGGGTCCCGGTCTCGTCGCCATGCTCGCCGACACCGATGCGGGCAGCGTCATCACCGTGGCGCAGAGCGGCGCGCAATGGGGGTATCGCCTGCTGTTGCCGAACCTCCTGCTGATCCCGGCGATGTTCCTGGCCCAGGAGGTGGCGATGCGCCTCGGCCTGGCAACGCGCCGGGGCACCGTGGCGCTGGTGCTGCAGAATTACGGCCGCCTTCCCGCCGCGGTCCTGCTGATCGCCCTGACCGCAAGCTGCTTCGGCGCGCTGGTGAGCGAACTGAGCGGCCTGGCTGGCGCGGCACAATCGTTCGGCGTCCCCACCGGCATCGCCATGGCCGGCACCGTCGGCGCCCTGATGCTGATCGTCGTCACCGGTTCCTATCGCAAGGTGGAGCGCGTCGCATTATCGCTGGGCGCGCTTGAACTGGCGTTCCTCGCGATGGCATGGCGCGCTTCGCCGGGACTGGCGCCGATCGTGCGCGAGGCTGCCCTGATACCGCTGCGCGACCACGGCTATCTCTATTTGCTCGCCGCCAATCTTGGCACCAGCGTCATCCCCTGGACCTTGCTTTATCAGCAGTCGGCCAGCGTCGATAAGCGGCTTGAGCCGCGGCACGCATGGGCGGCCCGTTGGGAAACCCTGGCCGGCGTGATGCTCTGCCAGATCATCACCTCCGCCTTGCTGATCGCCGCCGCGGCGACGCTGGGCCGCGGCACCCCCCTGGATACGGTTCCGGAAATCGAAGACGCCTTCACCGCGACATTGGGCATTGCCGTCGGCCGCATCGTCTTCGTGCTCGGCCTGTCCGGCGGCGCGCTGGTTGCGACCATCGTGGTGTGCCTGACGCTCGCCTGGACCATCGGCGAATTGCTCGGCTTGCGCCATGCGCTAGAGCAATATCCCAGGCAGGCGCCGGCCTTCTATGGCTCGCTGTGCCTGATGCTGGCGGCTGCCGGCTGGCTGGTGGCATCCGGGATCGACCAGATCAGTCTCTCGATCGGCGCCGGCGTGTTGAACGCCTTGCTGCTGCCGATCGTGCTCGGATTCCTCTACGCGCTGGCCCGCCGTGAGGCGATGGGAATGCTCTGTCTGCGCGGCGTCTATGCCGCCGTGGTGGCGCTGGCGTTCATCGCCACCTCCATCGCCGGCGTCTATGCCGGCGTAGCCGGCTTGCTCTGACGCATCGCAACGACCACCCGCTCGCCATCGCCGGAGGGTTCGACCATGCCGACCCCGCGGGCCGGGCCGGAACTTCGCGGCTGGCGCAACGGTATAATCTCATGTAACACGCCTTGCCCTGCCATCCCTGGCGGCTCTCGACGCCTTCCCAAACCCGGTTGGATACGGACCGCGCTACGATGCACCTCGCTCGGACGGCGGCCAGATGGCCGCTACTTGTCATGCTGCTGTTGCTGCCCGGCTGGTCGGCGCGGGCCGCCGGCGCGCTGGACGACAGCGCGTCCATCTGGACCCTCTCGTTGGAAAACTCCTCGATCACGCCGACAACGCCGACGGATCGGAATTATACCAACGGCATCGGCCTCAACTGGACCTCGGCACCGGGCGCCTTGCCCGATGCATTGGGCAGCTTCTCCAACTGGCTGTGGGGGCCCGGCAGCAACCGGCTCAGCCTGGGGGTGTTCCAGCAGATCTTTACCCCGGACGACACGACTTCGAATCCACCCAATCCGTTCCAGCGTCCCTATGCCGGCTATCTGGCATTGCATTTCGGCCTGATCGACGACCAGCCGAACGTCGAGAATACTCTGTCCGTCGACCTCGGCGCGGTCGGCGAAATTGCCCTCGGAGAGCAAGTTCAGAATGCGTTCCATCGCCTGATCGGCCAGCAGGACGATAAGGGCTGGGGCTATCAGCTTCACGATGAACCGACCTTGGAAATCTCCGGCGGGCGAACCTGGCGCATGCCGCTGGGCAACGTCGCGGGGCTCGCCACGGATGTTCTGCCTGCGGTATCGGCCGGCGTCGGCAACGTGCTCGATTATGCCGAAGCGGGCGCGGTGCTGCGGATCGGTCAGCATCTCGATGCCGACTTCGGTCCGAACCGCCTGCCGCCAACCCTGGAAGGCAGCACGGTGTTCGCACCGAACGTCACCGGTTGGTACTTCTTCCTCGGCGGCGACGGCCAGGCGGTGGCCCACGATTTGTTCCTGCAAGGCAACACGTTCTCGCCCAGCCCGCGGGTCAATATCTATCCGCTGGTGGGCGAATTCGAGGCCGGCGTGGCGATCATGGTCTGGGGCATGCGGATCAGCTACGAGCAAGTGTTCCAGAGCAAGACGTGGCACGGCCAGGACGGATCGATCTTCAGCTATGGCGCCTTGCAGGTGTCGGCGCGGTTCTGAATTTGCCGCTCGCCGGCGCGCTTGCCTGACGCCTCCGCCCGCGCCGGCCTCACCCTCGACGCCTGGCCTCCCGCCTCGGTCCGCGTCGTGGCGTCCGCCGCGATCAGCGCGCCATGCATCCGCGATGAGCGCGACAGTTCAGGCAATCGTCCGTTCCGCAAGCAGCCGGGCGATCTCCGCCGCCGAGAACCCATGCTCGCGCAGGATCGCCTCGCTATGCTCGCCCAGCGCGGGCGCGACGCCGCGCGCATCCCCGTCTACGAAGGGTGGCAGTCCGATCAGGTTCGGCATCGGCATCGGCTGCGGCACATGCGGGTGACGCAGCCATGCCACCGCGCCGCTTTCCTCGACATGCTTCTGGCGCAGGAAGTCCGTATACGTGTTCAATTGCTCATGCATCACACGCTGCGCTGCCAGCCGCGCGGATAGCTCGGCGGTGGTCAGCGACGCGAGCAAGGGACGGATCACCGCGGCAATCTCCGCCGCGTGCTCCTTGCGCCCATCCGTCGTCTGCAACAGCGGGTCTTGCTCGAACATCGGCAGCTCCAAGGCGCGGCAATACCCCTGCCATTCGAACGGCCGCACCACGGTGACCGAAATCCAGCCGTCCGCCGTGCGATGCACGCCGTTGGGCGGCACCACCGGCGTGACCACCCCGCCTTCCAGATAGGAGGACATCAGTCGTACCGCCTGCAGACTGGCGCCGCCTTGCAGCAGGCTGGCTTCGATGTGCCGGCCGTGCGGCATGTCGCGCCGGGCATGCAGCGCCGCCGCGACGGCAGTGAACGCATAAAGCGCCGTGCTCATGTCGATCGCGATGATGGGAATCCGGTGCGGCGTGCCGTCCTCGCCGCGATTCTCCGCCATCAGGCCGGTATATGCCTGCAATACCGGGTCCATCGCCGGCCGTTCCGCCAGCGGCCCGGTCTGGCCAAATCCCGAGATCGAAACGTACAGGATACGTTGCTCCCGCTCCGCGACGGCTGCATAGCCGAAACCCAGGCGCTCGATCACCCCTGGCCGGAAGCCTTGCAGGAACACGTCCGCGCCCTGGATCAGCCGCCACAACACCCCGCGTCCAGCGTCCTGCTTCAGGTCAAGCGCGATCGATCGCTTGCCGAAATTCGACGGCAGCGAATACGCCGTGTTGTCGCCGTAGCGCACGCCCAGACCGCGGCTCCAGTCGCCGTTTTCAATCGGTTCCACCTTGAGAACATCGGCGCCGTACTGCGCCAGCAGCATCGCGCAATAGGGACCGGCGACGCCCTGGCTGAGATCCACCACCTTCAGGCCCGCATAGGGCGTCTCGTAGCTCATGGCGTCGCATCCTTCCCCCGGTTGCCGCGGCTCGGCAGCGAGGGCAAGCTTCCCAGCATTCGCCCCATATGACCAGGAGGAGACGACCCATGATCCACGTGCTCGCGATCATCACCACCAAGCCCGGCAAACGCGACGAAGTGCTCGGGCATTTCCGCGCCAACATGCCGGCAGTGCACGCCGAGGCCGGCTGCATCGAGTACGGCCCGGTGATCGACGCCGATTTCCCCGGCGCCAAGTTCGGCGGCGATACCTTCGTCGTGGTCGAGAAGTGGGAAAGCCCCGACCACCTGAAGGCGCATGCAGCCTCGCCACACATGGCGGCCTACGGCGCCAAGACGCGCGACCTGCTGGAGAAGCGCGAGATCCACGTCATGCAGCCGGCGGCCTGAGGGCGCCGCCCTCCCGCCGTGGCCGGGCCATCTCCCGCGCCTGATCCGGGCGATGCCCGGCCACAACGCCGCCCGCGGGCGCGCACCCTTTCCTTGCCGTGAGCAGCGGCGCAGAATGCAAGCATGCGATTGATTCGCCTCGCCGTGATGCTGGTGTCGCTGGCCGGCTGCGCTTCCGGCCCGCAGGCACTGGGCATTACCGGGCCCGAGGGCAGCACGGACCGCGGGTCCGCGCCCGCCGCGGCGGAAACGCCCCCCACCGACACGTTGGACAACCCCGACATCATGCAGTCGGGCACGCGCTACGGTCCGAGCTACTCGCCGTCCAAGGGCAGTTCGGGTTTCTGGGGATATAACTGACGCAGTCCGGGCTGCCTTGGGTCTGACCAGGAGGGATCGGATGGGCCTGTCCCCACCCGGTCACCCTCGCCCTCGATGCTCTGCCCCGCGACCCCTCCCACGCTGCCCGGAAAAAAGCGCAGCGCGGGAGAGGTTTGCTTCAGGCCGACAGCGCCTGCGGCTCGGTGCGGACGCGCTTCACCAGCAGCTTGTTCAGCGCATGCACGTAAGCCCGCGCCGCCGAGACGATCGTGTCGGTGTCGGCGCCCTGGCCATCGACCAGCTTGCCCTTTTCCTCCAGCCGTACCGTCGTCTTGGCCTGCGCATCGGTGCCCTCGGTCACCGCGCCGACCGAGAACAACACCAGGTTCGCATCGTGGGGGAAAATTTCGCGGATCGCCTTGAAGGTCGCATCCACCGGCCCGTCGCCCGAGGCCACCGCCTGCTTCGTCACGCCGTCCACCGCCAGCTCCAGCTCCGCCCGCGGCGGCGCCTTCGAACCCGCATGCAGGTCAAGCGAGACGAAACGAATGCGCTCGTGATCGCGCATCACCTCGTCATCGACCAGTGCCACGATATCATCGTCGAACACCACCTTCTTGCGGTCCGCCAGATCCTTGAACCTGCGGAACGCATCATTGAGCTGGTTGGCGCCGATCTCGCCATAGCCCAGCGCGTTCAGCTTGTCGCGGAACGCCGCGCGGCCCGAATGTTTCCCTAGTACCAAACTGTTCTTTTGCCACCCCACGCTCTCGGGCGTCATGATTTCATAGGTTCCGGCGTGCTTCAGCACGCCGTCCTGGTGAATGCCCGCCTCATGGGCAAACGCATTGCGGCCGACGATCGCCTTGTTCGGCTGCACGTCAAAGCCGGTGATCGTGGACAGCAAGCGCGACGTGCGCAGGATGTGCTGCGTGTTCACGTTGTTCTTGAACGGCATCGCATCGGGACGGGTGCGAATCGCCATCACCGCCTCCTCCAGCGATGCATTGCCGGCCCGCTCGCCAATGCCGTTGATCGTCGATTCAATCTGCCGCACGCCGGCCCGCAACGCGGACATGGTATTGGCGACCGCCAGGCCGAGGTCGTTGTGGTTGTGCGTGGACAGCACCACCTTGTCCGCCCCCGGCACCCGCTCGCGGATCATGGTGAAAATGCGCGCCATGTCCTCCGGCACCGCGTAGCCAACGGTGTCGGGAATGTTGATCGTCGTGGCGCCGGCCTTGATCGCCGCCTCGATGCAGCGGCACAGGAAATCGGGATCGCTCCGCGTGCCGTCTTCCGCCGACCATTCGACATCGTCGGTGTGCTGCCGCGCCAGGCCGACGGCGGCGATGCTCGCCTCCACCACCTCGTCCGGCTCCATGCGCAGCTTGTATTTCATGTGCAGATCGGACGTGGCGATGAACACGTGGATGCGCTTGCGCCGCGCCGGCCGCACCGCGTCGGCGGCGCGCAGAACATCCTCACGCCCGGTGCGCGACAGCCCGCAGATCACCGGAGATTCATCGCGCTGGCCGACCGACTCGGCGATCGCCTTCACCGCCTCGTAGTCGCCGATCGAGGCGATCGGGAACCCGGCCTCCATCACGTCGACCCCCAGCTCGGTCAGCGCCTCCGCCATGCGGATCTTCTCGTTGAGGTTCATGGAGAAGCCCGGCGATTGCTCGCCATCGCGCAGCGTGGTGTCGAAGATGATAACGCGGTCGTCGTCCAGCGTGCCGAAGCTGGGATGGGTGATGCTCATGATGGGACGGTCCTCGGGATTGGTTGCACGACATTAGCCTCAGGGGTTCCCCTGAGCGAAGCCGGCATCAACGACCCGGCGCAGCGCTCAGGGGCGGCTAAGTCGAAGGAGGAGGCCGAGTGCGATCGACGTGGCAAGCACGCGCGCAGAGCATCGCGCGGCAGCGCGAGCAGTGCGACAGGCAAGGTGCAGGCCACAGAACATATGAGCATCTTACAGCCCGCGGCGGCGTCTGGCAAGGCGCCGGGGAAAAGTTGACCCGCCAACGACCCTGAGTCAGCGTCCCCGGCAAAACAAGGCCACCCTTCGCGCATGGATCGCGGCATCCTCGGCACCCTCTCATTGCTCGTGCTGGCGTTCCTGTGCAGCGAGGATCGCAGGCGGATTCCGTGGCGCACCGTCGTCGGCGGCCTTCTGCTGCAACTCGCCCTGGCCCTGCTGCTGCTGCGCGTGCCGCCGGCCACGCACGCCATCTTCGCCGTCAACGGCGCCGCCACCGCCTTGCAGAACGCCACCGAGACCGGCACGCGTTTCGTGTTCGGCTACCTCGCCGGCGCCCCGCTGCCCTTCGCCGAGAGCCATCCCGGTGCCAGCTTCGTCCTCGCCTTCCAGGCGCTGCCGCTGATTCTCACCATCAGCGCACTCGGCACGCTATTGTTCTACTGGGGCATCCTGCAACGCATCACCGCCTCGTTCGCCTGGATGTTGCGGCGTTCGATGGGATTAAGCGGCGCGCTGGCACTGGGCGCCGCCGTGCACGTCTTCGTCGGCATGGTGGAGGCGCCGTTGCTGGTGCGCCCCTATCTCGCCCGCATGCAGCGCGGCGAGTTGTTCGCGCTGATGACATGCGGCATGGCCGGCGTCGCCGGCACCGTGATGATCATCTACGGCACGTTCCTCACCCCGATCGTGCCGGATGCGCTCGGCCACATCCTGATCGCCTCGGTGATCAGCACGCCCGCCGGCCTTGCGATCGCCGCGCTGATGGTGCCGTTCGGCATGCCGGATACCACCGAAGCGAAACTCGTCGTCCGCGACCCCCCGCTGTCGGCGCTCGATGCGCTGGTGAAAGGCACGCTGGACGGCATTCCGATCCTCGCCGGCGTGATCGCCGTGCTGATCGTCGCGGTCGCTTCCGTCGCTCTGGTCAACATGCTGCTTTCCCTGCTGCCGCTCTGGGATCATGCGCCGGTCACGCTGCAACGATTGTTCGCATTGCCGTTCCGGCCGGTGATGTGGTTGCTCGGCGTGCCCTGGACGGAAACCGCCGGCGCCGCGATGCTGATGGCAACCAAGACCGTGCTGAACGAGTTCGTCGCCTACCTGGATTTTTCCACGCTGCCCCCCGGCACGTTCTCCGCCCGCACCCGCATCGTCCTCACCTACGCATTGTGCGGCTTTGCCAATTTCGGCAGCCTGGGCATCATGATCGGCGGCATCGGCGCCATGGTCCCGGAGCGGCGGCACGAAATCGTCGCGCTGGGCATGCGATCGATCCTGTCCGGCACGCTGGCCACCTGCATGAGCGGCGCGCTGGCAGGGATGTTGATCTGAAGGGGAGGAAACCACCATGCATTGGACCGATCGACGCGAACGCTACCGCGCGGTGCTTGCCGGCAAGGAATGCATCCATCCGGGCTCGGTGTTCGATGCGATCTCCGCTCGCATCGCCGAGGACCTCGGCTTCGAAGTCGGCATGTTCGCGGGATCGATCGGCTCCTTTGCCGTGCTCGGCAATCCGGACCTGATCTTGCTCACGCTGACCGAATTCGCCGCGCAGGCCTATCGCATCAACCGCGCCGGAAAACTGCCGCTCATGGTGGATGCGGACCATGGTTACGGCAACGCGCTGAATGTGATGCGCACAATCCAGGAACTGGAAACCGCGGGCGTCGCCGGCATCATGATCGAGGACACCTCGCTGCCGCGCGGCTTTCGTGAGGCGAAGCCCACGCTGATCCCGCTCGACGAGGGCGTGGGCAAGATGCGCGCGGCGCTCGCGGCACGCGAGGACAAGTCACTGACGATCATCGGCCGCACCAGCGCCGCCGCGATCACCGGTATCGACGACGCCATCGCCCGCGCCCGCGCCTACGAAGCCGCCGGCGTCGACGCCCTGTTCTTTGCCGGCGGAATGACCGCGGAGAACCTCGACAAGATGGCGAATGCGGTGAAGCTGCCGCTGATGATGGGCGGCGGCAGCGCGCCCGACCGCGCCTACCTCGCCAGCCGCAACGTACGCATCGCGTTGCAGGGCCACCAGCCGTTCTCCGCCGCGGTGAAGGCGGTCTACGACACGCTGAAGGCGCTGCGCGATGGGGTAAAGCCGTCCGAACTGCAAGGGATCGCGTCGGCGGAAATGATGAAGCGCGTGACGCGTGAAGGCGATTACAAGACCTGGACGGAGAAGTTCCTAAACTAACCTCTCCGAATCTAACCTCTCCCACACGGCGCTATTCGCGCCGCGCGGGGTTGAGCCGCGAAGCGGATCGACGCGAGACGCCGCAGGCGTCGAGGGCGAGGGTGATCGGGTCAGCACGCTGCCCTCTTAACCCGGGCGGTATTGGACAGCGTGCCGACCCGATCACCCTCACCCTCGGCGCGTTGCGCCTCGACCTCTCCCGCTGACGCGGGCGAGGTGTACTGGACGCTCCTCCCCTTCCGCGCCATACCCGGCCGCCAATCTGCTGGAAGCCTCACATGACTTCTTCTGCTTCGTTCGGCCGCCGCACCTGCCTCGGACTGATTGCTGCCGCCCTCGCCGCCACGCGTGCCGGGGCAGCGCAACCGCTGCGCCTCGGCTTGCTGCACACCCTCTCGCCCGCGCCATTCTACATCGCCCAGGAGCGTGGTTATTTTCGCGATAACGGCATCGACCTGACGTTCCGCTTCTTCGATGCCGCGCAGCCGATCGCGGCAGCGGCCGTGGCAGGCGACATCGACGTCGGCGTCACCGCGCTTACCGGCGGCTTCTTCAATCTGGCAGAGAAAGGCGTGCTGACCGTCATCGGCGGCGCAATGCATGAGCAAGCCGGCTACGAAGGCTCCGCCATCCTGGTCTCCAACCAGGCCTTCACCGCCGGCCTCACCACCCCGGCCAAACTGGCCGGACACAGCTTCGCCATCACGCAATACGGCTCGTCGTTCCATTATATGCTCGGCCGCATCGCCGAGGTTCAGCATTTCGATATCAAGAGCATGACGCTGCGTCCCGTGCAGCAGGTCTCGAACATGCTGGCCGCGGTGGAGACCGGCCAGGTCGATGCGACGATCGCCATCGCGTCGCAGGCAAAGGCAGCAGTGGCCGCCGGCAAGGCACACATCATCGCCTGGGTCGGCGACATCGTGCCGTATCAGATTACCGCGGTGTTCACCACCGGCCTGGAGATCAAGCAGCACGCCGCTCCGCTCCATGCGTTCGCCAAGGCATACCAGCGTGGCGTGGCGGATTACCGCGAGGCGTTCCTGCGCAAGGATGCCGCCGGCAAGCCGATCCTGGATGCCAGCACCGACGCGGCAATAGCTCTGATCGAAAAATACGTCTTCACCGGCGATCCGCATGCCCGCGAAAAGATCCTGGGCGGCGTCGGCTATTACGACGCCGGGGGCGCGCTCGACGTGGCGGACATCGCCCGGCAGTTGAACTGGTTCAAGGCGCAGGGCCTGGTGAAAGGCGATCTGCCGGCATCGGCGATCATTGATACACAGTTCCTGCCGGCGCGATGAGTGAAGGGCTGCGCCTCGTGCTGCGCGGCGTCTGTCACGCCTATCGCGACCTGACGGTGTTGCAGGATATCGAACTCGTCGCCCAGCCAGGCGAGGTGCTGGTGCTGGTCGGCCCCTCCGGCTGCGGCAAATCGACCTTGCTCGGAATCATGGGCGGCCTGCTGTCGCCAACCTCGGGTTCGGTGCGAATCGACGGCACGATCGCCGGCGATTGCCTCAATCCCCTGACCTACGTGTTCCAGGATTTTGCCCTGCTGCCGTGGCGCTCGGTGGCCGGCAACATCGCACTGGTGCTGGACAGGCTGCCGCGCGCTGAACGTGCCGCACGCGTCACCGAAGTGCTGGCGCTGACCGGACTGACCGATTTCGCCCACGCCTGGCCACGGCAGCTTTCCGGCGGCATGCGCCAGCGCGTCGGTATTGCCCGCGCGCTCGCGGTGCGGCCGGCCTGTCTGCTGATGGACGAGCCGCTGTCGGCACTCGATGCGCAGACGCGCGACCTGCTGTTGGAGGAATTCGTCGCGCTGATCGAACGCGCCCGCACCACCACGGTATATGTCACTCACAACCTCGCCGAGGCGGTGCGCCTCGGCCAACAGATCGTGGTGCTGTCGCGTCGTCCTGGCCGCATCCGCGAGGTGGTGCGGATAGACCGGCCGCTGGCCGGCCGCTCCGCCACCGATCTGGACCTGCGGCGGATCGAGGCCGAACTCTGGCGCCTGATCCGTGACGACGCGGCCGCCGCCGAACGGGAGATGGAGCATGCGCCGCATTGACGGTCCGGTAGAATTCCGCGGCGGCGGCTTCGCCCCCATCGAAAGCTTCTGGGCCGCCGGCGCTACCCTCATCGGCCTGCTGGCTCTGTGGCAACTCGGATGCTCTGCCGGCGTCATTCCCACATTGTTCCTGCCCGCCCCGGTCAACATCGCGGTCGAACTTTGGCATCTCGCGATCAGTGGCGAACTGTGGAAGCACCTGTCCGCGTCACTGCTGCGCCTGGCGATCGGCTGGAGCCTTGGCACAGTGTTCGGCATCGGCGTCGGTCTCGCCGTCGGCCTGTGGTCCGCCCTGCGTTCACCCGGCATGGCCGTCGTTTCGGCACTCTTCCCAATTCCCAAGATCGCCCTCGTGCCGTTGTTCATTATCTGGTTCGGCATCGGCGAAGGTTCGAAAATCGCGACACTGGGCTTCGGCGTGTTCTTCCCCACCGTGATCGCGACCGCGGGCGGCGTCGACAACGTGCCGCGCTCGCTGATTCGCATGGGGCAAAGCTTCGGCCTCTCCACCGGCGCGATCGTGCGGAAAATCGTGCTGCCCGGCGCGTTGCCCGCCATCCTGAGCGGCTTCCGCGTCACCGCTTCAATCGCGATCGTCCTGCTGGTCGCCGCGGAAATGATCGGTGCCGAACGCGGCATCGGCGCCTTCGTATTGTCGGCCGGAAATCTCTACGACACCGACGCGCTGATGGCGGGCATCGTCGTGCTGTCGGCGCTGGGCCTGGTGGTTGCCTGGATCATCGGCTTGCTCGAGCGGCGATTGCTCGGCTGGCGCTGACCAAGGAAAAGCGCGCCTCTCTTACTCAGCAGTCGGGAAATAGGGCGACAGGCGACCCATCTTGTGTCATGGCCGGCGAAGGCCGGCCATCCACGGATTGCTGTGATGCGCGCCCCAAAGACGTGGAGGGCGGCCCTTCGCCCGCCGTGATGGGTTGGCGCAATGTCGCCCAACTTACCGACTGCTGAGTAAACAGGCATCGACCCGGACGGCGGCACCGGGCCGCCGCTCGCGGGCCGTGCTATCAGGCGCGTTCAAACGCCAGGATGAACCCCACCGGCCGCACCCCGCTGCGATCGATCGAGCTAAATCCGTCGGCCGGCAGCCAATCGACATTCCGCGCGGAAATCGTCCGCTGAAAAATCACTGCCAGCCCGTGCCGCCGTCCAAAGCGCAACCAACTCTCCATCGTGTGCTTGTAGGTCTCAACGAAGATCCTGCCATGCTTTGATCCGAGTTCCGTGTGGCAGTAGTCATGCTCTGGGGCGACGTCCGACACGATCAGCCGGCCCCGATCGGACAGCACCCGCTCCAGTTCGGATCCCAAGGCATCAAGGTCCTCGATGTGGCTCGCGACCCTGTTCAACAGGACAATGTCGAAAAGCGCCGCCTTGAGCGGCAGGCTTGTCGCGTCAGCCTGTATCAGCAGCGCTTCCTGCCCGATGCGTTGCCGCGCCTTGCGCAGCATCCCATAACTGACATCGACCCCGCAGCCACAGCCAACGCAGGACCGCAGCTCGCCAAGGTAGAAGCCGGTCCCGGTCCCGACATCCAACAGGCTGCCACGTCTGTCGCACGATGCAACCAAGGCCCGAACATGGGGCCACTCATTCTTGCGCCAGAAGATCTGCCAGGGCCAATCGTCATAGTGCTCTGCGAACAGGTCGTAGGAAGCCCGGGCAGACGACGGTCTTTCACGCTTGCTCTCCGGCACTCCCGTCATGACACCACCGCCATCGTGGTCATCCATCGGCTGCCATCCGCTTCATTTGCCGGGCGGCGCGGCGCTCTGCCGTTGCTGCTGCTGCAAGGCGCGTATTTCTGCCTCCAGCCCCTGGAGGCGTTGTTCGATGGTGGCGGTACCGCCGGCGCCAACCAATGACACGGGCTCCAGCCGCCTGCCGAGTTCCGCCTCAACCGCGGTCTTGATCTGATCCTTGACATCGAGCGACAGCCTGTCCTTCACCCACGGCGCCACCGTCAGGGCCAGGGTCAGCAGAACGAAGCCGGCAAATGCATAGGCGTAGGATCGCAGCAGAAATTTGGGGAGATTGTCGATTCTCTCCTTGAACAAATCATCCGCCTTGCCGGCAAGCTGCGTCTTCAGGTCCACGCCGTACGCATCGGCGGATTGTCTGATGTCGCTGATGACCTTGGCCTTCTCCTCCTGCAACGCCCCCGAGAATTCCTGGAAACTGAGGAAGCTGGAAGATCCGCTCATCGCCACTTCCCGCAGTTCCCTGTCGTACGCGTCCATTGCCGCGCCCGCACCATACGGCGTGCTCTGTCCGTCAAGCCGATGGAACACCAGGCGCGCGACCGTCATGCCTGGATCGATGTCCACCGGCTGGCGGCCAAAGTTGACGAAAAGGCACGCCAGCGGGCCTTCGTACCCGGCATCGACCATGCTCATGTTGACGAGCATCAGTCCCTTGCGAGACAGCGTGTTCGTCTGCCACCAGAATGCGCAAACGTCCGACGGCAGGCGAACGACTTCTCGAATTCGCACCCACACGAGCTGACGGGGCTGGACGCGATACACCGGCGGACCTGCCGGGCCGGTCCAGTCCACGATACCCGGCTGCTTGTCGGGTTCCCCCGGGCCACCCGGCAAAATCCTCGCCGCATGACATGAATACGACGAGCCACGCACGGACGCCTCGTCACCTTGTGCGATGACGTATCCGTCCCTGATGAAGCGTTTGATGGCCCCCTCGCTCAGCACGGACATCACAATCTCCACGCTCTTGAAGTTGGAGAGATTCTATCCGCTCGATGCCGCGACTCGCAGCCGGAGCCCGCTGCTGGCGCTGTCTGGCACGATCAGGAAGCGGCAGCAATGATGATGCGCCGGTTCTGCTTGCCCTTGTTCTCGATCTTCACCACGCTGATGCGGCCGATCTCTCCGGTGCGCGCCACGTGCGTCCCGCCACAGGGTTGCAGGTCCACCGGCGTCTCGTCGGCGCCGATGCGCATCAGCCTCAGCCGTCCGGAGCCGCGCGGCGGCTGCACCGACATCGTCCGCACAAGGTCGGGATTCGCATCCAGCACCGCCTCGTCCACCCACTCGATCCGCACCGGATGATCCGCCTCGATCAGCGCGTTCAGTTCCGCCTCCACCGTTTCCTTCGGCGGCGGATTGGGCAGGTCGAAATCCAGCCGCGAGCGGTCCGCGCCAACCGATCCACCCGTCACCGCCGCGCCCTTGATCACGGTGCACAGCAAATGCATCGCGGTGTGCATGCGCATCAGCCTGTGGCGGCGGTCCCAGTCGATCTCCGCCCGCACCACGCTGCCCTGGGGCGGCAACGGCGCGCCCGGCGCGGGGATGTGCAGCACGCTCTCGCCCTCGCCCTTCACCGTATCGGCGATCGGCGTCTCGCCGCCGTCCCAGCGCAGCGCCCCGGTATCGCCGGGCTGGCCGCCGCCGCGGGCATAGAACACTGTGCGGTCGAGTTCGATGGCTTCCGGCCCCGCGGCAACAACCGTTGCTTCGGTCGCGCGAATCTGCGGATCATCCTGGAACAATTTGATGGTCATGTGGTCCTCCAGGCGGCGCGCATCGCGTCATGGCGCGCCGCCAGCCATAACAGGCCGAGCGTGGTGACAACGTTGGGAAACCGCCCGGCCGCGGCGTCTTCGATCGCCCGCGCGGCGGGCCAGACGCGGACGCGAATGTCCTCGTTTTCGACCGCAAGGCCGGCGTGGCCGGCAACCCCATCCGGCCCGGCAGGCGGCGCGGCAACGCGGCCGAGATAGACCATGCAATGCTCGTCGGCCCCGCCCGGTGTCAGCATGAAGTCGCCGATCGGATGCAGCGTGGTCACCGGCAGGGCCATCTCTTCCAGCATTTCCCGCCGCGCCGTGGTCTCCGGCGCTTCGCCGCCGTCGCACAGCCCGGCCGGCAGCTCAACCAGCACCGGGTCGATGCCCGCCGCCAGCGCCGGCAGCCGGTATTGCTCTATCAGCACCACCTTGTCGGCGTCGGGATCCCACGGCAGTACCGCGGCAGCACGCCCCCGCCGCCAAAGCTCCCAGGTGCGAACGCCCGACAGGCCACCATCGAAGCGGCGATGGCGGAAGCGGACGACGTCCAGCGGGAAGCGGCCATCCCAGACGCGTTGCTGCGATTCGATCTCTGTGTCGGGCGTGGCTGTGACCGGGGGGTGCGTGCGCGGCGGCATGCCCGGCAGTCTAGTTGCCCCGTCCCTGTCCACAAGCGCCGGCCTGCCGGGCGCAATGACCCCCGCCAGCCCGGACTTGAGCATGCCGGACTCACCACGCACATTAGCACCTGCCCGCCACGCAGGAGCGCGTCATGATCAGCGTCGAAGAAGCCCGCGCCCGCATTCTCGCCGATCTGCGTCCCACGCCGGCCGAGATCGTGGCCCTGGCCGATGCCTGGAACCGCGTCACCGCAGCCCCCGTCGTCGCCCGCCTGACGCAGCCTCCTGCCGACGTCTCCGCCATGGACGGCTACGCACTCCGCGCGGAGGACGGCAGTCTGCACGCCACCCTGACGGTGATTGGCGCCGCTCCCGCCGGCCACCCGTTCGACGGCTCGGTCAGTCCTGGCCAAACCGTCCGATTGTTCACCGGCAGTGTCGTTCCCGCCGGCGCCGACGCGATCCTGCTTCAGGAGGACGCCACCCGCGATGGCGACACGGTGCGCGTCGATGAGGCGGTGAAGGCCGGCCGTCACATCCGCCGTGCCGGCCAGGACTTTGCCCGCGGCGACATTGTGGTGCCGGCCGGCCGCCGCATCACCGCCCGCGATGTCGGCCTCGCCGCCGCCGCCAATCACCCCTGGCTCGGCGTCCACCGCCGCCCGCGGATCGCTGTCCTCGCCACCGGAGACGAAATCGCCATGCCGGGCGAGCCTATTCCACCCGGCGGTATTGTCTCGTCCAACTCGCACGCGCTTGCCGCCCTGGTCCGCGCCGCCGGCGGCCTGCCCACGGTGCTGCCGATCGCCGCCGATACTCGCGAGGCGGTCGCCGCGGTGGCCGACGCCGTTGCCGGGGCCGACATGCTGGTGACCACCGGCGGTGCGTCGGTCGGCGACCACGACCTGATCATCGCGGGCCTGCAAAGCCGCGGCCTGGTCGTGGATTTCTGGCAAATTGCCATGCGGCCGGGCAAGCCGCTGTTGTTCGGCCGCCTGGGACCCACGCCCGTGATCGGCCTCCCCGGCAATCCCGTCTCCGCCCTGGTCTGTGGCATTCTGTTCCTGTTGCCCGCGCTGGCGCGGCTCTCCGGTCTGCCAGCCGCGCCGCCCCCCATCACGACGGCCTCGCTCGGCCATCCGGTTGGCGCCAACGACCACCGCGCCGACCACCTGCGCGCCACCGTCAGCGCCGATCAGCAGGGACGCCTCGTCGTCACGCCGTTCCCCGTGCAGGATTCCGCCATGCTGCGCCGTCTCGCTCTGGCCGACGCGCTGATCCTGCGCCCGCCGCACGCATCGGCCCTGCCTGAAGGCGCCGAGGTGCCGGTGATCCGCCTCGATTCGCTCGGCCTGTAACCGCGCGGACGGGGCCGACAGCGCCGGGGGCGGTTTTTCCTCCGAAATGTCCACCTTTTCTTGACGAATTGGCGCGAACCTATCTAGAACGCGCTACCAGTTGCCGCTTTGTTCCGAGAATCGGGGCAGGGCGGACGCGACAGTCAAGGGAAAACCCCGCCCCATGCTCACGCGAAAACAGCACGAGTTGCTCGTGTACATCGACCGCCACCTGAAGCAGACTGGCTTTTCCCCCAGCTTCGAGGAAATGAAGGAAGCCCTGACGCTCAAGTCCAAATCGGGCATCCACCGGCTGATCTCGGCTTTGGAGGAGCGTGGCTTCATCGGCCGCCGCCACCACCGCGCCCGCGCCCTCGAAGTGCTGCGGATGCCGGAAGATTCGTCCCCCCGCACGGCCGAAGCGCCCGCCGAAGCCAGCAACGGCAATTTCGCCCCCAACGTGATCCGCGGCGATTTTTCCCCGCGCATTGCCGGCGTGCGCGCGGCCAACGAGGTGGCCGCGATAGAGCTGCCGCTCTACGGCCGCATCGCCGCCGGCCTGCCGATCGAGGCCCTGCGCGACGCCGGCAGCCAGATCGAGGTGCCGATGGCCATTCTGGGCAATGGCGAGCATTACGCGTTGGAGGTCGCGGGCGATTCGATGATTGAGGCCGGTATCCTCGACGGCGACACGGTGATCATCCGCCGCGGCGAGCAAGCCGAGAACGGCCAGATCGTTGTCGCCCTGGTCGACGAGGCCGAGGTGACACTGAAGCGGCTGCGCCGGCGCGGCAACTCGATCGCGCTGGAGCCGTGCAACGTCCGTCACGAAACGCGAATCTTTCCCGCCGACAAGGTAAAGGTGCAGGGACGGCTGGTTGCGCTGATGCGGCGGTACTGAGGGGCCAGGCCGGCCTCCCGCGGCGCCCACATTAACCCTGCCTAAACCAGTTCGTCCTATCCTGGGTGCGCGCCACGTGAGGCGATGCGATGCACCCATGACCTCCTCCCTGTCCCAGGCCGACGTTGCCCGGCTGCTTGCCGAACCCTCCACCAGCGTCCGCGGCGAACTCGCCGCGAAAGTGGCGCGGGACATTGACAGCGCCCAGCTCACGCCGGAGGAGCTGGCGATCGCCCAGGACATCGCCCGCATCATGGCGCAGGACGTGGCACAGGCCGTCCGCCAGGCGCTGGCGGAAAGCCTGCGTCATGCCGTCCACCTTCCGCGCGACGTAGCGCAGCGCCTGGCGAACGATGTCGAAGCGGTGGCACTGCCCATCCTCTCCGCCTCGCCCGCCCTCAGCGACGACGACCTGATCGCCATCCTTCGCCAGGCCAATGTCTCCCGCCAGCAGGCGATCGCCTCGCGCCCGGAGGTCTCGTCACCGGTTGCCGACGCGGTGATCGCCGTGGCCGACGAGAGTGCCGTGGCGATGCTGATGCGCAACGAAGGCGCCCACATCAGTGAGCAAAGCCTGCACCGCGCGGTCGACCGCTTCGCCGACAGCACCGCGGTGAAAACCGGCATGGTCCATCGCGCCAACCTGCCGATGACCGTCGCCGAGCGTCTGGTCGTGATGGTCTCCGAGGAACTGCGCCGCTACCTGCTGTCGCATCACGCTCTGTCGGCATCGGTCGCGGCCGATCTCGTGCTGCAAAGCCGGGAACGGGCGGTGATCGGGCTGAGCCTGCGGGCAAGCCGGGCCGAACTGGCGGCACTGATCCGGCAGATGGACCGTCACGAGCGCCTGACGCCGTCGCTGATCCTGCGTGCGCTGTGCATGGGCGATCTCGCGTTCTTCGAGATGGCGCTCGCGGTGCGGGCGCGCGTGCCGGTGGAGAATGCACAGATCCTGGTGCACGACGCCGGCGGCAACGGCCTGGCATCGCTGTATCGCAAGGCCGGGCTGCCCGAGAGTCTGCTGCCGGTGTTCCAGGTCGCGGTGGAAGCCGCCGACAGTACCGGCCTGGATGGCGGTGAGCGCGATTTCGAACGCTACCGCGGCCGCGTCATCACGCGTGTGCTGTCGCAGTGCGAGGATTTCGCACCCGACGACCTAGAGTACCTTGTTGCCAAACTTGGCGACATGCTCTCGCTGCCATTGGCGCCCCCTGCGCCCACGCCCTGACCGCGGCTGCCCTGGGGCAGTCTTGTACGCGCCATTGCCAGGCTACGCTTGTCCCCCGCCGCGCCATCGTTCGGCATGAGCCACCTTTCTCGGCGGCGCCCCTGATTGTGCGCCCCGGAACACGCGCATAGGTTGGTCGCCCCTGCCGCCTCCGGAGTGTCCGCGGATGAAAATCGCCCGCATCGAGACCTTTCTCTTCGATCCCGGCACAGCGAAGAATCTGCTGTTCTGCAGGATCGAAACCGACAATGGCTTGCATGGTTGGGGCGAAGCCTATGTGACCCCCGGCAAGGAGCCGGTGATAGAGCATCTGCTGCGGCACATGGGGCAATACATGATCGGCCGCAGCGCCTTCAGCATCCGCCACACGGCGCAGGTCATTTTCGACGATTTCGCGATGCGGCGCACCTCGCTCGATCTGATGTCCGCCTGGAGCGCGATTGAACTCGCACTGTGGGATATCGTCGCCAAACATGCCGGCCTGCCGCTGTACAATCTGCTTGGCGGCGCGTGCCGCGAACGCGTGAAGGTCTATGCCAACGGCTGGTCCAGCGGCAGCGAATCAATCGAGCAAAATGTCGAGCGGGCGCTGAAGGTGAAGTCCATGGGCTTCACCGCGCTGAAATGGGATCCGTTCCCCGGCCCATGGCGCAGCTTCATCCATCGCGAGGACGAGGACCACGTCGTCCGCTACGTGAAGGCGCTGCGCGACGCCCTGGGGCCGGATTTCACCTTGCTCGTCGAAGTGCATCGAAGGCTGGCGCCA
>Ga0335072_10003209_pt1 | contig 24710 bp, 25 predicted proteins | sample Lox_Sample_21_FD_206725 | JGI IMG/M metagenome (GOLD analysis project Ga0335072, IMG submission 206725) | Soil microbial communities from Loxahatchee National Wildlife Refuge, Florida, United States - Lox_Sample_2.1 | ecosystem: Environmental > Terrestrial > Soil > Wetlands | place: USA... | reverse complement strand
CCGCGGCCGATCCCGCTGCCGCTGCCGGTGACCAGCGCCACCTTGCCGGACAGCCTGTCGGATCGCGTGCTGTTTTTGCCGAGGGTCGGTTGCATCGTCATGAAGCCTTCCAGAGATCGGGCTGCAGGACCAGCTCGATCAGATTGCCCGCATTGTCGCGCAGGAAGATGTTGGAACCGAAATCGAAGCGCCCCACGAACACGATGTCCGCCCCGCGGCGGCGCAGCTCCTGTTCCGCGGCATCGAGATCCCTGATGCCGAATGCCACGTGCTTGTTGCCGTGCGTGGTGACATCGAGGTTCGGATGCCGGCGCTCCTCGGGCAGCGGCTTCGCCCCGGGCACCTCGAAGAGCTCCAGCCGCAGCTCGCCGCGCCGCAGCATCGCCACTTTGGCGGGAATGGCCGGAATATCGAACCGCTCCTCGACCTCGAAATCCAGGATGTCCCCGAACCAACGGATCGATGCCTCCAGATCCGGCACGCTGATGGCGCCGTGGTGGTGCTTCAATTCGAGCTGCATGGCCGTCGGGCTCCGGACGGGCTGGGAAGGGGACCGGCCGCCATGGTAGGGGCGGGCGCGGGCGCAGGAAAAGCGTTTTCGACGATCCCAGCCATCGCCTTTGCAGATTAGACATCCGCGGCGACGCCCGTTAGCCTCGGGGCAGATGAGCTCGCAATACGATGTCCTCGCCATGGGCGCCGGGCACAATGGCCTGGTCGCGGCCGCCTACCTCGCCAAGGCCGGCAAGAGGGTGTTGGTCCTGGAGCGCAAGGCGTGGCCCGGCGGCGGCGTGGTGACGCGGGAAATCAACACGCCGGGATACTGGCACGATGAGCACTCGAGCGTGCACATCATGATTCAGGGCAACCCGATGATTCGCGACGATGAGCTCGGGCTCATCGGCAGATTCGGGCTGCAGTACCGCTACGGCACGCCGTACGCGATGATCTTCCCGGACCAGAGTACATTGGTCGCCTACAAGGACCTCGACAAGACCTGCGAGGGAATCGCGCGCATCTCCACGCGGGATGCCGAAACGTACAGGCATTTCGCCAAACGCGCGATGGCTATGCTTCCGATGTTCAGCGCGGGTCTGTACGCGCCGCCTCTACCCATGGGCGCATTCGTCGCCATGATGGATCAGAGCGACGAGGGTCGCGAAATCCTGGACGCCATGCAGCGCAGCTCGCTTGATCTCGCAAAGCAGTATTTCGAGAGCGAGAAAGTCAGGGTGTGGCTCTTGCGCCTGGTGAGCGAGAACCTGCAGCTGCCCGATGAGCTCGGGACGGGCTTCGGGATGTTCCTCATGCCCGGCCTCATGCACGGCTTCGGTGTGTCACAGCCGCTCGGCGGCAGCGGAAAACTCACCGAGTCGCTGGTCCGCTGCATCGAGCACCACGGCGGGGAGGTGCGCTGCAACGCCGAGGTCCGCAAGGTGCTGACCTCCGGCGGCAGGGCCGTGGGACTCGAGCTGACGACGGGGGAGCAGCTCAAGGCGAAGGATGCTGTGATTGCCGCACTGCATCCGCACGTGCTGCGCAAGTTCGTCGCTGGCGTTCCGGAGCCCGTATTGAAGCGCGCCGAACGCACCACTCTCGCCGCATTCAGCATCATGGTCAGCCATTACGATCTGAAGGAACGCATTCACTTCCATGCGGGCAAGGAGGTTGAAGACGCGATCATGCTGGAGTTTATGGCGAGCGAGCGCCTCGGCGACATGCTGGATGACTTCGATGCTCTGCGCCGCGGCCGTATCTCGCAGCGAGTGCTCGGGGCCGGCGGCGATGAGAGCATCGGTGACCCAAGCCGGGTTCCGGCCGGTCGCGGGATGTTCCATGGCATCACTTTCGCCCCCTACGATCTCGAGGACGGGGGACCGGAGCGCTGGGACCAGATGCGCGAGGAAATGGGCGACCGGAGCCTGCGCCACTATCAGGGATTCGTGAAGAACCTGACGGCTGAGAACATCATCAGGCGCACCATCGTCACGCCGCTCGATCATGCGCGCAACATGCCGACCAGCATGCCAGGCGGTGACGTGCATGGGGTGGCGCCTTATTTCTATCAGACGTCCGGCCATCGGCCGACGCCGGATTTGGCACAATACACCGTGCCGGGTGTTGAGCGGCTATACCTCGTCGGTCCATTCATGCATCCCGGCGGGGGAGTTTATGGTGCTGGTCGAGCCACCGCCATTCGGGTGTTCGAGGACCTCAAGCTGGATTTCGACAAGGTAGCGGTGGCGCGCGCATGAAGATCTACGGCGCGGATGGCAGGGAGATGATGACCGTTACCTCAATCGAACGGGACGGAGCTGATCTGCTCATCAAGGGCAAACTCTTCGGCGCCATGCCGCTCACCGCGAAGCTGAGGCCGGCTGAAGCCCGCAAGGCGTTTCGGCTGCTCAGGCCGCACACCGTTCTTTTCCTGCTGACGCTGCCGTTTCGCCGCGGCTGACCCGTCTTACGACTCACAGTAGGCCGGCTTCGGCGAACGTAGGCATGGCCAGAATGGATACACTCCATCGCCGTTAATCATTGGCGGCCCAAAGCACGGCAGTCGTATCGTTCCGGGCATCGACCCTGCACTAGCGGACCAATGATCGCCATGACGTTCAAACTCGGAACCTTCTCCATCGCCGGCTGCATACCCTTTCCGGGCATGCTGCTGGAGGGGCGCGTCGTCTCGCTGCGCGCCGTCGGCCAATCTCTTGCAGCCTCCGGCAGGCCCCTCCTCGGCTCGGATTCGATGCTCAGCCTGCTCGGCAGCTGGGACCACAACTGGCCGCTCTTGCAGGAGGTGGCGGCCGCGTTGACCCACTCGCGGCTACCCGAGCTGGCAGCACACGGCGCACCGCTCGAGTCTCTCTCGGTGCACGCACCGATTCCCGAGCCGCGACACATCTATTGCTCGGGTGCAAATTACAAAAAGCATGTAGTGCAGATCATCATCGCCCAGGCCTCCGAGGAGACTCGAGGCATGAGTGCCGAGGAGCGGCGTGTATTCGGCCAGCGCAAGATGGATGAGCGCGCGCGAGCAGGCACCCCCTACTTCTTCCTCAAGGCGCCCTCGACGGTCGTCGGCCCCGCGGACCCCATCGTTTTGCCGGCGGACGCCGAGCAGTCGGACTGGGAGCTGGAGCTCGCGGTGGTGATGGGACGAACGGCGCGTCACGTTGCCCGGGAGCAGGCGCTCGATTACGTAGCGGGATACACGATTGCCAATGACCTGACGCGGCGCGAGTGCGTCAATCGCAGTCCCGATGACGTGCCGGAGATGGGAATGAACTGGGTTGCCGCCAAGTCAGCACCGACCTTCCTACCACTCGGCCCGTATCTCACCCCGGCAGCCTTCGTGGGCGACCCGCAGAGATTGCAAATCCGCCTCTCGCTCAACGGGGAGACGATGCAGGACGAGAGCACTGCCGACATGATCTTCGGCGTATCGAGACTGATCGAGTACCTATCGTCCTTCGTGGCGCTCCAACCTGGAGACCTCATCTGTACCGGTTCGCCGGCTGGCAACGGAGCGCATTATCGACGTTTCCTTCGGCCAGGCGACGTTTTGGAGGGCAACATTTCGGGTCTCGGCACCCAACGCAATCCGTGTGTCGAGGGGCAAAGGTGACGGCCGCGGCCATGGCCGCAAATCAGGTAACCAGGCGAAGCCATGATCCGCAGTCATTCCCGCCATCCGCAAGAATCATCCACACTCTGGAGCGCAACTGATACCGTTGGTTTTACGTTCTACTTTCCTAACCAGGAGACACGGCGATGTCGCCTAGCATTCGAACGTTTCTGAGCTGCAGCTTGATCGCTTGCACAACGGCGTGGGCGCAAGCACCGCAGCCGTCTCCTCCCCCAAGGCCCGCCCCGCCGTACGGAGCGCCGATCTCGCTTGCCCAAGCGAAGAAGATCGCGCGAGCGGCGGAGCAGGCGGCTCGCGGCGCCGGAGTCGTGAGCGACGTGATCGCCATAGTGCAGCCTGACGGTTCACTCGTTTACTTCGAGAAGTTCGATGGCGCCACTTACGCGTCGGTCGAGTTCGCGCAGGCGAAGGCTCGGACCGCCGCGATTTTGCGCGCGCCGTCCGGCCCGGGACCCAACAACGGGCCACCGCCGCTCCCGAGCATGATCGGCCTGCCAGGCGGCCTGCCCATTGTCATCGACGGCAGGACAATAGGGGCCATCGGCGTGAGCGGCACTGAGGGCGTACCCGGCTGGAACGACGTGAAGGTTGCGGAGGCGGGACTCGCGGCGATCAAGTGACCGCGGCCACCAGGCCACACACTGGACACGGCCCTGGACCTGCGTCGCTAGGTCGGAAAAAGCATGGCAAGACTCAGCAAGGTTTTGATTGTCGGCGGCAGCGTAGCCGGCATGTCCTGCGCAATTCAGTTGCGCAAGGCCGGCATCGGGGTCGATCTGATCGACATCGCTTCGGACTGGCGCTCATACGGCGCCGGCATCACTATTACAGGCCCTACGCTGCGTGCTCTGAAAACCCTCGGCGTTCTGGAACAGGTGAAGGCCCTGGGGGCCGTCTGGAACGGCGCCAAGGTATTGAACCAAAGCGGCGAGCTCCTCGAAGAGCTGTCGATCCCGCCGCTGGCACCGGATCTGCCGGGCACCGGCGGGATCATGCGACCGGTGCTGCATAAGATCCTTGCGGACAAGGTTCTGGAGCTCGGCGCGAAGGTGCGCCTTGGCCTGACGGTCGCGGGACTGAAACAGCTCGAGAACGAGGTCGAAGTCAATCTCAGCGACTCGAGCTGTTCCTCCTACGGGCTGGTGATCGGAGCCGACGGCATTTTCTCCGGCATCCGTGCGCTCGTTTTCCCTGAGGCGGCAAAGCCGCAATTTACCGGCCAGGTTATCTACCGCATCCTCGCGGAGCGGCCCGCCGGTTTCGACCGCTCCCACTTTTTCATGGGTCACGGCATCAAGGTGGGCTTCAACCCGGTCTCGCCGACTCATATGTACATGTTCCTGCTCTATGCGGATCCGTCCAATCCACGGCTCGATCCGAAGGACATGCCCCAATTGCTGCATCGCAAGATGGCGGGTTTCGGCGGCTTCGTGCCAGAGGTGCGCGAGACCGTCCTCACCACCAACGCGCACACCATCAACTACAGAGCGCTCGACGTGCACATCCTGCCGCGACCCTGGCATAGCGGCCGAGTGCTGCTGATCGGCGACGCCGCCCATTCCACGACGCCACATCTGGCGTCCGGTGCCGGCTTGGCGATCGAAGACGGGATCGTAGTCGCTGATGAGCTCAGTCGAGGCGGCGAGCTGGACGAAGTGTTGTCGCGGTTCACGGAGCGTCGCTTCGAACGCTGCAACTACGTCGTTGCGAACTCGGTGAAGCTCGGACAAATCGAGATGAATAACGGCTCGACGGCCGAACACGGTCGCCTGATGACTCAATCGCTCGAGAGACTGAGCCAACCCATCTGAGGTTGATCATGCCAACGGCGCGACTCAGCTCGGGACTTCCTGCAACGCGGCAGCCAACGATCCGCGAGGTATTCGCCCGGTCAGCGCGCAACGATGGATTGTGCGTCGGCCGATCAAACTGCCGTGATCCGGTCCATCAGCCGGATTCATACCCGGCATTCTGTGGCAAGAGTAGAGTCGGAGTCATCGGCCCGCATTCGGCTCGAGGGGATTCACATTGGCTTCGATGACTCGCACCACGGCGCGCGCTCCCGGCACCCTCCAAGGTCTCATGCTGACGCTGCCAATTACGCTCGCCGTGATGGGAATCTCCGTGCTCGTTCCGGACGTACCGCAGTTGATGACGGCTTTCAAGAACGTGCCGCACCACGAGTACCTCATTCAGGGCGGCGTACTCACGATGCCGGCGCTCTGCGTGGCGCTCCTCTCACCGCTTGCCGGTTGGATCGCAGATCGTATCGGCCGCCGGGCACTCCTTATCGGCTCCATGGTGATTTACGCCGCGGTAGGAGTCGCTCCCATCGTGCTCAATGGCTTGACTCTCATCATCCTTTCGCGCACGTTCGTTGGTGTATGCGAAGCGATCGTGATGACAGTCAGCACCACACTCATCAGCGACTACTTTGATGGCCATGCGCGCGAGAAGTGGCTCGCAAGTCAGACAGCCCTGGCATCGCTCTCCTCCCTGGCGCTGATCCCGTTCGGCGGCTTTCTCGCCAGGACGTACGGCTGGCGGGGCCCGTTCGGTGTCTACCTCTTCAGTGTCCTGCTTGCCGTCGGCATATGGCTCTTTACCTGGGAGCCTGCTGCGCGGACCTCGGTACCGGAACTGGCGGCGGGCGACCGTCCTGATAAGACGCCGATTGGCCCAAGCGCAGAGCCCGACGCCCTTCCCTGGGCACGGCTCATTGGAATCTGCGCCATTACGCTTTTCGCCTCGGTCATGTTCTATACCATCCTGACGCAGAGCGGCCTCGCGCTTGCGGCATTGGGCGTGACTGATGCAGGCAGGCTGGGCCTACTCACCGGAATCGCAACCCTCGGCGTTCCCACCGGGACCTTCGTGTTCCGCGCGGCGGCGCGCCGGCTGCGGATCAGCAGCCTGCTCGCCCTGGAGTTCCTGCTGATTGCGATCGGCTTCGCAGGAATGAGCCGGGCTCTGAGTCCCTGGCCGTTCGTCGCGGCCGCCGCACTCAACCAGATCGGCTGCGGCATGATCCTGCCGACTCTGCTCACTTGGGCAACGCGTGGCCTCGCCTTCAGCGTCCGCGGCCGCGGCACAGGCATCTGGACCTCGGTTTTTGCGGTAGGTCAGTTCCTCAGCGGCCTGCTCGTGACGTGGCTCGCGGGCATGATGGGGGGGCTTCTCCATGCCTTCCTCGCTCTCGCGGCCGCATGTGCGGCGGCCACCGCGGCCGCCGTTGTCGGCCAGGTACGCACGCGCACCTTATCCACCTCAGCGAGCGGACTCTGAGGCTCGCCGCATAGGAGCGCTCGCCACACCGGGCGGTTGCCGCATCAGCGGCTCTCCGGTCATGTTTTGCCGCGTGCGCGACGTGCCTCTTCGAGAGAAGCGCCATCCGGATCGAGCTTCATGTCCCAAGGAATGTTGTCCCCCTGGAATATCGTGGGTACTCGGGTCGCCCAGAGGAGCGATCCGAATTTGAAATCCCACGAGCGGGGCACCCAGTTGTCATCGAGATAATCGGTATCGGCGTGGTACTCCGCCTCGCCACCCGCCGGACAGTCGACGTAATAATAGAGGGCCGAAGAGATTCGGTGGCGTGACAGGCCACCCGAGGAGTTGTGCGAGGTATTCTTCCAGCCCCGACGCTCCATGATGTTGGCACCTAACATCAACTCGTCGACATCGTCTACGCCGAAGGCCATGTGCATGAAGCCGGGCCTGTTGCCGGGGGCCACGGGCAGCTTGCAATTGACCCAGAAGATGCTGTGATGCTCGTAAGTCCCATCGGCGCGCGCGAATGCCCCGACACCGCGTGAATGGTCGGTATAGCGGAAGCCGAGCCGGTCGCGGAAGAAATCCAAGGAGGCGACGTAGTCTTCCGAGAAAAAGACGACGTGGTTGATCGTCTTCGGGCGCGCCCTGGTACGCCATTGTCGATGCTGATTGAGACGCTCGACCCGACCCGGGGAGTTCACCCGATCCGGAACCGAGACGACCTGCCGCTTGTGAAACACCCTCAGGGCGAGCGGCATCCCGTCATCCGCGCTGAAATGAGCAGTGCCGTCCGGATCTCGCTGGACCTCCCGGTCGCGAGACAGATCCGCCACGAGTCCCTCGAGCGCCTCGCCGGTGTCGACGCCCCAAACGGTCTCTCGGACTCCGGGTCCGTCGAACCAGTTCGCGGGGAGCCTAGGCAATCGCTTGTCATCGCGGCGCCGGCAGATGACCTTGGAACCGGACGCTACCTCGAACGCGCTTTCGGTGTCGTTGCTCGCGAGCCGCACGAGCCCGAAGTCCTGCCAGAACCGCGCGCAAAGATCGAGATCGTCGACTGCAAATATCACGCTCTCGACGCCCACGATCGCCATATCCGAAGCTCCTGCCTTGCTATCTACCTTCGGCGGAGTCTAGGTTGGTGAGGCACTCGGCGGAAATCGTTTCCCTCGATGGCGTGCATGCCCGCGGGTCATGCCTGCATTCGCAGCTACGGTTGCCCGGGCTCGTGGCGCGCAATTCCTCGGTAAATCCGCTCCTGCGGCGCCAGATCATTTGGCCTCAAGCTCCAAAGAGTAGTGGACAGTCACGTCATTGCCGACCCATTCGGTTGAGCTCCACTGGCCCTGGCCGACGCCATAGTCGAGCCGCTGCAGGACAATCTGTCCGGTCAGATAGCCCATCTCGCCGCGCGAGTCGGGGAGAGTGCGCCAAAAGAAGGGCACCGAGGCCGTCCGGGTGACACCCCGAATCGTCAGCAATCCCACAGCAATGAATCCTGTGGCGCTCTTTTCGATTCGTGTGGCAGTGAAACGCGCCTGCGGATAGGCTGCTACGTCAAACATGTCGCTCCCACCGAGAATGCCGTTGCGCTGGGAGTCGCCGGTATCGAAGGAGCGCATGTCTATCACGACGGCAAGCTTGCCGGCAGCAGGATCGAAGCTGACAGAGAACGCTCTGAACGAGCCCTGATTGGATGCGCCCGCCTGCGTGAATGAATACGTCAGCGAGCTCTTCGCGAGCACGGGGACATAAATCACGCCGGCCCGCGCCGCGGCGACTGTCCCGCTGGCGAACAGCGCTGCTGGAAGGGCCACCCGGCGGTAAAATCGCCCCCATTTTGCAATCATCGGGCCGGCCTCGATGTCGCAACCGAATCCGAACGCAGTGGCGGTTCACACCTGGCGAACGGCAGCATTCGCCGCAGCGTATCATCCCGCAGTACGAAATGATGTCTCAGTGCAGCCGCGACGTGCAACGCGAGAACCGCAATTAGCCCTATCGCGAGAGTCGCGTGGGTCACGACCATCGCTCCATAGAGCACCTTGCTCTTACCGACGAAATCGGGGAGTTGCACGAGGTTGAACCAGCTGATCGGAAATCCACGCGCCGAGGACATGATCCAACCGGTAAGGGGTAGCGCGATGATGAGCACGTAGAGCGCCGCGTGGCTAAAGCGGGCGAGGAGCCGCTCGTGCGGCTTGAGATCGCCGGGCAGAGGCGGCGAAGGATTCAGGCTCCGCCATGCCAGCCGGATCACCGCCAAGCCCAGGATTGTGAGTCCAATCGACTTGTGTCGTGCCAGGAAGGCGATTTTCTCCATGTCAGGCGGAAGCTCCGCGCCGATGAGACCGATCGGGAGCTGTATGAAGATGAGCGCCGCGATCAGCCAGTGAAGGACCTGGGAGGCGCAACCCCATCGGGAAGCGGTATTTCGGATCGGCATGCCGCGAGCTTACGTGGACCCTATACGGCTGGAAAGCGCCCTTCCCTTCGTTCGCGAGCGGTATTCGCACGGTGGCATGCCAGTCTCGCCGACAGCTGACCTCAATAAGGAGGAGTGCATCTTCACGCCTGCCGGCGCGCCGCGCCTGGCTGTCGAGTTACCGCGTGCGGTAATCGGCATGCCTATCTGGTACTCGCGATCGTCTGCCAGTAGCCTTGAAGTCCCAATGGAGGAATCCCATGTCCCCGAGAAAGCTCGCCCTGCCCACGGCACTGCTTGCTGCTTATGCCAGCGCAGCGCTCTCCAAGCCCGTCACTTTCGCGTGCGACCCGGCCCATACCCATCCGAGCTTCGCAGCGGACCACATGGGCGGACTTTCAGTGTGGCGGGGAGTATTCACCAAGACGTCGTGCACGGTCGTGCTGGATCAAGAAAATCAGACTGGCACTGTGGATGTGACGGTGGACACCTCCTCGATCGACTTCGGCCAGTCACAGCTCAACAAGGACGTGCAATCGCCTGATCTATTGGATGTCGCCAAATACCCAAACGCCAAGTATAGCGGCCGGCTCTCGAACTTCAGGAATGGTCAGCCCACGACGGTCGTGGGGACATTTACGCTTCATGGGGTGACGCGGCCGCTCACCCTCACAGTCCGGCAATTCGAGTGCAAAGAGATTCCGATGATGCACCAGTATCGGTGCGGCGCGGATCTAGCCGGCCATTTTGACCGGGACGCGTACGGTATCAACTTTGGCAAGCAATTCGGCTTTGCCATGTGGGTGCGCCTGCACATCCAAGTGGAGGCGGTAAGGCAAAACTAATTGCGCTTCGCGTGACGGAGGCCGAGATGCATGAGGTGGGCATCACCCGCCGGTGTCTGACCGCGGTCGTGGGGTCTGGCTATGATCATATAGCAAAGTCCGCTCAGCACGACCACCCCGGTCCCCACGAGCATGCCGTAATTGCTGTACCAGACGTCTTGCGGGGATCGTGGCCACAGCATATCGATGATCGCAGAGACGCCGAAAACGAGCGCAGAGACGTTCACCGGCACCGCCCAGGCCCCCAGCCGAAATGCTCCGGCGGGCCTCCATCCCTTGGCGCGGGCTATGAGCGCTCCGAGCGCGATCATTTGAAACGCGATATAGATCCCCGCTGCGGCGAAACTGATGATGGTGGCGATCGCATGGGTTAGCCACAATCCCGCCAACGCCATCAGCGCTGGAACCAGCCCCACCACCGCCAAAGAGAGCACCGGCACGTGTGTATGCGGCGAGATTTGACTCAGGAACCGACTACCGACGATCATCTGATCGCGGCCGTAAGCAAACAACAGACGGCTCGCAGCCGCCTGCAGGCTCAAGAGACAGGAAAGGAAGGATACCAGCACGACAAGAATCACCGCCCTGAAACCGAGCGGACCCACCGCCGCGATCAAGGTCGCCGCGACGGGATCTGCAACCTGGCCCGCCAGCACACGCGGAAGATCAGGAACCGATAGCACGAGCGCGAGACATACGAACATTGCGGCGCCGCCGCCTACGTAGATCGTCATGCGCATTGCTTTGGGGATCGTGCGGCTGGCATTCGGCGTTTCCTCCGCCACATCGCCGCACGCTTCGAATCCGTAGTAGCAGAACATGGCGGCTATTGCGGAGGCCAGGAATGCCGACCCATAGGCGCCGTGCGCCGCAACGCCACTGGTATCGAGCAAAATCGAGAGCGGATGCCGGCGGACGAACAGCAGGAGGTAGCCCCCCACGATGAGCGCGCCGATGAGCTCGCAGATGAAACCGAACATGGCCGCACGCGCGAGGAGCTTAGTGCCGCTCAGATTGAGCACCGTTACGATGCCGATCATGACGAGCGCGATACCCGTTTCGGTGCCGGGTCCCAACTGCGCCCCAACGAGCGCTGCGACGAACGGAGAGCCCCCGGTCGCGACCGCGGAGATCGTCGCACACAGCGCCCAGGCGTAGATCCACCCAGCCATCCAAGCCCACCGTTTGCCAACCAGGCGGCGCGCCCAGGGATACAGCCCTCCTGAGATTGGAAATTGCGACACCACCTCTCCGAATACCAGACAGACCAGCAATTGCCCGAGTCCGACCAGCAGGTAGGACCACCACATCGGAGGACCACCGGTGGTGAGCGCCATCGCGAATACGGAGTAAACGCCGACCACCGGCGAGAGATAAGTGAACCCGAGGGAAAAGTTCTCCCACTTGGTCATGCTCCGATCGAACTTCGAGGTGTAGCCGAGTGCCTCGAGCTGTCGCGCATCCTGGTCCTGGTGCGGTTGCGTGGACCGGCTCATCCGCTCAGTCGAACTCGTAGATGAAATCGAATGACGAACCTTTGGCGTCGCGGGCATGGAGCTTGAGGCTGCCCCGGGCTCCCGCATAGCGGCCGGTGCCACCGGTGATGGCCATCATGGAGTCGCCATGATCGTAGTAGGGCCCCTCGCTCGTGATCTGGCCGTCCCCAAGTATCAGCGTCCAAAAGCACTCCCAGCTCCGCGCAAGCACGACGCGGACACAGGACCCCTGGTCCCGTCCGACGCGGGCGCGATTGCCAGAATCGTATACCGGATTGGCGAAAACAAGCAGATTGCCGAGCTTGTCGCCCTGTCCGCTCACGGGAACCGTCGTGTCCGTGACGGCGTGCTCGACAACCGCTAGGCGTCCCGCCGCCATAGCGGTTGCAGACAGTAAGGCAAAAATCACGCCCGAGAGAAAGGGCTGCGCATTCTTCGATTTCATCATGACAGCTTCACACGCACCACAATTGCTGGTCCTTGCCAGAGCCCAAAGGTCTGACCCCCTACGCGTCATATCGGTGACGAGCGGAATCGATCTTGACCCACGTGCCTCGGTAGCGCAAGCCGGCGCTTCCCGGAATCAAGTTTGGAAAGCCGATCCGGATGCAGGACCTGCATGGCCTCGTGCGGCGACCAGAGCGTGCCGGTCAGTAACCGTTCGCCGGATTGGGCACGCAGGTCGGAGGCCGCTCAGAATCGATATGAAACAACTGCCCCGTAGGCGCGAGGATCGCCGTTGGATTGAGCGGTGATCTGCCCTCCGGTCGCGTCTGGATAAGGGTCATAATAGAGATTCGTGATGTCGAACTTGTTCGCAACATTGCGCACATGGGCGGTCAGATCTCAGCTGGCGCTGGATGGCGATTTCAGGTAGAGATCGAGAATCCCGATCGGCGGGATGCTCGCGAATTCGGGCAGCGTTCCTGTCGGATATACCGTTGGATCCTGGAGAGTTGCATGGTCCCATTCACGGCTGTGCCACTGATATCGCGCGCTCGGCGTCAACGTCGCCTGGTTTGGCAGCGTGAAAATATGTTCATAGTTCGCCAGAACCGACCACACCGGCGCAAGCCCGAGACGTGCTCCGTTCTTGAACAGCTGGTCGGTGCTACCGGGCGGCAGCAAACTACACTCAAGAACTACCGGGCAGGGCGGCACCGTCTCACTTCCGTCAATAACTTTGCTCCAAATCCACGTCGCCGAGAGTGAGATCTCATCGGCATCCGTTGCCAGCCAATCGATATTCGACTTGACACCGGCAAAATGCGCCTTCTCCCATTGGGGTTGACGGCACCCCCAACTGCAAGCGTGCCCTGGGCCTCTGAATAGGCTTGCTGTAGCTCGCCAAGCACTGCGAATGTCGAGCTAACACCGATTCACGGTTTGCACGCTGCGGCTTCCAGACTCTTGAGCAGGGTCTCAGCGATTATTCGCTGGGCGTTATGTCGCGTGCGCGGCAGCACTACGACCACTTGATTCGCATATTCGGTAATCCGTGCCTGCGGCAGGGCATCGATCGTGCGACGGACCAATCCCCGGTCCCGTTCGACCACACCGCCTTCAATCTCCAACACTAGCAGACGATAGGGCCCTCTAGCGAGCGGACCGAGGGCGGCGACTTTGACGGGGTTGTGGTGACCTTCGATCAAGGACACTAGCGCGTCGCGCTCCCGTGCCCGGTAGGCGTCTCCAGACTCTCTACCCGAAGCGTCGCGGCCACCGCACCGCTGTGCTTCAAGAAGATCTGTGGGAAGGCCGGGTCGCAGAACCCACCGCCACCGCGAGTAATGACCTTGAAACCAGGATCCACAACGGCGCTGCAGAGTCCAGTTAATTCACCCACCCGGGTGCACAGAGTCTCGAGCGTGCCGCGATTCACGGCGATGAGAAGCAGGCTTCGATTGATCGACTCGGCATCCTCCAATAGACGGTGCTGCTCGCGCACGATGCGGGTGAGTAGCGACTGTGTGATGTCCAGAAAGTTGACCTCCCAAGGCATCGTAATCAATGGGATATTGGAGCGATCGGACTCCCTCTGCATGATTGACGGAACCTTCCGCAATGACCTGATATTGGCCGCGCTGATGGTACTGCCGTAGCACACGCTTCAAGACGATCTGCAACTCCCTCGTCACGAGTTCCTCGTACCGGGAGAGTCTTAAGGTCCTTCGAGGCGCGTCGACCTTTGTACTCGTCTAACAAACAGATTCAAGTCGCGCTAGCAGCGGAGCTCCCAGACAAAACGAGCACATCGGAATCGGGAACTGCCTGCGATTGGAACCACAACTGCGACGAGATTCCCCGCTCCAGATAAGTGGTCCGCTCTTTAGCCTGCGGTCGGGACCTATGAACTGCCGCTTCGCGCCCGCGAATCGACGAAATCTTCCCTCGCTATGGAAATGCCGTGCGACTCGAGCGGGCCACGGCGCGCAGAGTATCCAACAGCTCCGATTGCACGGCGGTGGGCCGCCATTCGCGCCGCAGAGTGAGACCGATGGCGCGTACGACGCGGCCGGCCGGATGCGGCAGCGCGACCAGCTCGCCCGCCGCGAGCTCGTGCCGGGCCTGCTGCTCCGACAGCAGCATGGCGCGGTCGCTGCCGAGCAGCAGCGCACGCGCGGCGATCAGTGAGTTGCATTCGATCGCCGCTGCGGGCGGTGCCGCGCTCACTCCGCTGAAGAGCCGCTCGAAGTGGCGGTGCAGCGGCGAGCCCGCCCGCGGCGCGACCCAGGCGAATCTGACCAGTGCATCCGCCGGCGGCGCGCGTTTGCCGCCCCCGCTCATCTTTTCCAGCGGATGGCCCCGGCGCACGATGATGGCCAGCGGATCTTCGAACAGCAGCTCCTGTACGACATCCGCCGGGGTCTGCTCACGCAACGCTCCGACGAGCACGTCCGCCCGACCGCGCCGCAGAGCGTCGAGCAGATTCTCGTAAGGTCCGTCCAGGATCGAGACCCGGTGCTGCGGCCGGCGCGCGGCAAATTGCAGCACCGCCTCCGGAACCATGAAACTGCGGCCGAGCGGCATGGCGCCGATCACCGTGTGGCCGCTGTCCGCGCCGCCCGCCGCGGCGACTTCCGCCCGTGCTTGGGCGAGCTCGGCCATCGCGAGCTGCACCTGCAGTCCGAGGCGCAGCGCCTCGCGTGTGGGACGCAGACCGTGGCTGGTCGTCTCGAACAGGGGAACTCCGATCCGCTGCTCGAGCTCTCTGGCGGCACGCTGGATCGTTGCTCGCGTCATCCCGAAGTGGCGCGCCGCGGGCCCGAAGCCGCCCGCTTCGATGGTGGCGACCAGCGACTGCAGTTGCCTGGCCGTTATACCGTGAATCACGCTTCCGGGGCCGCGCGGCTGTGTCTGCGATCCCGCCGCGGCCGCTGCCTCTTCCAGCCGTTGCAGCGCGCTCGCCACGCGCCCGGCGCAAAGCTTTCCCGCCTCGGTCAGCTCCATGCCGTGTACCGTCCGGGCAAAAAGCGAGCTGCCGAAATCCTTCTCCAGCGACGCGATGGCCTGGGTGACCGCCGGCTGGCTCAAATGTGTGGCGCGCGCCGCAGCGCTCACGCTCGCCAGGCGGGCGACCGTGCAGAACACCGACAGATGGCGCAGATTGGGGATCGGAGTCACCTGTATGTAATTTCTTATACCGCGCTGCCAATTGCAATTGGCGTCCCCGCGCCGTCCGGCCGACAATCCCCCGACCGCGGTCCTCCGGATGGGCTCATGAACATCGTATTCACCAACACCCCCAGGGCGGATCGGGCGGCCGTCGACCGCCTCGCGGGATTCGGCGTGGCGACCGTGCACGAGGCGCAGAGCCGGACGGGTCTGCTGGCGCCGGGCATCCGTCCGATCTATGCGGGTGCCCACATCGCCGGAACCGCGGTGACCGTCAGTCTGCCGCCCTGTGACAACTGGATGATTCACGTCGCGGTGGAGCAGTGCCGCGAGGGCGACGTGCTCGTTGTGGCCCCGACCTCATACTCCGACGCCGGTTACTTCGGTGAGCTGCTCGGCAGCTCGCTGCAGGCGCGAGGAGTCAAAGGCCTGGTGATCGATGCCGGGGTGCGGGATGTCCGCGACCTCACGGCGATGGGCTTTCCGGTGTGGTCGAAGGTCATATCCGCCCAGGGCACGGTGAAGGAGACTTTGGGCAGTGTGAACGTACCGATCGTCTGCGCCGGCGCCCTGGTTCATGCGGGCGATGTCGTTGTAGCCGACGACGACGGCGTATGCATCGTTCCGCGGCTGAAAGCCGCCGAGGTTGCGGACGCGAGCGCTGCCCGGGAAGCCAAGGAGGCCAGGATGCGCGAGCGCCTGAAGGCGGGCGAGCTGGGTCTCGACATCTATCGGATGCGGGAGAAGCTCGCGAGCCTCGGGCTCGTCTATCGCGACTGCTCGGACGAGGAATAAGCGCGTGCTGCGTGCCATTCCGGCGACTCTGATGCGCGGCGGTACCTCGAAGGGCCTCTACTTCAACGTGCGCGATCTGCCCGCCGAGCGTGGCGTGCGCGATCGCGTGCTGCTCGCCGCCATGGGATCACCCGACATCCGGCAGATCGACGGTGTAGGCGGTGCCCACCCGTTGACGAGCAAAGTGGCGGTCATCGGTCCCTCGGCACGGCCGGACGCGGACGTCGATTACCTCTTCCTGCAGGTTGTCGTCGACAAGGCGGAGGTCAGCGACTCGCAGAACTGCGGCAACATCCTTGCGGGCGTCGGGCCCTGGGCGATCGAGAACGGCCTCGTCATGCCGACGGGCGCGACCACTCCCGTGCGGATACACATGGTCAATACGGCGAGTGTTGCCGTGGCGCACGTGCCGACGCCAAAGGGAGTGGTCGAATACGAGGGCGACGCGCGGATCGACGGCGTTCCGGGAACTGCCGCCGGCATCAGCCTGGATTTCCTGGACGTCGCGGGCTCGTCCTGCGGCGCGCTCTTTCCAACCGGGAAGATGTCGGATCGGATCGATGGCATCGAGGTTACGTGCATCGACAACGGCATGCCGGTCGTCATTCTCGCCGCGGCCGATTTCGGGCTGAGCGGCGACGAGTCTCCGCAGGCGCTCGAGGCCGATGCCGCGCTCAAACAGCGGGTGGAGAAGATCCGCCTCGAGCTCGGCCCGCGCATGAACCTCGGCGATGTCGCGAAGAAAACAGTCCCGAAGATGTCCCTGGTCTCGCCCGCGCGCCATGGGGGCCAACTCAACACCCGCACGTTCATTCCGCACCGGGTGCACGAAGCCATAGGGGTGCTGGGCGCGGTAAGCGTCGCAACCGCCTGCGTCGTGCCCGGTACGGTAACCGAGCGAATCGTTGGTGTGAGCGCAGCCACGGGTCCACGACGTCTCGAGATAGAGCATCCGACGGGCTTTTTCACGGTCGAGATGGATGTGCAGGGCAGCGGGCGCGAACTGCGGGTAAACCGTTCCGCCTTGCTGCGCACGGCCCGCAAGCTGATGCGCGGTGAGGTTTACGTGCCGGCAGCGGCCTGGGGCCCTGCATGAGCGCTGGTGCCGGCGGAGCGCGCATCGCGCTCATCGGTCACGGCGAGGTCGGTCAGACGCTCGCGGCCGATCTCGGCAGCGCCCGCGTGTCGGACATCTCGGTCTGGGACTGCCTCTTTCCTATCCCGACCAGTGCGCCGACCCGCGCCGCCCGCGCATCCGGGCATGTGCGAATCGCGTCGTCGATGGCTGACGCATTGGTCGGGCGCACCGTCATCATTTCGGCGGTCACGGCGGCCAACTGCATTCCGGCCGCCCGTGAAGCGGCTGCGAGCATGCCGTCCGGAGCTTACTATTTCGATCTCAACTCGGTCGCACCGGCGACCAAGCGCGCCGCGGCCGCAGCGATCGAGGTGTCCGGCGGCCGGTACATCGAGGCGGCGGTGATGTCTCCCATTGCGCCGAGGCGCATCGCCTCGCCCGTTCTGATCGGGGGCCCCCACGCCGACAGTTTTGCGCCGCTCGCGCATACGATCGGCTTCACGGGTGTTCGGGTCTTCGACATGCGGTTGGGAGGCGCTTCGGCAGCCAAGATGTGCCGCAGCGTCATGATGAAAGGCCTGGAGGCTCTGCTCACGGAGGGACTGCTCGCGGCCCGCCACCATGGTGTCGAGGCGGCGGTACTCGAGTCTCTCCATGACCTGCTCCCCGCGGCGGATTGGGAGCGGATCGCCGACTACATGATCAGCCGCTCACAACAGCACGGCCGCCGGCGCGCAGAAGAGATGCGTGAGGCTGCGCTCGCAGTGGGCGAGGCGGGCATCGAGCCGCTGATGAGCCTCGCCTGCGCGGCTCGACAGGACTGGGCCGCGGCGCACCCACTCGCGCGCGAGCCGGATGGATTGGCGGAGCGTCTGGACGCCGTCCTTGCGTCCATCCGCGGCGAAAGCCGGCCGCAGAATCGGGAGACTGCATGATCATCGACTGCCACGGGCACTACACGACCGCGCCGGCGGCACATCAGCGCTTCCGGGAAGCGCAGATCGCGCACTTCAAGGACGCGAGTACCCCGTCCGCCGCCCCGGCGCAGATATCCGATGACGAGATTCGCGAGACCATCGAGACGAATCAGCTCAAGCTCCAGCAGCAGCGCGGCAGCGATCTGACGCTCTTTTCCCCGCGCGCCTCGGCGATGGGCCATCACATCGGTAATGAGGAAGTCTCGTCCGCCTGGACACGCGCCAACAACGACCTCATCAGACGTGTCGTCGACCTTTACCCCGAGAACTTCGCCGGTGTCTGCCAGCTGCCGCAGTCTCCCGGCGTCCCGATCGCGAACTCCATTCACGAGCTCGAGCGCTGTGTGCGCGAGCTGGGCTTCGTCGGTTGCAACCTGAATCCGGATCCGTCGGGCGGCCACTGGAAGTCGCCGCCGCTCACCGATCGCCACTGGTACCCTTTTTACGAGGCGATGGTCGAGCTGGAGGTGCCCGCGATGGTGCATGTCTCGGCGTCCTGCAATCCGTGCTTCCACGCAACCGGCGCTCACTACATCAACGCTGACACCTCGGCTTTCATGCAATTCGTCGAAGGGGACCTCTTTCACGATTTTCCGGCACTCAAGTTCATCATTCCGCACGGCGGCGGCGCCGTACCGTATCACTGGGGCCGATATCGCGGTCTTGCCGACATGCTGAAGCGGCCGCCTCTCGCCGGGCACGTGATGAAGAACGTCTTCTTCGATACCTGCGTCTATCACCAGCCCGGCATCCATCTGCTCGTCCGCGTGATCGAAGTCGACAACATCCTGTTCGGCTCCGAGATGGTGGGCGCGGTCCGCGGCATCGATCCCGAGACCGGGTTCCACTTCGATGACACCAGGCGCTATATCGATGCGCTCGCCATTCCGCAGGCCGACAAGACCCGGATCTTCGAGAAGAACGCGCGCCGCGTGTTTCCGCGGCTCGACGCCCTTCTGAAGGAGCAGGGGCGATGAGCGTGGCTCTCGTCCCCGGCGGCCCGGGATGGGCCGCGAGCGGCACTTCGGGCGGATTCACGATGAACGCCGACTGGCTCCCCTATCATCCGTATCCATCCAAACCGAGTTACGTTGCCCCGACTGGCGCCGTCGACGCCCATTGCCACGTGTTCGGTCCCGGCGCGGAGTTTCCTTACGCGCCGGAGCGCAAGTACACTCCCTGCGACGCTTCAAAGGAGCATCTGTTCGCGCTGCGCGACTTCCTCGGCCTGCAGCGAAACGTCATCGTCCAGGCGACTTGCCACGGCGCTGACAACCGTGCGCTCGTCGACGCTCTGCGCGCTTCGGAGGGCCGTGCAAGAGGCGTCGCGACCGTTGCCCGCGGTGTCACCGAGTCGGAGCTGCGGGAGCTCGATCGCGCCGGTGTAAGAGGAGTGCGGTTCAACTTCGTCAAGCGGCTGGTCGACACGACGCCCCGCGACGTGCTGGAGGAGATCACCCGGCGGGTGGCCGCGCTGGGCTGGCACGTCGTCATTTACTTCGAGGCCGCGGAGCTGCCGCAGCTCTATGATTTCCTGGCGGCGTTCCCGACGACGGTCGTCGTCGACCACATGGGGCGGCCCGATGTCACCAAAGCGGTCGACGGGCCGGAATTCGAGCTGTTCGTACGCCTGATGCGGGAGCACCCCCATGTATGGTCGAAGGTCGGTGGCGCGGAACGGCTGTCAAAGGTCGGAGCGCCTGGTTACGAGGACGTCGTGCCCTTCGCGCGCAGGCTCGTCGAGACCTTTCCGGACCGGGTCCTCTGGGGCACCGACTGGCCACACCCGAACCTCAAGGAACATATGCCGGACGACGGCAAGCTGCTCGACTATGTGCCGCGGATCGCGCCGACTCCTGCCCTGCAGCAGAAGCTGATGGTCGCGAATCCCGGGCGGCTCTACTTCGATCGCTGAAGGTGCAACCGCATGGCACTCGAGAAGCCCTACTCCGACATCCCCGGCACCGTCATCTTCGATGCCGACCAGGCGCGCAAGGGTTACCACCTGAACCAGTTCTGCATGTCGCTGATGAAGGCGGACAACCGCGCGCGATTCAAGCGCGACGAACGCACTTACGTGGACGAGTGGCCGATGTCGGAGGAGCAGAAGCAGGCGGTCCTGGCGCGCGACTTCAACCGCATGATCGCCCTCGGCGGCAACATCTACTTTCTTGCCAAGATCTTCTCGACGGATGGCAAGAGCTTCCAGTACACGGCCGCCACCATGACCGGTATGACGCAGGAGGATTACGCCGCCATGATGCTGCAGGGCGGCAGGTCCCCCGAAGGCAATCGCCGCGTGGGGGAGACCCCTGCGCGCGAAGGCTCGGACGAGGAGGCGCAATAGTGGCTCGAATCACCGCCGGTATCGCCACTTCGCACGTCCCCGCTATCGGCGCGGCTCTCGACAACGGACGCTCCACCGAGCCCTACTGGAAACCGCTGTTCGCCGGCTACGAATTCTCCAAACAGTGGATCGCGCGGCAGAAGCCCGATGTCATCGTGCTGATCTACAACGATCACGCCTCGGCATTCAGCCTCGATATCGTGCCCACGTTCGCCATAGGCTGCGCGGCGTCGTTTCAACCGGCCGACGAGGGCTGGGGACCGAGGCCGGTGCCAGTAGTGGAGGGCCATCCGGAGCTGGCTTCCCACATCGCGCAGAGCGTCATCCAGCAGGATTTCGATCTCACCATCATCAACAGGATGGACGTCGACCACGGCCTCACCGTGCCGATGTCGCTGCTCTTCGGTCAGCCCGAGCGTTGGCCGGTCCGCGTCATTCCGCTGGCCGTCAATGTGGTGCTCTTCCCGCCCCCGTCCGGGCGGCGATGCTTCGAGCTGGGAAAGGCCATTCACCGGGCCGTCGAGACCTTCGACGACGATCTCAACGTCCAGGTCTGGGGCACCGGCGGCATGAGCCACCAGCTCCAGGGTCCGCGGGCGGGACTCATAAATAAGGAGTGGGACAACCGCTGGCTCGACCGGCTGATCGACGATCCCGACGAGGTCGCGCGCATTCCGCACATTGAGTACCTGCGCGAGGCGGGTTCCGAAGGGGTGGAGCTGGTCATGTGGCTGATCATGCGCGGTGCCCTCCACCCCGAGGTGCGCACGGTGCACCGCTTCTATCATGTGCCAGCTTCGAACACGGCCGTTGGACACGTCATCCTGGAGAACATTACTTGAAGATCATCCTCGCCGGCGCCGGCGCCTTCGGTCAGAAACACCTGGATGCTGTCGAGGCGATCGGTGGCATCGATGTGGACTCGCTCGTCGGGCGCGAGCTCGGGCCCACCCGCGAGGTCGCGAGCAAATACGGCATCGGTCACGCCACGACCTCACTGACCGAGGCGCTCGCCCGACCCGGTGTGACGGCGGTGATCCTTGCGACACCGACGCAGCTGCATGCCTCGCAGGCAATGGAATGCCTCAGGGCCGGCAAACACGTACAGGTCGAAATCCCCCTCGCCGACAGTTGGAAAGATGCCGAGGCGGTGGCACAAGTACAGCGCGAGACCGGACTCGTCTGTATGGTGGGCCACACCCGCCGGTTCAATCCGTCGCATCAGTGGATCCATCGGCGCATCGCCGCGGGTGAGCTCAACATCCAGCAGATGGACGTACAGACGTATTTCTTCCGGCGCACGAACATGAATGCGCTCGGGCAGCCCCGCTCGTGGACGGACCACCTGCTCTGGCACCACGCGGCGCACACGGTGGACCTGTTCGCCTATCAGACCGGATCGCCGGTCAGCATCGCCCAAGCCGTACAGGGTCCCACCCATCCGAAGCTCGGGATCGCGATGGACATGTCGATCCAGATGAAAGCGGCGGCCGGCGCCATCTGCACACTGTCGCTCTCTTTCAACAACGACGGACCCTTGGGTACTTTCTTCCGCTATATCTGCGACAACGGCACCTACATCGCGCGCTATGACGATCTCGTCGACGGCAAGGACCAGAAGATCGATGTCTCCAGGATCGACGTATCGATGAACGGCATCGAGCTGCAGGACCGGGAATTCTTCGCGGCGATCCGCGATGGGCGCGAGCCTAACGCCAGCGTCCACCAGGTTCTGCCCTGCTACCGCGTGCTGGCGGAGCTCGAGCGTCAACTCGAATCGCAAGGCTAATCTGCAATCTGGCTTCTGCTGCTCGACATGGGGCCGGATTCCTAGACACTACACTTGCATCTCCGCTCGGTGCACCTTGTATACCGTGACCAATGGTGGGCGGGTGGCGGCGTTTCGCCACCTCCCTCTCACCGCCGGTCGGGACAATGGTGCATAGCTTCGCGCGACGTTGCCTTCCGTTGCGCTTTGCTGCATCGCATTCGGCAGACCGGCGGTCGGATGAGGTCGGCGAGGCACCTGCACTACGCGGGTCGGCCATCCTGCCATTTGTGCGATTACGAAGCGGCACCCGATTGGATTACTCTCTGGTCCATGGACCAAGATCTATGCTGCGGGCTTATGCCGCGCCCGAAACTCGGCCACTCGCGCCCGGCCACAGAGGCGGCAGCGCCAGCGGCGTTTCGCTTGGTCCACCTTCAGGTTGTAGGGCGTGAGCAAATGGCCATTGCCGCAGATACCGGGTATGGCCATCGGCTTGAGGATACGTTTCAGGGAAAAGCACACCATATTAGTTTTGGTTGCCTCAGAGCACGCCCCCCTCTTCCACTTGCAACGGTTTGCACCGCAATGCACCGGATTGCCGCCTCGGACTACCCCCTCTCGGTAACACACAAGTGCCAAAATGGGAGGCAAAGTCGCGGTAAGTGGCGTTCACTTCGGCCTCGTAGCGATCCGGATGCCTCACGCCCGATCGAAGGCTGTCGCAAATCGTCAGGGCGCTCACCCCCTCGAAGTACGCGTACATCCTGGCGTGACAGTCGAGCCACACGGGCAGCTCCTGCGAGAGCGCGGCGTGAGCAAAGGTGTACGAGCTCGTCCCGAGCGCTCCCACAAACAGCTCCGTCGGGATCAGCTCGCCGGTCTTGACGTCGATCAGCGGCATGCCGTCGCAGAAATCGACGAAGGTCTTCTCCCCGCCGCGGTGCACCTGGCGCAGCACCACCGAGAGCTTCTTCTCGAAACGCCGGTACAGGTCGCAGAACTGCGAGTACTGGCACCCGTCGGGCTGCTCGGCCTTGTACTCCTGCCACAGCAGCGCCAGGGTCACCTGGTGGTCGCGCCGAGCGAGCTCGGCACGCAGCTCGGCCCAATCTGGCGCCGGACGCAACCGCCGCCCCTTGAGCTTCGAGTCTGCCTGGCTCGGGTACAGCCGCGCCTCGAGCTCGCCTTCGTCCAGCGCGGCGATGGCCGGCCAGTCCGTGAGCCCGGCTACATTAGCGCGCCTCAGGCAGTCCGACACCGCCGATTTGCCGGACCCGACGACCAGCGCCAGTTGGCGGCGGCTCGTCACGCCGCCTGCCAGGTGCAGCCGCAGAACGTCTTTGATCTTTTGCATCGCAAGCCTCTCTTGGGCCACCGCATCGCTCCCCGTTGCCAAAAGGGAGGAAGGGTGGCGGTGAAAAAGGCTTGCGTCGAATCGCCCCGATCAGGGGCCGCGCAAGTTCCGGGCGCATGCCGGACACCGTTCTGGACATGGCGGACAGCAATCCGACCGCCCGTCCGAAGTGTCCGGCATCAATCCGGAACGGTGTCCGTCATGCCGCCGGAATGGTGTCCGCCATCACTCCGGAATCGCGTCCGTCACTGGACCGGTGCACGCAACCCGGCGGACCGGTCCCGATTGCGGTCGCGTCCGATTCCGCAAGAGGTTATTGGACTCTTCGTCGGGCCCTGAGTCCCTGAGAACCGTGGGCGGTCGACCGACCGCCCGTATCTTCGTCAAAAGAGCTTTCGACTACAGGTCGAGTTCTACGCGACGGCCCGATGAGTGTCATGCTGCGGCCAATCACGGCATAAAACTGCCTGTATCTGTCACGGTGAACCGCTTCGACGCCAAGGACTCGATACTCGCACCATCGGCGGCATGCCACTGAAACTCTACAACGCTGCGCTAAGGCGCCCCGTAGCCCTGCATTCAGTGTCATGTCCGCTTCCTGACGTGCTCGGCGGCCACGCGGCTTATTGAGCTCCACAGACCCGCCCCAACGAACGTCCGCAGCAGCTTAAATGCAGCGCCGGCTTCTTCACTTGTCGCAGTCCTACCAGCGGCGTACACTAAATATAATCATATTACGTATATCGTAATTTTGGGAAAATCGCTATGCCTTCGATTGAAGTTGGCCTGCATGCAATTCCAATACCCCACGGCGTGGAAGGTGAAAGCCAATCGGGCCTGCAACTAGCCAACCCGCGAATCTATGGCGCCCTTGCGTATCGTCCGGGCAATCGCATTGCCGCTATCGTGATGCACCCAACGAGCAACTTTCTTGGGCACTATCTACTCCAGCCCCTCGCCGAAGCCGGAGTGGACGCACTCGGTTTGAATTCGCGATATGTTGCCAACGACAGCACTCTGATAATAGAGCGCGTGATCCAGGACTTAGGCGCGGGGATGAAAATGCTGCGGGAACGGGACTATAA
>Ga0335072_10003208_pt1 | contig 24720 bp, 20 predicted proteins | sample Lox_Sample_21_FD_206725 | JGI IMG/M metagenome (GOLD analysis project Ga0335072, IMG submission 206725) | Soil microbial communities from Loxahatchee National Wildlife Refuge, Florida, United States - Lox_Sample_2.1 | ecosystem: Environmental > Terrestrial > Soil > Wetlands | place: USA... | reverse complement strand
GCGGGCTGAGTGACGCCCTGCGGGGGAACCTCGCTCTCCGCACTCGCCACGCAGAGCCTCGGCCCGCTCAGGCCGGTGCCGGGTCGCGGGACCGCCGGCGGCGCGCCGGCCGCGGCAGCGCCCGCTCTTCCGCCGTGCGCTTGCGCCAGGCGTCCTTCTGGTTGACCAATACCACTTCGACCGCCGTAACCTTGTACTCCGGGCAGTTGGTCGCCCAGTCGGAGTTCTCCGTGGTCACGACGTTGGCGTTGGTTTCGGGGAAGTGGAAGGTGGTGTAGACGACGCCGGGCGCGATGAGCTGCGACACCTTCGCGCGCAGCACCGTCTCGCCCGCCCGGCTGGTGAGCCCGACCCAGTCGCCGTCGGAGATGCCGCGGACCTCCGCATCGTGCGGGTGGATCTCGAGCAAGTCCTCCCGGTGCCACACGACGTTGTCGGTGCGGCGGGTCTGCGCGCCGACGTTGTACTGACTCAATACCCGGCCGGTGGTCAGGATCAGCGGGAAGCGGCTGGTGGAGCGCTCGCTGGTGGGCACGTACTCGGTGAGGCAGAACTTGCCCTTGCCGCGCACGAACTGGTGCACGTGCATCGTCGGCGTCCCCTCGGGCGCGGCGTCGTTGCACGGCCACTGGATGCTGCCCAGGCGGTCGAGCTTCTCGTAGTTGATGCCGGAGAAGGTCGGCGTCAGGCGCGCGATCTCGTCCATGATCTCGGAGGGATGCCGGTAGCTCATCGGGTAGCCCAAGGCCTCCGACAGCATCATGGTGACCTGCCAGTCTTCATAACCCGCCATGGGCGGCATGACCTTGCGCACCCGCGAGACACGCCGCTCCGCGTTGGTGAAGGTGCCGTCCTTCTCGAGGAAAGACGAGCCGGGCAGGAATACGTGCGCGAATTTCGCCGTTTCGTTGATGAACAGATCCTGCACGATCAGGCACTCCAGCGACTCCATGGCGCGCGTGACGTGATGCGTGTTGGGGTCCGACTGGACGAAGTCTTCGCCCTGCACGTACATGGCACGGAAGGTGCCATCCAGCGCGGCCTCGAACATGTTGGTGATCCTGAGGCCGGGCTCCGACTGCAGCGGCACGCCCCAGGCCTGCTCGAAGAGGCCCCGCACCACCGGGTCGGACACGTGCCGGTAGGCGCTGAACTCGTGCGGGAAGGAGCCCATGTCGCACGAGCCCTGGACGTTGTTCTGGCCACGCAGCGGATTCACGCCGACGCCCTCGCGGCCGATGTTGCCGGTGACCATGGCGAGGTTGGCCAGGGCCATCACGGAGGTCGAGCCCTGGCTGTGCTCGGTCACGCCCAACCCGTAATAGATGGCGCTGTTCGGGCCGGCGGCATAGAGCCGCGCCGCGCGGCGCACGAGGTCCGCCGGCACTCCGGTCACGGGCTCCATCGCCTCGGGGGAGTTGCGCTCCGCCGCGACCAGCTGCTTCCACAGCAGATACGACTCCGGCTCGCAGCGCTCGGCGACATAGTCCTCCTTCGTCAGGCCCTCCGTCACGATGACGTGCGCGATGGAGTTGAGGACGGCCACGTTGGTGCCCGGCGTCACCGGCAGGTGCACGTCCGCCGCGATGTGCGGGCTGCGCACCAGGCCCGTGGCGCGCGGGTCGAGAACGATGAGTTTCGCGCCCTGGCGGAGGCGCTGCTTCATCTGCGACCCGAACACCGGGTGCCCTTCGGTCGGGTTGGCGCCGACGACCATGATCACATCAGCCTTGGCCACGGACGTGAAAGCCTGCGTCCCGGCCGACTCTCCCATCGTGCTCTTCAGGCCGTAGCCGGTCGGCGAATGGCACACCCGGGCGCAGGTATCGACATTGTTGTTGCCGAAGGCCGCGCGCACCATCTTCTGCACGAGGAAGGTCTCTTCGTTCGTGCAGCGGGAGGAAGTGATGCCGCCGATCGAGTCGCGGCCGTACTTCGCCTGGATGCGGCGGATCTCGCTGGCCGCATAGGCAATTGCCTCCTCCCAGGAGACCTCGCGCCAGTCGTCGCGAATGCTCTTGCGGATCATGGGCTTGAGGACGCGGTCGGCGTGCGTCGCATAACCATAGGCGAAGCGGCCCTTCACACAGGCATGGCCGTGATTCGCGTGCCCGTCGCGGCTCGGCACCATGCGCACGACCTCGGTCGCGTCACCGCTGCCGCGGGACTCGGCCGTGAAGCTGCAGCCCACCCCGCAATAGGCGCAGGTCGTGGTGGTGGCGCGCTCCGGCTGACCGAGGCGGGTGACTGACTTCTCCATCAGGGCGGTGGTCGGACAGGCCTCGACGCAGGCTCCGCAGGAGACGCACTCCGACTCGAGGAAAGACTCATCCTGACTCGCCGCGATCTTCGACTCCAGGCCGCGGCCCTGCACCGTCAGCGCGAGCGTGCCCTGCACCTCATCGCAGGCCCGCACACAGCGCGAGCAGACGATGCATTGCTCGGGATCGAACGTGAAGTAAGGATTGCTCTCGTCGCGAGGCAGCGCCGGGCGCGCCGCGCGCGCTTCGTACGAGGTATGAGCGAGCCCGACCGCGCCGGCCACGTCGCGCAGCTCCGTCCGGGTGCCGGACGGATCGAGCGGGTGCTCGGACAGGTAGAGATCCAACACTCCGCGGCGCAGCGCGCTCAGCTTGTCCGACTGGGTACGGATCTTCATCCCGGCTGCGACGATGGTGGTGCAGGACGCCGGATACCCCTTGCGGCCCTCGATCTCCACCAGGCACATGCGGCACGAGCCGAACGCCTTCAGGGTGTCGGTGGCGCAGAGCTTCGGCACTGCCGTGCCGGCCAGGGCGGCGGCGCGCATGACGGAGGTGCCCGACGGTACCGTCACCGGCTTGCCGTCGACCTCCACAGTGACCGGCGCGCCCGCTTCGACAGGGGCCGGCGTCCCGAGATCCTCGTAATCAATCGCGAACATGACTAACTCCGGATGCGAAAGTCTTCCCTGAAATGCCGCAGCGCGCTCTGCACCGGGAACGGCGCCATGCCGCCCAGCCCGCAGAGTGATCCCTGCACCATGAGCTCACAGAGCTCCTCCAGCCGGCGCACGTTGGCTTCCGTGTCGCGGCCCTCGATGATGCGATCCATGACTTCCATGCCGCGCGTCGAGCCGATGCGGCAGGGCGTGCACTTGCCGCACGATTCTTCGGCGCAGAACTCCATCGCATAGCGCGCCATCCGCGCCATGTCCACGGTGTCGTCGAAAGCGACGACGCCCCCGTGACCGAGAAGCGCGCCGATGCCGGCGAGTGCCTCGTAATCGACGAGCGTGTCGAACTGCGACGCGGGGATGTACGCCCCGAGCGGCCCACCGACCTGCACCGCGCGCAGCGGGCGCCCCGAGGCGGAGCCACCGCCGTAGTCATACAGCAGCTCCCGCAGCGTCAAGCCGAAAGCCCGCTCCACCAGCCCACCGCGTTTGATGTTGCCGCCGAGCTGCAGCGGCAGTGTGCCGCGGGACTTGCCCAGCCCATACCCGGCGTAGAACTCGGCGCCGCGGTGCAGAATGGTGGGCACGGTCGCCAGCGTGATCACGTTGTTGACGATGGTCGGCCGGCCGAAGAGCCCCTTGATCGCCGGCAACGGCGGGCGCACGCGCACCTCGCCGCGCCTGCCCTCGAGGCTTTCCAGCATCGAAGTCTCTTCGCCGCAGATGTAGGCGCCAGCGCCGAGACGGACCTCGAGATCGAAGCGCTTGCCGCTGCCCATCACGTCGGCACCGAGATAACGCGCCTGGTAGGCGGCCGCGATGGCCTGGTTCAGCGCGCGATGCGCGTGCGGATACTCCGCGCGCAGGTAGATGTAGCCCTGCGTGGCGCCAACCGCGACACCCGCGATCGTCATACCCTCGATCAGGCTGAGCGGATCTCCCTCCATGAGCATCCGGTCGGAGAACGTGCCGGAGTCGCCCTCGTCGGCATTGCATGTGACATATTTCTGGCCGGCGGGCTGCTCCAGCACCGTCTTCCATTTGATGCCGGTCGGGAACGCCGCCCCGCCGCGGCCGCGCAGACCCGAGCCGGTGATCGCTTCCACGACGGCTGCGGGGCTCATCGCGAGCGTGCTGCGCAGGCCCTGATACCCGCCATGGATGACATAATCCGCCACGCTGGCCGGGTCGACCACGCCGACACGAGCAAAGGTCAGGCGCTGTTGGCTCGCGAGCCACGGAAGCGCATCGGTCAGTCCCAGGGACAGACGGTGCGCGCCGCCGCTGTGGAAATCGGCGTCGAAAAGGCCTGGCACATCCTCGGCAGTCACGGGCCCATAGGCCACCCGCCCGCGTGCCGTGACTACTTCGACCAACGGCTCCAGCCAGTACGCCCCGCGTGAGCCGTTGCGGATCAGCTCCAGCTCGAGCCCGCGCGTAGTCGCCTCGCGGGCGATCGCGTGCGCAACCTCCCCCGCGCCGAGCGAGAGAGAGCTGGCATCGCGGGGCACATAAACCGTGAGAGTCATGCGGGAACAGTTACCTCTTGGAGTCGACGTCCGCGAGCAGTGCGTCGAAGCGCTCCGGACTCACCCTGCCGTGCAGCTGGCCGTCGATCATGACCGCAGGCGAGCACGCACAATTACCCAGGCAGAAGACCGGCTCCAGCGAGAAGCGCCCGTCGGGCGTCGTCTGGTGGAAGTCTACTCCCAGCCGCCGCCGCGCGTGCGCGGCCAGCGCCTCGCCACCCACGGCCTGACAGGACTCCGCCCGGCACACGCTCACGGTGTGGGCTCCCGGCGCCGTGTCGCGAAAGAAGTGATAAAAGGAGACGACGCCGTGGACTTCGGCGCGCGATAGGTTGAGCTCCGAGGCCACGAGCGGCACCGCTGCCGGCGGCACGTACCCCAGCTCTGCCTGAATCGCGTGCAGGACCTCGATCAGGGGCCCGGGCCGGCCCTTCAGGTCCCCGACGATGCGCCGGACGCACTCCTGGTGCTCAAAAGACAATGCTTCCATGCGCCGATTATACGTGGGCTGACCCAGTCCTTCCTGCCTGCCCCCTGGGGCCCCCGTGGGAGGGGCTCGAGTGTTCGAATTCCGTCACACCCCCAGTTGCCGGGCGTGATGCCGCAGGTGGTCCTCCACGAAGCTGGAGATGAAGTAATACCCGTGGTCGTAGCCCTCGTGCCGGCGCACCGTGAGCCTGAGCCCGGACTGACGGCACGCCTCTTCCAGCAGGTGGGGATGCAGCTGCGCCTCCAGAAACTGATCCGCCAGGCCCTGGTCCACGAGGATGGGCGGCCTCTGCGGTCCATCCGTCACCCTGGCAGCCAACTCCGAGGCGTCATAAGTTGCCCACTGCCCCTGATCCGCCCCCAGATAGCCGCTGAATGCCTTCTGCCCCCAGGGGCAGCGGCGCGGTGCACTGATGGGCGCGAAGGCCGACACAGAGCGATACTGCGCCGGGTTGCGCAGCGCAATCGTGAGCGCCCCGTGCCCGCCCATCGAGTGGCCGAAGATTCCCGTGCGCTCCGCCTGCGCCGGAAAATGCCCCTCGATCAGCGCGCGCAGCTCCTGCGTAACGTAGGTATACATGCGGTAGTGTTTCGACCACGGCTCCGCGGTGGCATCGAGATAGAACCCGGCGGCCACGCCGAAATCCCACGAGTCGCTGTCGCCCGGAAGCTTGACACCACGCGGGCTGGTGTCAGGAGCGACCAGCATCAGTCCGAGCTCCGCCGCGACGCGTTGCGCGCCCGCCTTGATCATGAACGTCTCTTCCGTGCAGGTGAGGCCGGCGAGGTAATAGAGAACCGGTACCCGCGCCGACTTCGCCGCCGGCGGTGTGAAGACCGCGAAGCGCATCGCGCACGCGGTGCTCGCCGCCTCGTGGCGATAGAAGCCGACCGTGCCGCCGAAGCAGCGATGCTGACCGATGATTTCGAAAGGCTGGCCGGCCATGGTGGCTCTCCTATAAAGCGCTGGATCCGGGCATCGTGCCCGGCCCAGCGCCGTCTCGGTCAAAAAGCGTGGTTTTTGCCCGAGACTCGGCCACCTGCGGCGGCCGGGCACACCCCTGTGCCTGAGTCGCTGTGTCGTATCGATTCATGGCTCGGGGTCGGGTCGTAGCTATCGGAGGGGCACCTTACACCGGGCGCCAGCCGTACGTCACCTGTCGGCGCTTTCCCAGCCGCCGCCGAGGGCGCGATAGAGCTGCACCAGGTCGGACGACACGGTCGTGGTGGCATCCGCCAGCGACAACTCGTTCTGCTCCTCGGTCCGCTCCGCGTCGAGGACATCGATGAAACTCGCCACTCCGCTCTGATAGCGCTGCCGCGCGAGCTGGCGGGCATTGCGGCTCGCCGTGACCGCCATCCGCAGCGATGCGAGCCGCGCCTGATCATCGCCGTAGGCGGCCAACGCATCCTCAACCTGGTGCAAGGCCGTGAGCACCGTCTGCGCATACGCGACGGCCGCCTCTTTCGCCTCGACCTTGGACAGCCGCACTTGCGCGTGAAGCCGGCCGCCCTCGAAGATCGGCAGTTGAATGGCGGGACCGAAGGAGGCGAAGTGGCTGGCTGTCTGGACGAGTTGCGACAGACCTTCCGACTGGAACCCGCCCCCGGCGCTGAGCGTCAGCTGCGGAAAGTAGTTGGAAACCGCGACACCGATCTCGGCCGTGGCCGCGTGCAGGTTGGCCTCGGCCTGGCGCACGTCCGGCCGGCGGCGCGCGAGATCCGAGGGCAGCCCGATCGGGACCGCCGGCGGCACGCCCGGCACCGGTTGCGCCGTCCCGAGCTCGGCCCGCAGCGCCTCGGGCGCGCTCGCCATCAGCTCGCTCAGCTGATTGATGTCGACGGTGATCTCCCGGTCCGCGAGCGGCACCTCGGCCTGTGTCGTACCGACTTCGGCCCGGGCGTTCTCGACGTCGAGATCGGAAGTCAGGCCGGCGTTGCGCCGATCACGCGTGAGCTGCAGGAGGTCCCGCTGCGTCGCCAGGCTGCGCTCCAGGATCCCGCGGCGAACCTGCGCGCCGCGCAGGTCGATGTAGGTCGCCGCCACATTGCTCACCATCGTGAGCAGCGCCGCGCGCGCGCCCTCGACCGCCGCCACCACCTGCGCGTTGGCTGCCTCGATCGAGCGTCTCTGGCCGCCGAAGACATCGAGCGTCCACGAGGCGCCGAGCCCGAGCTGATACTGGTTGTAGGGATTCACCAGCGTCGGCGGCAGGTCCGGGAAGTGCAGGCCGAATATGGCGCCGTTCGGCGTATTGGTGCTCAGCCGCTGGCGCGCCCACGAAGCATTGGCCGACACGTCGGGCCACAGGCCGCCCGCCACCACCGCGGCCTGCGCCTGCGCCTCCTCGATGCGCAACACCGCCTGTTTGATGTCCAGATTCTGCGCCGCCGACTGCCGCACCAGCGAAGTCAGCGTTGCATCGTTGAAGGTGGACCACCACGCGACAGTCTGCGCACGCTCCGAAGTGACCCGCGCGCTGCCCTCGCTGCCGTTGGCCATCGCGGTCGGCGACCACTGCGCCGGCACGCTCGGCTTCGGCCTGACGAAGTTGGGTCCCACGACGCAGCCGGCGAGCGTGCAGCCGAGGAAAGCGAGCGCGACCGAGCGCGCTGTCGCCATGTTGGATTTTGCCATGTTCTTCCTTACTGTAGCCGGTGCTTGAACATCCAGGAGGCGGCGGCCAGCGTGACCGCGGCGATGACCGCCAGCGGCCACAGGTCGGGCGTCAGGACGCTCAACCCTGCTCCCTCCAGGTACACCCGCTGCGCGATGTCGATGGCATAGCGCAGCGGGTTGGTGTACGTGAAGTATTGCAGAGACGACGGCATGTTGCTGAGCGGCGTCGTCAGGCCGGAGAGCAGCGCGAAGGGCATGATGATGACGAAGGAAAAGAGCATCGCCTGCTGCATCGTCTGGCACAGCGCCGAAACCACGAGGCCTATGCCCACGGCCGCGAGCACGAACAGCGTGAGCCCGGCATAAAGCGTCAGGAACGATCCTTGAAACGGGATGCGGAACCAGAGCTGCGCGACCAGGAGCACGCCGGTGGCCTGGACGATGCCGATCACCATGGAGGGCAATGCCTTGCCGGCCATGATCTCGGCGGGCCGGAAAGGCGTGACCAGCAGCTGATCGAAAGTCCCCTGCTCCCGCTCGCGAGCAACCGACATCGCCGTCAGCATCAACGTCTGGATCATGGTAAGGGTCCCGATGAGCCCGGGGATCATGTTCCAGCGCGTCAGCAGGTCCGGGTTGTACCAGGCGCGCTCCTCGACCGTGACGGGCGGCCCCGGTTGACCGTGGTCCGTGCGCCAATCGGCGTTGAACCCATCGACCGCTGCCTGCGCGTAACCGAGCGCCGTGCCGGCCGTGTTCGAATTGCGTCCGTCCGCGATGAACTGAACATCCGACGCGCCGCCGGCCTGGAGCCGGCGCGCGAAGTCGTCCGGAATCTCGACGACCAGCAGCGCACGCCTGTCGTTGATGTAGTCGCGAAGCTGCGCCTGGGTGCTCAGGTTCGCCACGCGCTCGAAGATCCCCGTGCCATCCAAACGCGCGAGGAGGTCCTGCGCCTCGACGCTGTGCGAGCGATCGAGCACGGCGTAGGGCACATGGTTGAGATCGTAGCTGGCGGCATAGCCGAAGAGCAGGCACTGGAGAATGGGTGGCAGCAGCAGGGCGTTTCGTGCACGCCGATCCTTGAGCACGGCGAGCAGCTCCTTGCGGGTGAGCGCCAGGATGCGCAGGAGCGATTCCAACATTTCAGCCGATCCTCTTGTGGGTGACCGCGCGGCTCGCATAGCCGAGCAGCGCGACCATCAGCGCGAGCACTGCCGCATTGGGCAGGATCACGGGCCAGATGTCTCCCGCGAGGAAGGCGGTCTGCAGCAGCGCCACGTAATACCGCGCCGGCAGGGCATAGGTGATGACGCGAACGCCCACGGGCATGCTGCGCAGATCGAACATGAATCCGGACAACATGAACGCCGGCATGAAGGTCGCGAGCATGGTGAGCTGGCTGGCGACGAGCTGGTTCTTGAAGTAGGACGATATGAGCAGGCCGACGCCGAGAGCGACCATCACGTAAAGCATGGAGGCGCCGAGCAGCACCGCCAGCGAGCCGACGACGGGGACGCGGAAGAGGAACTTGCTCGCGGCGACGCATAGCAGCAGCCCGAGCACCCCGAGGCCGAAGTAGGGAATCGTCTTGCCGAGCAGGATCTCGCTGCTGCGAACCGGGGTGACGAACAGCGCTTCGAAGGTACCGCGCTCCCACTCCCGCGCCACCACCATCGCGGTCAGGAAGGCGCCGATCAGAGTCATGACCAGGACGATGAGCCCGGGGACGAGGAAGTAGTGGCTGTCGTTCGCCGAGTTGAACCACATGCGGCTCTGGATCGTCACCGGCCCCCCGCCCATCGCGGCGCCCTCATCCGCGGCCTGCCGCGCCGACCATGTCCCGACTGCTCCTTCGACGTAGGCCTCGATGATGCGGGCGCGATTCGCATCGGTACCGTGCACCGCGAGCTGGAGACGGGCGTTGCCCGCGCCGAGGCGCCGTGCGAAGTCCGAGGGGATGGTCAGGATTCCATCGACGTCACCCGCCATGAGCAGCCGGTCGGCGGCCTGGGGCGAGTAGACCACCTGGGGCCGGAAGTAAGGTGAGAGCGCGAGCGCCGCCAGCAGGTCCTGGGCCGGTGCGGAGTTTTCCTCCACCACCACGGCGAGTGGCACGTTCTTCACATCCAGCGACAGGCCGAAGCCGAACAGCAGAATGAGCATGACCGGCAAGACGATGCCGACCGCGATCGTCGCCGGGTCGCGGATCATCTGCCGCGTCTCCTTCTTCACCAGGGCGAGGATGCGCCGCAGTTTCGGGCGAGCCGCGCGGAAGCGGCGAGCGACCGCGCAGGATGCGCGGGCTGGGGGCCCTGCCGCCGAGGACGGCCAGTGGAACGGCCTCATTTGGCGTGCTGCCCCCGCGCCTCACCGGCCCGTGCAGCCTCGACCACGGCGATGAAGGCGTCCTCCATGGAGGCCTGTCGTCCTTCAGCCGGGTGCGCGAGCCGGCGGATCTCCGCCGGCGAGCCCCGGGCCAGCACCCGGCCGCTGTCCATGATGGCGATGTGATCGCAGTATTCCGCCTCCTGCATGAAATGAGTGGTCACGATCACGGTCACACCCTGCTCGGCGAGGGCGGTGATGCGCCGCCAGAAGGCGCGGCGCGCCAGCGGATCGGCGCCGCTCGTCGGCTCGTCGAGGAACAGAATGTCAGGCTCGTGCAACAGCGCCGCGCCCATCGCGAGGCGCTGCTTGAAGCCGCCGGGCAGCTCGCCGCTCGGCGAGCTGCCATGGTGCTCGAGATCGAACTGCCGTAGGGCCCAGTCGATGCGCTCACGGCGCAGCGCCCCCCGCAGCCCGTAAGCGCTTGCAAAGAACTCGAGGTTCTCCCGGACCGTGAGCGCGCCGTAAAGGGAGAACTTCTGCGCGACGTATCCCAGCCGGGTGCGCGCCGCGGCCCCTGCCCGCCGGACATCGACACCGGCGACTTTCAATACACCGCCGCTCGGCGGCAGCAGTCCACAGAGCATGCGGAAGGTCGTGGTCTTGCCGGCACCATTCGGCCCGAGGAGGCCGAAGATCTCGCCGCGACGCACTTCGAAGCTCACGTGATCCACGGCAGTGAAATCCCCGAAGCGCTTGAGGAGATCCCGCACCTCCACCACCGGGCCTTCCTCCGCAGCGGCGAGCGGACGCTGTAGCCGAATGTCCACCCCGCCCTCGTGGCTTGCCGTCCCACGCAACAACATCATGAAGCCGTCTTCAAAGCGAGGTTCGACCGCCATCGCCTCGAGACCTGCGACGAGCTCTCCCGGCTGCGACTCGGAGGCGCACACCAACCTGACGAGCCCTCCGTCGGGCACGGCGTCTATCACCCGAGGGTCATCGAGCAGCTTCGCCTGCAGGGTCCGCGCGCTGTTGCCGGCGCCGGGATCGAGCACCACGCTGTGACTGGCGGCGACGCGCGTGACGGCCGCCGGCTCGCTCTGCGCAAGCGCCTTGCCTTCGTGCAGCACGAGCACCCGCGCCGCCCGCTCCGCCTCGTCGAGGTAGGAAGTGCTCATCAGCACGGTCAGCCCCTGATCGTGCACGAGCTGCTCCACGATCGCCCACAACTCACGCCGCGACAGCGGGTCGACTCCCACCGTCGGCTCGTCGAGCAACAGCAGCTCGGGCGAGCGCACCAGCGTGCACGCCAGGCCGAGCTTCTGCTTCATGCCGCCCGAGAGCCGCCCGGCCAGCCGGCCGGTGAATCGGCCGAGGTCCGTCATCTGCATGAGCTGCGGGTAGCGTTGCGTGCGCTCTTCGGCACTGACGCCATGCAGGTCGGCATAGAGGTCCAGGTTCTCCTGTACGCTCAGGTCCTCGTACAAACCGAACTTCTGCGGCATGTAGCCGATGCGGTCCTGGATGCGCTGCGGGGCCACCGCGGGATCGATGTCGAGCACACGCAAGGTGCCGCCGTCCGCCGTCAGGAGGCCCGCCATCAGGCGGATGAGCGTCGTCTTGCCGGCGCCATCGGGTCCCACCAGGGCGGTGAGCTCCCCCGCGTGTACTTCGATGGAGACGCCATCGAGCGCGCGTACTTCGCCGCCTTTGCCCGGCGCGCGGAACAGCTTGCGCAGGTCCCTGCCGACGACTACCGGCGGCGTCATGTCAGCTCTTCGGATTGCCCGGAGTCAGGTACACCGTCGCCGGCATGCCGAGTCGCAGCACGTCGCCCGGATCCTTCACGAACACCCGGATCTCGTACACCAGGCTCGAGCGCAATTCCTCGGTTTGCACCGTCTTCGGCGTGAACTCCGCCTCCGGCGAGATGAAGCCCACCCAGCCCTGGAACCGCCGGCCGGGGAAAGAGTCGACCGCCACCGCCGCCGTCATGCCGGGTTGCACACGCCCGAGCTCGGTCTCCGACACGTAGGCCCTGACCCATTTGGGATCCGTGATGGCGAGCGTGAGCGCTGTTTTCTGCGGCGACGCCATGTCTCCGGGCTCGGCAATGCGCGAGCGGACCACGGCATCGAGCGGCGCACGCAGGTCCGCATCGGCAAGCTCCTGCCGCAGGAGCGCCGCCTGCGCCTCCTCGGCATCGAGCATCGCTTCCGCCTGCGCAATGTCCTCCTTGCGCGGGCCGATCAATGAGAGTTGAAGGGCCTTGCGGTTGACGGCCACCTTGGCGTCGGAGACATCCGCTTGCGCCTTGGCGTCATCGACCTCCTGCCGGCTCACGGCCCGTCCGCTCGAGCTGCTGAAGACGGCCTCGAGACGCTGATAGTTGTCGTGCGCCTGGCGGGCGTCGGCCTGCGCCAGCATGAGATTGGCGCGCGCCTGAGCTATTTCTTCCGGCCTGCTGCCGTGATGCAGCCGATCCACCACCGCGCGCTGCGCGGCGGCCTGCGCCTCGGCCTGCGCGAGCTGCGGCTGGAGGCGGCTCGTATCGAGCTGCGCCAGCACCTGACCTTTGTGGACGGTGTCGCCCTCGCGAACCAGGACGCTGACGACCCGCTGACTGTCGTTGAAGGCGAGGTCGACCTCGCGCAGATCGATGTTGCCGTAGAGCACGAGCTCAGTGCTCGCGGCATGCCGATGACTGAGCCACCAGGCCACGCCCAGGGCGGCGAACACGACCAGTGCAATGGTGATGATTCGCTTATTCATGCCGAACCGCGCTTTCGTGAGATGAGCCCGCCCGCCGCGGAGATTTTCTATCACCCGATACAAATTAGTCAAGCCAATCTGTCAGGTGATAGAATTCGAGACGTGCGAGGCGACTCGATATTTTGATCGCGACTCCGTGAGAAACCGCAGCCCGCCGACCCGCAGAGCGCGCGCTTCGACGCGGGCAGACGACGCGCGACGCCGACGCCATCTGGCCGGCAGCGGTTATGCCCGGGGCGAGCACACACGCCGGCGGCTTCTCGAGGCTGGGGTGGAGCTCTTCGCCGAGCTGGGGTACGAGCGCGCTTCGACCCGCACCATCGCGCGGCGCGCCGGCGTCAGCTTGCCCGCGCTCCAGTATTACTTCGGCGGGAAGGAGGGACTACACGTAGCCTGCGCGCAATTCCTCACGGAGGACGTGCGTGCCCGACTGGTTCCCGCATCGGAGCGCGTCCGACTCGCCCTTGGGCGCCAGGACCTGACGCGGACCGAGCTGCTGGAGCTGCTGCGGGCGGTCGTCGAGCCTTTCCTCGAAGCCGTCGCCGCCGAACGGCCGGAAAGCTGGGCGCTTTTTTTCGCCCGCGCGGAAGAGGGGCACACTCCGGCCTTCGAGGCGCTCTTTCAACAGATCGCCAGTCCGCTGCTGACGCTCGTGAGGGAACTGGTGGGCCGCATCCTCGGAAAGCCGGCGGCGAGCCCCGAGGTAACCCTCCGCGCCGTTTTCACGATCGCACAGCTGTCACTGGTGCGCCGCGCCCGGCCGAACCTCCTGCGGGTGCTCGGTTGGCCGGATTTCCAGGGTGCGCGCCTACAGACCCTGAAGGAGGTGCTGTGGCAGGGAATCGCCTCGAGTCTGGGCGGTTAGCGCTTGCGCAGGGCTGCCTTGCACATTTGCTCCACGAGCTCCGGGAAGCTGATGCCGGCCGCGCGCGCGGCCTGCGGCAACAGGCTGCCGGAAGTCATGCCGGGCAGCGAGTTGGCTTCCAGGCACCACATGCCACCCTCCGGATCCATCCTGAAGTCGATCCGGCTGTAGGTGCCCAGCTTGAGAGCCGCATGGGCGCGCACCGCCAACGCCTGCAGACGCGCCGTGGTGTCGGCCGGGAGGTCCGCGGGAAACACCTCGCGCGCGCCGCCGGCCTGATACTTCGCCTGATAATCGAACACCTCGCGCGGCGCAATGATCTCCCCCACCGGCAGCGCCCGCCCCTCCAGCACGCCGACCGTCAGCTCGCGGCCCGGAATGAAACGCTCCACCATCACTTCATCGTCGTAACGTTGCGCGAGCGAGAAGGCGGCGGGAAGCGCGTCCGGCGCGCGTACGACGCTCAGCCCCACGGTCGAGCCCTGCTTGTTGGGCTTTACGACGACCGGCCAGCCGAGCGCACCCTCGATCTCCTCGGCACTCACGGGCGCCATCCGCCACTCCGCCGTCGGCACACCGGCCGCGCGAAAGAGGCGCTTCGAGAGATCCTTGTCCATCGCGGTCGCGCTGGCGGTGTGATTGCTGCCCGTGTACGGCAGGCCCGCGAGATCCAGCACCGCCTGAATGTGGCCATCCTCACCCGCGCCGCCGTGCAGCGCCAGAAAGACCACATCGACATCGCGCATGTCGGCCGTCTCCGTGGCGAGCGCCGGCGCGCCCTGCCTGAAGCCCGCGAGCGCGGAGCCCGAAGGGGGCTGGGGGCCGACACCGCTCGTGAGCAGCCGCTGCTCGGCCGGGCCCGACAGCCTGCCGGTCGCCGTGTCGACCGCCACCACTTCGTGCCCGAGGCCGCGCAACGCCGGAATCACCTGCGCGGCGCTCGCGATCGACACGTCCCTCTCCTCGCTGGTGCCGCCAAAAAGAACCGCAATCTTCATAGCTCTGAGTTCCGTCCGAATGTGGCAATCATTCTCACATGTCCGCGCCGCGCGAACGCTGCCGGATGACACATCCCGGCACAGCGGGTACGATTACCGCACCGCCAGCCGCGTTTAGTCTACCCACATCGTGTTGCATTCCAAGGCGCCTCCCAAAAGCCCGCGGGCGTTTATCGTGCCGCGCACGCCCGCGGCGGAACCGGATGCGGCGCTCTACCGCGGCGGCGACCCGGACTTCATGACTTCGCTGGCGCGTGGGCTGCACGTCATCCGCGCGTTCTCGGGCGTCGACCGGCAGCTCACCATCGCCGATGTCAGCCGCGCCACGGGACTGACGCGCGCCGTGGTGCGCCGGTGCCTTTACACTCTGCGTGAGCTCGGCTACGCCGCGACTGACGGCCGCACCTACAGCCTGCAGCCGAGGATCCTGAATCTCGGCTATGCCTATCTCTCCACGGCGCCCATCCCCATCTCGGCCCAGCCCGTCCTGGAGGAGTTGAGCGAACGGCTCGGCGAAGCCACTTCAGTTGCCGTACTCGATGGGAGCGACGTAGTCTACGTCGCGCGCGCTGCCACCCGACGGATCGTGGCCGTCACCCTCGCAGTCGGCAGCCGCGGGCCCGCCTATTGCACGGCGCTCGGACGAGTGCTCCTCGCCGCGATGCCGCCGGAGCAGGCCGCCCGGGAGCTGTCGCGAGTCGAGCTCGTCGCGCACACCCGCTTCACCGTGACATCGCGCGGGCGCCTCGAGGAGATCCTGGCCCAAATCCGCGCCGAGGGCTTCGCCCTGAACGATCAGGAGCTCGAGATCGGCCTGCGGGCGATCGCGGTGCCGGTGCGAAATGTCGTCGGCGCCACGGTGGCCGCGATGAACATCAGCGCCCAGGCCTCGAGAGTCACGCGGCGCGAGCTGCTCGAGAAGGGGCTGCCGCTCCTCAAGGCGGCGGCCGAGCGCCTCGGCAACCAACTCCCGCCGTCGCGCTGATCCCCAATGTTCCCCAAGCTCACGCCGGCCACACGGGCCATCATCCTCGTCAACATCCTGGTATTCGTGCTGGAGAAGCTGGCGACGGTGCCGATGGAGGTGCATTTCGCGCTCTGGCCGATCGCGACACCGGAAGGGCTGTTCCGTCCCTGGCAGCTGGTGACGTATGCCTTCCTTCACGACCCGACGAACATCTGGCACATCGCCTTCAACATGTTCGCGCTCTACATGTTCGGGCCGCTGCTCGAGCAGTTCTGGGGTGCGCGGCGCTTCATCGGGTACTACTTCGTGTGCCTCGTCGCCGCGGGGGCGACCCAGGTTGCGGTGGACTACGCGACCCACACCGGCGAGCCGACCATCGGCGCCTCGGGCGCGATCTTCGGCATACTGTTCGCTTTCGCAATGCTCTTCCCGCGCGCCAAACTGTTGCTGTACTTCGTCATTCCCGTGCCCGCGTGGCTCTTCGTATCCGGCTACGCGGTGCTCGAGCTCTTCTTCGGCGTCACCGGCAGACAGGCCGGCATCGGGCATTTCGCGCACCTCGGCGGCATGCTCGGTGGCGCGCTCATGATGCTCTACTGGCGCCTGCGCTCCGACCGCGGCGGCTGGCGCCCGACATGACGGGAACTTTTTACGATTGCTCGCATCTACCGCAACCGCGGAGGTAGCCGATCCCATGATCAAGACGGAGCATCTGAGTAAGCGCTACGAGACGGTGACGGCCGTGGAGGACGTCACCTTCGAGGTCCGGCCGGGCGAAGTGCTCGGATTCCTCGGACCCAACGGAGCGGGCAAGACGACGACCATGCGCATGCTCGCGGGCTTCGTCACGCCGACCAGCGGCCGGGCCAGCATCTGCGGGCATGACGTGGAGACGGAGCCTCTCGCCGCCAAAGAGCATCTCGGTTACCTGCCGGAAGGCGCGCCGAGCTACGGCGAGATGCGCGTACGCCGCTTCCTGGAATTCATCGCCGATCTGCGGCGGCTCGATGCCTCCCGGCGGCAGACCCGGCTCGACTATGTCATCGAGCGGCTGCAGCTCGGATCGGTGCTCGAGCAGTCGATCGAGACGCTGTCGAAAGGCTTTCGCCGCCGCGTGGGCCTGGCGCAAGCCATCATCCACGACCCGCCGGTGCTGATCCTGGATGAGCCCACCGACGGGCTCGATCCCAATCAGAAGTTCGAGGTTCGCGCACTGATCAACGAGATGGCGCGCGAAAAGATCATCGTCATCTCGACTCACATCCTGGAAGAGGTAGACGCCGTCTGCACCCGCGCGATCATCATCGCGCGCGGACGGATCGTGGCCGACGATACGCCGGTGAAGCTTGCGGCCCGATCCCGCTATTACAACGCGGTGTCCCTGCAGTTGGAGCGGCCGGAGCAGCTGGCCGCCGCCCGCGCCGCAGTCGCCGCGCTTCCGTCCGTAGCCGATGTGGAGGTCAGCGAGCGCGATGTACGCATCACCGCGTTGCCGCGCTCGGGCGCTGCGATACTGACCGCAGTCTCGGAGCTGGCTGACAGCGAGGGGCTGGTGCTCAAGGAGCTGCACCTCGAATCCGGGCGGCTCGACGAAGTCTTCCGTACCATCACCGCATAACGAATCACAGGGGCGCCATGCGCAACGTGGGCATCATTCTGCGCCGCGAGCTCGCGAGTTATTTCGCGACGCCGCTGGCCTATATCTTCATCCTCATCTTTCTCGTGCTGGCCAACTGGTTCACGTTCTATCTCGGCGGCTTCTACGAGCGCGGCCAGGCGGACCTGGCGCCGTTCTTCGCCTTCCATCCGTGGCTGTATCTGTTCCTCATCCCGGCGATCTCCATGAAGCTCTGGGCCGAGGAGCGCAACTCCGGCAGCATCGAGCTGCTGATGACCCAGCCCGTGAAAGTCTGGGAGGCGGTGGTCGGGAAGTACTTCGCGGCGTGGCTCTTCACCGCGCTGGCCCTGGCGCTCACCTTCCCGATCTGGATCACGGTCAACTACCTCGGCAAGCCCGACAACGGCACGATCGTGGCGGCGTACCTCGGCAGCCTCCTCCTCGCCGGCGGCTTTCTCGCCGTCGGCTCCTGCATGTCGGCGCTCACGCGCAACCAGGTGGTGGCGTTCATATTGGGCATCGTCGCCTGCTTCCTGTTCCTGGTCGCCGGCTATCCGATGGTGATCAACTGGTTCCAGGGTTGGGCGCCGACGGCGCTCGTCGAGGCGGTCGCCTCTCTGTCCTTCCTGACGCACTTCCAGTCCATCGCCAAGGGAGTCATCGACGCCCGCGACCTGCTCTACTTCGCCATGCTGATCGGCTTTTTCCTGTTCACCACCACGATCACCCTCGACCTGCGCAAGGCGGACTAGGAGCGACTCATGACCAAACGCTCGTCACTCGGCTGGGGCGCGGTCGCGGCGCTCGCCATCACGTTCATCGGCCTCACCATTCTCTTCAACTACTCGCTCGCAGGCTGGCAGCTCGATCTCACGCAGAACCGCCTCTACACCATCTCCGCGGGCACGGACCGCATCCTCCAGAGCATCAGGGAGCCGATCGATCTCTACTTCTTCTACTCGGCGAAGACCGCGGAGAGCTATCCGGAGCTGCGTCCCTACGGCCAGCGCGTGCACGACCTGCTCGAGGAGCTGACGCAGCGCTCCGACGGCAAGATCCACCTGCACGTCATCGATCCGCAGCCGTTCTCGGTGGAGGAGGATCGTGCCTCGGAGCTCGGCGTCACCGGACAGAACGTGGACGAGGTCGGCACCAAATTCTACTTCGGGCTCGCCGGCACCAATTCCACCAACGGCCAGCAGGCGATCCCGTTCTTCAACCCGGACCAGCAGCGCTTCCTCGAGTACGACGTCGCGAAGCTCATCTATGAGCTCGCGCATCCGGCGAAACCCGTGGTCGCCTGGCTCTCCACCCTACCCATGACGGGTGGCGTCGATCCGCAGAGCGGCCAACCGACGCAACCCTGGATGGTCTATTCGCAGGCGCAGGAGCTCTTCGACGTCCGTACGCTGCAGCCGAACGCGACCTCCATCGGCCCCGACGTGCGCGTGCTCGTGCTCGTCGACCCGAAGAACCTCTCGCCCGCGACGCAGTTCGCGATCGACCAGTACGCGCTGCGGGGCGGACACATTCTCGCCTTCGTCGATCCCATGGCGGACGCGGATCAGTCTGCGGGCAACCCCATGCAGGCCTCGGTGGCCGACCGCGCCTCGCACATAGAGAACCTCCTCACTGCCTGGGGCGTCGATTTCAACCCGGATGAAGTGGTGGCCGACCGTGGCCACGCACTCACCGTCGGCATGCAGGAGGGCCAGCCGCCGGTCGAGCACCTCGGCTACCAGGGCCTCGACGGCTCCTCGCTCTCGCAGAGCGACATCATCACCTCCGGCATCTCCGACGTGAATGTCGAGACCCCCGGCTACGTGACTCCGGAGAAGGGCGCGCAGATCAAATTCGAGCCGCTGCTGCGCTCGAGCGCCGACGCGGAGATCCTGCCCTCGCAGCGCTTCCAACTGTTGCCCGATCCGGCCACCCTCTTGGATGGCTTCAAGCCCACAGGCCGGCGCTACGCCATTGCGGCGCGCGTGACGGGCATGGTGAAGACGGCCTTCCCCGGCGGACCGCCGAACGGTGTGACGTTGCCGCCCGGACAGCGCGATCTCAAGACATCGGTGAAACCGATCAACCTGGTGGTCATCGCCGATTCGGACCTGCTCTCCGACTTCCTCTGGGTGCGCGAGCAGGAGGTCTTCGGCCAGCGCGTCGAGCAGGCCATCGCCGGCAACGGGCCGCTGGTGCTGAACGCGCTGGACAACCTGGCGGGCAGCTCCGATCTGATCAGCATCCGCGGCCGCGCGGGCTTCACGCGGCCGTTCCTGCGTGTCGAGGCGCTGCAACATGCCGCGGATGCGCGCTTCCATGCTCAGGATGAGCGGCTGCAGCAGGAGCTGCAGCAGACCGAGCAGCAGCTGACCCTGCTGCAATCGAAACGCAACGACAAGTCGGCGGTGATCCTGACGCCGGCCCAGCAGGCGGAGCTCGAGCACTTCGAGGCGGAGAAGCTCCAGATCCGCAAGCAGCTGCGCGCGGTGCAGTCCGGGCTGGTCAGCGACATCGACCGGCTCGGCACGGAGCTGAAGGTGATCAACATCATCGTGATGCCGGCCGTGTTCGCCTTCGGGGCGCTGCTCATCGCCGTGCTGCGCCGCCGTCGTCCCGCCAGGGCTCGCAACAGCAAATAAGGACTTTCCATGACCGCTCGCCGAGTCTCGCTGCTTTTCGCCATCGGCATCGCCGTCATCGTGTTGGCCGTGTGGATGTCGAGCCGCAACCAGGACGGCGGCGACTCGATAGCCGGCACCCGGGTGCTGCCCGGCCTCGAGAGCTCGGTCAACGACATCACGGAGATCCGCATCACCAAGGCCGGCGGAACGCAGGCGACCCTGGACCGCAAGGCGACCGACTGGGTGGTCGCGCAGCGGGACTACCCCGCCGATTCCGGCAAGCTGCGCAAGCTGCTGCTGGACCTCGGCTCGCTGCAGGCGGTGGAGGCCAAGACGGCCATGGCGCGCAACTACCCGGTACTCGGCGTGGAGAGCGTGACCGAGCCCAAGGCCACGGGCGCGCGCATCGACATCGTGTCGGCGGGCAAGACCTGGTCCCTGATCGTCGGCCACGCAGTGGATGACAACGACTGCTATGTCAGGGTCGCCGATGCCGCACAAAGCCTGCTGGCAAGCCCGCTGATCATGGTCGATGCCGATCCGAAGCTCTGGCTCGACCCCAACGTCCTCGATATCGCCTCGAGCCGCATCAGTGAGGTCGACGAGCAGCCGGCCAAGGCTCCCGGCTTCAGCGTCTCACGCGACAGGAGCAGTCAGGCGGACTTCATCGTTCACGGCGTCCCGCACGGCCGCCAGCTGTCCGGTGCGGACGCCGCCGACACGATGGGCAGTGCTCTCTCGGCCCTCACTCTCACCGATGTGGCCAAGGCCGGTGCCGCGCCGAATGGCGCCGTCCTCTCACATGCCACCTTCAAAACCTTCGACGGACTGCGGATCGACATCAGCGGCTACAAGCAGGGCGCCAACGGCTACATCGAGGTAACGGCGCGCGCGGCCGACAAGGCCACCGATTCCGAGGCGCAGCAGATCAACGCCCGTGTGCAGGGCTGGGACTACCAGATCCCCGACTACCGCTACGACGAGATCTTCCAGTCGCTCGATGGCCTGCTGCAGCCCCTTCCCGCCAAGAAGGCCCCCGTCAAGGCGCACGGCAGGAAGCACGGATAGTTCGGCGAGGCCCCGCGGCACCGCATATCGAAAGTTCGTGAATAATGCGCGCTAGCGGGCTTGCGCCAGCACGAGCAGGGTCACTGTTCCGAGCAGCGCGGTGGGCAGCCACGCGAGCAACACGGGATCGAGGTTGAAGACGATCGTGCCGCTCTCGATCAGCTTCTGCAGCAGAAAGAAGCCGATGCCGATCACCAGCGCGAGCGTCGTCCGCGCCCCCGCGCCGGCCGATCGCATCGATCCCAACACGAACGGTATGGCGAGCAGAACCGAGAAGGCGATCGCCACGGTACGTGCGATCTTCGACCAGAACGCGAACAGATACTGACGCGCGTCCAGGGAGTTGGCATGGTAGTAGCCGATCACCTCCCACAGCGCGCGCAGCGTCAGCTGCTCCGGGTCCTGCACCGCCAGCCCGAGAAACCCCGCCGTCACGTTCGACCGCAGCTCCCTCTTGCCGGGCGGGCTGGTCTGCACCCGATCGTCGGTGAAGCGCGATTCGGTGTAATCGCCGAGAAGCCACGTCCGGTGCCCCACGGCAATCGCGCTCGCGGCGTGGCCGATCGAGACCAGCGTGTGCTGCGGCGACAGCTGAAACACCTGCATCCCGACGAATTGCCGCGAGCCTGACTGCCGCGCAACGTTCAGTATGAGATCGCCGTCACGCACCCACGCTCCCGTACCGCCGCCAAAACCAATGCTGTTGAACTGACTGAACGCCTTCTGTTGGTTCGCCGCCTCCTGCAGCTGCGGCGCCATGAACTCGCCGATCGCGGCCTCGAAAGCGATCAGCAGGGCCGCGGCAATGAGCGCGCTGCCCGCAAGGCGCGCCACCGACACACCCGTGGCGCGAATCACCGTGATCTCACTGCCGCGGGCGAGCTGCCCGAACCCGATGACCGACCCGATCAGCGCCGTGATCGGCAGCAGCTGATAGATCTGCTGTGGCAGGTTGAGGAGCGTGTACCAGAGCGCATCCACCACCGTGTAGTGGCCGACGCCGATGTCGCTCTGCTGGCTGATGAACACGAACAGGCCGCCGAGGATCAGCAGCACGAGGAGTACGAGCGCCACCGCACCGAGCACGGTGCGCAGGATGTAACGGTCGAGAATGCTCACGCCGGCCTCGCGAAGCGGTAACGCAGCCGTTGCGAGAGCCGCGGCGCGAAGATCACCACCAGGGCGAGCAATACGACTGCGGCGTGGGTCCACCACAGGCCGAGGGCGACGGGCACCGCGCCGCGCGCGATCCACGCCTGACCGGCCGAGATCAGATTCCAATAAATGAGAAATACTCCGAGCGCAGGCAATACCCGCGCGTACCGCCCCTGCCGGGGTCTGAGGCGCGACAGCGGCACGGCCAGCACCGTGAGGACGATGCACATCAGCGGCATCGAGATTCGCCACTGCAGCCTCGCCTGGCTCTTGGGGTCGGAGGACGCGAGCAGCGCGGCGGTGGGCCTGGCGTCGAGATCGGTGATGACCTCGGACGCCGGCGGCAGCCGCACCGGGATGGTGAGCTCGGCGAAGGCAGGCATGGCGCGGAACTGCGCGCTGCCCGGAACGCCCTCGAACCGCTGCCCGTCGAAGAGCTCGATCGTCTGCGTGCCGGCGTCCGGCGTGACAGTTTGGACAGCACGCTGAGCCAGCGTCACCTCCACCACCGACCCCTGGTTGTGCTCCACGAAGACATTCCTCAGCGTCCCATCACGGTCGACGTGCTCTGCGTAAACGACAGCGGTGCCGCCGGCAAATGAGCGGAACGTCCCCGCCTGCAGAGGGGCGAACTGACCCGCCCGCACCGCCGCATCCCGGATGTGGAACGCCTGCTGCGTCGCTCCCGGCGCCACGACCAGCGTGAGAGCGGCGAGTCCGGCCGCCAACACGACGCCGAGGGCGATCACGCCGCCGTAGAGAGTGAACGGCCTGGCGCCGCAGGCGAAGGCGGCCGCGAGCTCGGTGTCGTGATAGAGCCTGCCGAGGGCGAGCACGATCCCGAGCAGCAGCCCGAACGGAACCAGGATGCTCAGGTACTGCAGCATCCCGAGGTAGATCAGCTCGAAGACCACCGCCTGGGGAAACTGGCTCGCAGCGGCCCGCTCCAGCACCGCGGCCACCTGGTTTGCCAGCAGGATGACGAGCAGCACGCCCATCACCACGATCCAGGCGGTGACGACTTCGCGCAATATGTAGCGTCCGAGGATCTTCCCCAACCGATGGCCTGCCGTGACTTTTCCCGCCGGACCGCCGGTGGGTTAGACTAAAATATTACGGTAAAGCAGGCGGTTGCGCGCCTCTATGGCGCGTAATCGCAAATCGAAAAATAATCCGGCGCTGGTGCCGGCACTTCCGGCACTGCCGGTACGGGGATATGCGATGCGATTCGAGACCTGGAGCAAGGGGATAGCCGCGCTCGACGTGGACTGCGTCGTGGTCGGCGTTTTCGAGGAAGGGGAGCTCAGCGAGCAGGGGCGCGCCGTCGACTCGGCTAGCGGGGGACGGCTCAGGAAGCTGCTGGACCGGGGCGATTTCCTGGGCAAGGCGGCGGACACCATGCTGATCGCCGACCTGCCCGGCCTCACGGCCACCCGCGTGGTGCTCGCCGGCCTGGGCAAGAAGAAGAGCCTGAGCCGCAAGGTATGGCGCAAGGCCTGGGCGGCCGCCGTCGCGGAGGTGACCAAGACTGGTATCAGGAGCGTGGCCTTCGCGCTCGAGAGACCCGACGCGAAAGACCTGGATGATTATTATTTCGGCCGCGCGGTCGCCGAGATCGCCACCGCAGGCCTCTACCGCATCAACGACCTGAAGAGCGCCAAGAAACCCAAGCCCGCCCGGCTGGAGCGGGTCCTCGCAGGACCGGTATCCAAGAGCGCTGCCGCGGCAGTGGACCGCGGGCTCACGCATGGGGCCGCCATCGCCGATGCCGGCCGGATCCAGCGCGACCTGGCGAATCTGCCGGGCAACGTCTGCACGCCCACCTTCCTGGCGGAAGAGGCGCGCGCTCTCGCCAAGCGCTACCGCTCGCTGCGCGTGCGCGTGCTCGATGAGCCGGCCATCCGCCGCGAGAAGATGGGCTGCCTGCTCGCGGTCTCGCAGGGCAGCGCCGAGCCGCCGCGATTCGTCGTGATGGAGCACACCCCGTCGGGCAAAGCGGCCGCCGCGGCTCCTCCCGTCGTACTGGTCGGCAAGGGCGTGACCTTCGACACCGGCGGCATCTCCCTCAAGGACCCGCCGGCCATGGACGAGATGAAATTCGACATGTGCGGCGCGGCCGCGGTGATCGCGTCGCTCACCCTCGCCGCGGCGCTGGATCTGCCGCTGCGCGTGGTGGGTCTCGTCGCCGCCGTCGAGAACATGCCCGACGGCAAGGCGATCAAGCCCGGGGACATCGCCACCAGCGCCTCGGGACAGACCGTCGAGATTCTCAACACCGATGCCGAGGGCCGACTGATTCTCTGCGATGCGCTGCACTACTCGCGCCGCTACAAGCCGGCCGCAGTCGTGGACATCGCGACGCTGACCGGCGCCTGCGTGGTGGCGCTCGGACACCATCACTCGGGCGCGATGGGCAACGACGAAGCGCTGGTCAGGGAGCTGGTCGAGGCCGGAGTGCGCGCCGACGACCGTGCCTGGCATCTGCCGATCACGGAGGAATACGCCGATCAGCTCAAGAGCAATTTCGCCGACTTCGCCAATATCGGCGGCCGGGACGGCGGCGCCATCACCGCCGCCGCGTTTCTCGCCAAATTCACCGAAGGACTGAAATGGGCGCACCTCGACGTCGCGGGCACCGCTTACCAGGCCGGTGCGCAGAAGGGCAGCACTGGGCGTCCCACCCCGCTCCTGGCGGATTTTCTCATCCGCCGCGCCGGGGTCTGAAGCGCCATGGCATGAGTCATGGGCG
>Ga0335072_10003206_pt1 | contig 24725 bp, 22 predicted proteins | sample Lox_Sample_21_FD_206725 | JGI IMG/M metagenome (GOLD analysis project Ga0335072, IMG submission 206725) | Soil microbial communities from Loxahatchee National Wildlife Refuge, Florida, United States - Lox_Sample_2.1 | ecosystem: Environmental > Terrestrial > Soil > Wetlands | place: USA... | reverse complement strand
TCGCCTTCGTGAAACAGAATTTCGGCGCGGCCATATTTTTTTGCACTGACGCGCGGGCGCAAAGCGGCCATCTCTTTGTCGGTTAAGCTGGCAAACAGAGAGGCCTTGCGCAATATGGCTTCGAAGGGTTCGTTCATGGTGCAGAACAGATGGTCCATTGTAAGCGGAAAGGGAAGTTGGTCGAAAGCAGCATGAAATAGACCGGAGAGACCGTGGAGGGGCGTGCGAATGGGTGGTGTTTATAGCGGTAGGATGCCGGCGGCGCGTTCTTCACCACGCCGGAGAACGGCGGTGCAAAGAGGTTTCGGAAAAAATCGAGCGAGAAACCTTCAGGGGCTAAGGCCCAGCTCATTACGTACGACTAATGCGGGGGCTAAAAGACCCTGCGTCCTAAAAAAACCAATTTATCCGCAGCCCGGTAAAGCCGCTGCGACGTTCCCGCCGCTTGAATGGCCCGCGGCCAACAACTAATCGTGCGAAGTTTGCGCCGGTTCCATTGTGATGGCGCGCGGGAACAGAATGTCGTTTTCCAGATGGATGTGCTGGTATAAATCGGCCTCGAACTCGCGAAGAGCGCGGTAGACGGATTCCCATTCGGCACTGGCATCCAAGGGCACCCGGTAATCGCGGGTGATGTTTCGCATTTCCAACAGCAGCCCTTCCGCGCCATCATGTTCACTGACCATCATGCGGATGGGATTGCGGACCGTGCCGAACATGGGAGGCGCTGATTGCGCGCCGGAACTTGCGGCCTGTTCCAACTGTTCGATGTACGGAAACAGGATGCGCTCTTCTTTCATCAGGTGGGCGGCGAGCTCTTCGGCGAGACGCTGAAACAGGTTCCGCAGGAAAGGGAGTTCGGCATGAATCCTTCCACCCACGCGCGTCAATTCCTCGATCCGTGGAAGCAGTTGCTGGATGGCGCGCCGTACATAGGAATGGTGCGTCTCCACGATGTGTGCGCACAATTGCGCGAGTGAAGCGGTTTGCCAGTGGCGATCCTCGGGTTGCAATTTGGCGGGATCGAGCGTTTCCGCCACGCGTACGGAATTGAGGGAGGCGAGGCAGGCTTGTGTCGGCGGCTTTTCGCCGGAGCAGCAAGAGTCGATTTGGCAAGCCTCGGGAGCGGGTGCGGCAATAGGTGTGTCGCGCAGGTCTCGGACGGCGCGGTACGTGGGTGATGGCATGATGTCCTCGCAAGACAAATGGTATCGAGTGCGGACCCAGTATCGGGGGTGGTGATGGCACGCACTATGACTAAAGTCACGCCGGCGAGGGCGAATCGAGCGGTGCTTCGCAGCAGAAAGAAAACAAGGCCCGGACCGATCTGGTGATCCGGGCCTTTTTGGTGGAGTGCCGCGGTGCAGTCCCGCTGCGCCTATAACACGTCGAGACTGATGGTGGTGGTGTGTGTTGTGCTGCCGCTCTTGCCGGTTATGGTGATGGTGCGAGTGCCGGTGGCCGCTCTGCGGTTGGTGGTGATCTTCATCGTGGATGTGCCAGCGCCAGTGAGGGAGCTGGGGCTGAACGTGATGGTCACGCCGCTGCCTTCGCCGGAAGCAGACAAAGAGATGGAGGAGTCGAAACCGCCGGTCACTGCGGTGGTGATGGTGACATTCGCGGAGCTATCGCGGTTGAGGCTAACCGAAGTGGGAGAAGCACTCAAGGAGAACCCGGCCGAGGACGAAGTTACGGTGAGAGAAACCGTAGTGGTTTCCGTAGTGCTGCCGGAGGTTCCGGTGATGGTGACGGCGTAAGTGCCGGGTGTCGTGCTAGCCGCAACGGTGAAAGTGGCGGTGGACGTGCCGGTGCCAGTGATGGAGGCCGGACTAAAGGTAACCGTGGCGCCGGAAGGTTGTCCGGAAGCCGAGAGTGTGACGGCGGAGTCGAAGCCCCCGCTCACCGTGCTGGTGATTGTGGAGGTTCCGCTATTGCCCTGCAGTACCGAGAGAGACGCGGGCGAGGCAGACAGGGTGAAGCCGGAAGTGGTGGAACTGCCTGCGAGGGCGTTGATCAAGCCGGAGCCGTTAGGGCTGCCCCAACCGGTGGCGAGGTCGTAGCCAGTGGTGGCAGAGTAGCCGTTGCTGCCGCTGGTGATGTCGTGGAAATCGGCAGTGTAGCTGGAACCTGCACCGATGGAGTAAAGACTCGGGTTGATGAAGCCGAGAGTCTTATTGCCGTTGGCGACGGATTGCTGATTGATGAGCGCGAGATAACCGGCCCACATCGGAGTGGCAAAGCTGGTGCCGCCATATTCGTTGGCGGTGCAGGTGGTTTGGTCGGCGCAAACGTAGAACGTGAAGTTGGCATTCGCGGAAACGTCGGGACCGTTGCGATACGTTTTCGAGCAGCTGGAGCAACTGGCGGCCGCCGCGGTCTGCCAGGAAGGAATGGCGAACTTGTCTGGGGAAATGCCGCCGCCACCATCGGACCAGGCGGTTTCGGAACTCCACGGGCCAGCGGCGCTGGAAGTTTCGAGGTCGGTGCCGCCGACGGAAGTGACGTAGACATCATCGGCGGGGAAAATTTCCGAGGAGGAACCCCATTTGCTGCTGTCGCCTGCGGCTTGGAAAAGATTCTGCCCTTGCGCAGCGAACTCCTCGAAATAGGGATTGTCGGTGTTGGGATCGGCGGGACTCCATGTCCAGGAAGAACTGAGCTGAGCATTGAGCGGGCTGGCGGTGGCCATAGCGTTGAAAATGGCGGCGTCCGAGGAGCCTACGTACATGACCAAGCTGGACAAGCCGGGCGCCATGCCGAGGGCTTGGGTCATGTCGAGGGTTTGCTCCGTGTCGTCGCAATCTTGCGAGGCAAGACAGCTAGTGCTGGTGCCATCCGTGGAAAGAAGGGTGATGGGCACGTTATTGGTCTGCCCGGCGTTTTTGAAATAGGTGGTCAGGTCAGAAAGATCGGTGCCGTAATATTCGAGCAAGCCGAGGGACTGCCCAGCGCCAGTAAGCGCGGTGCCACCGTAATAGGCTGCGCGCATATCGCTGCCGAGGAAGGAAGCGGAAGGCCCGGAGCCGGTGGTGGCGTTCTTTTTGACGGCGAGGTTGCGATGGAGTCCGGCGGGATGGGGGATGGAGTAGTTATCGAGGCCGGAGATGTGCCAGAGCTGGAAAGGCAGATCGACGGTGGGCTCACGGTCGGGCGCGTAAAAGGTGCGATTTTCCGTGGGATGACGGTAGATGCCCATAATCACGTGGAAGGCTCTCTGAATATTGCTGACGGAACCCACAACATCCAGGTTCAGGCGATTGCGCGAAGTGGCCACCACGGTAAAGCCGTTTTTCTGTGCGAAATCGATGAGCGCGTTGTAGTCCTGTTGCGTTGGGCCGAATCGAGCGGCGAACTCATCAACGGAGAGGAACTGGCGATAGGAGGGGCTGGAGGGATCGTAAAGGTCTTTCAGGAGTTGATCGAGGTCGGCCTGATTGCGGAGAGGAAGGACCAGGACGAGACGCATCGTCTGGATGGGAGGCAGATTCGCGAGTCGTGCCGCTTCGCCGGTGCGGGTGACGTCGCGCACGTGGCGAGTCAGCAGAGATTGGGACTGGGCTTGGGTGAGAGTGGCGGGCGCTAAAAAGATCAGCAAAACGAGCAAGACTCTTCCAAGTTTTGGAATCACGATTTCTCCTTTTTTCCGACGCACAAATTTTTAGAGGAGGACCAGGGCTAAAATCGGGCAGCATTCTGGTACAAAGAAATGTCGGTGTCTATAGAAATTTGTGACGTAACGGCCTGGTTTATGGTACAGGCGGCAGGGCAGGCGTGGTATTTAGCACCGCGGGTTGTGGAGACCGCGCGAGGTGTGCGGGTTTAGGCGTGGAGTTGGTTGATGGCGCGTTGCGCCTCGAGGATGGAGAAGCGATGATCCATGGCGCCAGCCAGATCGGTGTTGGCGAAGGCGATCCGGCCAAAGGAAGCTTTGCGCAGGATTTCGCGAGGCGCGGGCTGGCCGTTTTTCCCGAAGAAGAATCCCGGTTGCGGGCTGAGGTAGGCGTGGCCCCAGCGATTGAGAACGATGCCGGCGATGTCGCGCTGCGCGTCGAAACCGGAGCTGGCGAACATATCGGTGAATTGCTGGCGGATACGGCGCTCATAATCGCGGAAGGAAGTGGAGAGCAACTCCATGCGGCCGCGATTACCTTGTTCTTCGGTGGGCAGGCCGGGATACGCGTAAATGCACTTCAGCGATAAAACGATTGGCGCGTCGGGACCGATGGTCGGTGGAACATCGCCGGTCAGCGCGAGCTTGCGCACTTCCATGTAGTCGCCGACGATGCCGCCAAACCAACGACAGCCGCTGAGTCCCTTGTTATACAGAAAACGCCAGTTGCGCACGGCAACGTTGGCCATCATGCAGGGCGAACGATAGAACTGCGCATAGGCTTGCCGATGCGATTCGGGCAGATCGCGCACGATGTGCTTAGTGGTCCAACTGCCGCCCGCCATCACCACGGAACGCGCTTTCACGCGATACAGCTTTCCGGTTTTTTCGTAGACGAGGGAAACGGTGGAGGCTTTGGCGGGATCGCCGTCGTGTTGCACAGAAACGACGGTGGTCGCGAGGCGAATGCGTGCCGGCGCTCCTGGGGTGTCGAGCGCTGCGAAATTGACGCTGTTGCGCGAGACCGCGTCGACGGTGTCGGGTCCATCGATACTGGAAGGAATGAGGCTTTTCACCATAAGGCGAGCGATGGTGGTGTTGCCGCCCGGGAACATCTCGTCCATGTCGCCAGCTTCATCGGGAACGGGATTGAGCACTTCGTAGGCGTAGTCGGAGTAGGCCGACAGGGCATCGGGCCCCAAGCCGGAGCCAGCACCGGCGACAGGCGAGAGAAATGTACGCACCGTGTCCTGACTGAGACCGAAGCGCTCCATGTAGTGTTGCTCAAGCGTGATGGTGTCGAGATAGCGCGCGATAGGATCGCTTTCCGATTTGGGATGCTCGAACTTTTTCTGTTCGACCGCCGCGCCAGTGAGAAAGCGCAGCCATTCGGTGCGCGCGGAATCGGCGATAGGAGCGCCCTCCAGTTTGCGACGGACCGGATCCATCACCCACAAGCCGGGCGTGGTGCCGAATTTCGCGCCAAACCAAAAACCGTATTGGCCGTAGTCCATGCCGGCTTCGTCGTAAGGAGTGCGCGAGAGCGGCATTTCCGGTCGCCGGCCAGCCCACGTCTGATAAGTAAGCTTGGGCGTTTTCAAGCCGATGGAATCGTAGAACTGCGCGAGAAAACTCTGGGGCTGTTGAAGCTGGTAGATGGCCGAACCTTGGTGCGCAATCAGGCGGTGGCCATCCACAAGAAATTCGTTTTGCTTGGCTTCCCCGCCAAAAATGGGATGATTCTCGAGAACGAGACACGTGGCGCGTGGGCCAGACTGGCGCTGATGGAAAAGCGCAGCCGCAACGCCACTGATACCGCCTCCCACAATCACGCAATCGAAAGTTTCGCCGGTATCGACGATGTCCTTTGGCAGGCGCTCATAAACCGCATCACGAATCTTGTGGCCCGCTTGTAGCACCGGAAGCGTATTGCCGTTGGAAGTGCAGTACTCGCCGACCCCACCATAGCCGGTGAAGTCGTCGGCTTGCTGCGCGAGCAGTTGCTGCGGTGTGACGGAATCGAGGAGCAGCGCGCCCGAAGCGAGAAGCGTAGAGCCGAGGAAATCGCGGCGCGTGATGTTGGCTTCCATGCCGAGGGCGGCGTCACCGGATTGGTGCGATTTGTGTTTTGCCATGGATGGGGTGGTCCTATTCGATAGTGTCGAGGGGCGAGCCGTTTTTCAAGTGGAAGGAGAATATTCCGGCTGAACCGGAAGAGTAGCGGTAACCAGCGTGCCGGCAGAGTCCGAGCGAATGTCGAGGTGGCCACCGCGCTCGCGGACGCGCTCTTTCATGCCAGCCAAGCCCACACCGACGTTGGTGCCATTTTCATAGAAATTGCGGAGCATCTCCGGAGGTAGACCGATGCCGTGATCGCGAATGTCGAGGGAAGCGGTTTTGCCGTTTAGGGCGAATTTCACTTCCGCGGCGGAGCTTTTCGAATGACGCTGCACATTGGTGAGCGCCTCCTGGAGAATGCGGAAGAAAGTAAGCTCGACGTCGCGGGGCAGGCGCTCTGCAAGCTCGGGGAGGTCGAAGGCGACCTTGATGCCAGTGCGCTGGGAAAAACCTTCGAGATAGGAGCGAGCGGCGGAAATAAAGCCGAGCTCTTCGACGAGCGGAGGATGCAGAAGATGAGAGATCGAGCGAGTGGAAACGACCGCCTCTTCCAGGAGGGCGCTCAGCTCCGCGAGTCTTTGGCGGTCCGGGGCGCGGTTCAGCAGGGAATCCGCCATCATTTTGGCCGCAACCAGATTCTGGCCCAGGCCGTCGTGAAGATCGCGGGCGAATTTCCGGCGCTCCTGATCCTGAGCGTTTAACAGCTGGGCGCTGAGGTTCAAGGCATTTTGTTCCGCGCGCCGCCGTTGAGCCAATTCCAGCATCAAGCCGCGATAGTGCTCCCAGAGCAGGTACATGGATAAGAGAAAAGATATGGCGAGAATGGCGATGATCCAGGCGAAGAGTGAACGCATCAAGCCGATACGGCGGTCTAGCAGGTTGGATTCAACACCTTGCATGGTCTGAGCTAGGGCAGTGGTCTCCAGGGAGGACTTGGCCAACTGGTCAGTCCAGAGGTCTTGCCTGTCGGATGGGGCACTGCTCGACTTGGCGAGTTGGACGGATTGATCGATGATCAGGAAGCGTGTGCGCACGACCTGTTCTAATTTCTCTGCGGTGGTGGTTTCATCCAGATTGTCATGGACCATGTCGCGCAAGCGCGGAAGCTCCTGAAACAAGGAGGAGCGCAGTTCCTCGATATGTTGCAGATAGCGGTTGTCACGAGCATCGAGAAAAACCCTGCGAGCACGCCCGGTTTCGTAAATGTCGTTCTCGATTTGGCCGATGAGGAGCTCTACGTCGTAGCTGTGGCGCACCCATTTTTCGCCGGAGTGGAAGCGATATAGAGTCCACGCGGTGGCCACGGCGCAAACCAGCAGAAGAAAGAGTCCGGAGGCGAAGATCAGGCGGTGATTGAGATGAGAGCGCAAGATTGGGATCCAACGAGGCCTTCCGAGTGCTCGTTGGGAGCAGACGTAATCTTAGCTTAAACCGGCAAACACCAGAAGCCAGAAGCAGTTGCGCACCGAGCGGTCCTATGGTGTTCCTCCAGTGAGCATGGTATACAAATAAAATCCCCCGCCCATGGAGAAGCCACTCGTGTGCAATCGGTCGAACGTGGTGTATTTGTCTTCCGCTGTTCTAGGTGTTGCCTTCCTTATGCTCTCGTGCGCTTCCAGTTCGCAACTCGATCAGCTCATCGTCCATGTACCCGACCATTTTTCAGGCATGTTGCACATCCAGACCTGTGTAAATGGGACGCCCGCGGGGGAAATTACCGTGGACAGTCAAGGATTGGGAAAAACCGTGCTGTGCCCCGCGAGCGACCATAGCGTGGAAATCGAAGTGGTGGCAAGCGATCGGCATTTCAAGCTTACTGCGCCGGAAGTTCAGGTGCGGCGTACAGGGGACGGCTTGGCGACTAGCATAGAAGCGCAGTTGCCGCAGTAGAACACAGTGAATAAACGGGATGGGTGCCCGCATCCTCGAAGGACCCCGCGCTTCCCTACCATCCATCGCGCTTGCACTCTACGTTGAGATCTCAAACCTCAGGATGAAAAAGTCTATTTTTATGGGATCGACTTTATTCGTCGCTCCACCGAGGCGTTGCGCGCTCTGGGAGACCAGCGCTCATTTGGGTGACCGCGGGTTTCTGGTGTAGCCAAGGCGGTTGACCGAAGGGGCATCGGGGGCAGGTCTACAGTAATTTTCTGAGAAAGTTCTATTGACACAGGAATTCGTTAAATGTAGTTTAGAAGGGAAGTTCACCATAGTTAATCTCGAATCATGGGAGACTTGCTCGCCAAATCGCTCGCGTCCCGGCCAGCAACTACGCAAGAGGCTGCGCCGGGTTCCGCATGGCGTCGTGCCCTGACGCTCCCCTCCCTTCCTGAGGCCCACCGGTCCATTCCTGTAGCGCCAAATCTGTCGTGGCTGCGCAAGTTGTTGGTGTTTGCGGGGCCGGGCTACCTGATCGCGGTGGGGTACATGGACCCGGGGAACTGGGCGACGGATATTGGGGGCGGGTCTAAGTTCGGGTATGCGCTGCTGAGCGTGGTGCTGATCAGTAGCTTGATGGCGATGTTCCTGCAGGCACTGTCCGCGAAGCTGGGAATTGCGACGGGACGAGACCTGGCACAGGCGTGCCGGGACCATTACTCGCGGGGCACATCGATTTTCCTCTGGGTGATTTGCGAACTGGCGATCGCGGCGTGTGATCTGGCGGAAGTGCTAGGGTCGGCGGTGGCGCTGAAGCTGCTGTTTGGGCTGCCGTTGTTGTTGGGCGTAATCCTGACGGCGTTTGATGTGCTGCTGGTGCTGGCGCTGCAGGGCCGGGGCTTCCGATTGGTGGAGGCGTTTGTGGTCACGCTGATCGGCACGGTTGGGGTGTGCTTCGCTTACGAAATTTTCTTTGCGCGACCGCTGTGGTTGGAGGCCGCAAACGGATTTATGCCGCGGCTGGAAATTTTGCGGAACAAGGAGATGCTTTACATTGCCATTGGCATCATTGGGGCAACGGTGATGCCGCACAATCTGTATCTGCATTCAAGCATCGTGCAGACGCGGGCGTTCGGAGAGAATGAGAAAGGACGGCGGGAAGCCATCAAGTATTCGGTCATCGATTCGACAGTGGCGCTGGGGTTCGCGCTGTTTATCAATGCGGCGATTCTGACGTTGGGCGCGGCGGTGTTCCATACGCGGGGATTGAATGAAGTCGCGGATATCGCGGATGCCTACAAATTGCTGAGTCCGCTGTTGGGCGTGAGCCTGGCGAGCACGGTGTTTGCCCTGGCGCTGCTGGCTTCGGGGCAGAACTCCACACTGACGGGAACGCTGGCCGGGCAGATCGTGATGGAAGGATTTCTGCAAATCCGGCTGAAGCCTTGGATTCGACGGCTGATTACGCGAGTGATTGCGATTCTTCCGGCAATTTTGGTGATTGGAATCGCAGGGGAAAGAAAAGTCACGTCGCTGCTGATTCTGAGTCAGGTGATTTTGAGTTTTCAGTTGCCGTTCGCGATGATTCCACTGGTGCAATTTACGAGCGAGCGATCGAAGATGGGGCCATTCGTGAATTCAGGGCTGACCAAGGTGGTTGCGTGGATGGTGACGGCGGCGATCCTGTTCTTCAATTTTGAATTGTTGTGGCTGATTTTCCGGGGGACCTGATCGCCGAGCATGGTGGTCGCGACAGATTGCGGAAAAAAGAGGATTGGCGAAGGACCTCAGCGGTTGAAGCCGTGCCCCCTACGAAAACGCGGATTCTGTGAGGTGGTGTCCATTGCTCGACACTGATGTTGCGTCTGCGCTCAGGAATCGGTGATCGTGCGGACATAGGGCGCAGGAGTCCTGCGCCCCTGCTGGGAAAAAGCCATCGGCGTAAAGCCGCTTCTACTGAGGCAAGACGCAGGGGAAACCAACGGCCTGGCTCAGAAGGCGGGCCTGCAAACGCGAGCCGACATAAGCGGAGGCATCGGTTTCCGCAATTGTGCCTACCTGTGCGAGACTTTTCAGGGTCATGACTCCAAGTTCAGCGAAGAGCCGCCGGGCGCGTCTGGTGTTGTTTGTCTGCGCGCTGGGATTGATTGTTGTGTCAATTGGGCTGGCGGTGTTTCAGCCGAAGCCGTGGGTGATTTCTCCGGCGGACAAGCAACTGCAGAATCCACTGACGCCCACACAAGCGAATTTAGACGCGGCAAAAAAGATTTATGCCGACAAATGTTCCAATTGCCATGGAGACAAAGGCAAAGGCGACGGGCCCGACGCGACGATGTACGATCCCACGCCTTCGGACCTGACCGACACCGCGAGCATCAACAAGCTGACTGACGGCGAAATCTATTACCAGATCACCGTGGGGCGCAAGCCGATGCCGTCGTTCCGGAAGAAGTTGACCGACGAGCAGAGGTGGCAACTGGTCCTGTTTGTGCGCGGCCTTGCGGCGCAGCCAAAGTGAAAGGGGTTAAGAGTTCAAGAGTGTAAGAGTAGCGGCTGTTTATTTTATGCTGGCCAGGGCGCTGGCAACTTCTTTAAGTTCGGGCACAACGGGAATGTCGTAATGCTTGAGCCAAGCCACCTTGCCGTGCTTATCGATGACGAAGATGGAGCGGCCGGTGATGCCTTTGTCGGGTAGAAAAACGCCGAATTTTTCGCCAACAGCGCCGCGGGGCTGGAAATCGGCGAGAAGAGGATACTTGATACCCATTTTTTCGGCGTAGGCTTTGTGCGACCAGACGCTGTCGACGCTGATGCCCAGAACCTCGGCGTCCAGAGTATCGAAATTCTTCATGTCGTTCACGAAGCAGACATGCTCGTTGGTGCACACGGGACTCCAATCAAGGGGATAGAAGACCAGGACGACGCGCTTCTTGCCGGCAAAGTCGGAAAGCTTGACTTCTTTCTGATGCTGATCTTTCAGTGTGAAATCGGGTGCTGGTTGTCCCACGCTCAAGGCCATGGCGGGTCCTCCGTGCGAATTTAATTGCCGGAAGCATCTTACCGGACTGATGCGATAGTCGCCAAATGGCGCTGGACGACAGCTTACAGCCGACAGCTGTTAGCCTATAGTTGGTGACGCGATGATGAGTCTTCGCGAAGTTGTGGAGCGCTATGCGACGCTTGCGGGAGGTTTCGGCGAGCGCGTGGCGCTTTCCGCATTTGGGCTGGGTGCGCGGGAAACGGAGAATCTCTTCCGCAGCCTGGATGAGGATTACCACATCAGCCGGTACCTGCATTTTTCCCGCGGCGAAGGTGAAACGTACAGTATTAGCGGCGAAGCGGTGACGCACGTGGCGATCGACGACGGCGTTTACTCACTGCTGTAGAGTGGTGTGGCGGCCGATGGTTGTTGCGGCGTGATCAGTTCTCCGCCATGTGGAGACGCCAGATGGCGATAAGGCCAAGGACCATCAAGTTGGGAAAGAGTAGCGGGGCGATAGGCGCGGCTCCGTAAATCAAATTATTGAACATGTGCGATGAGGGGCCGTGGAGATTGTGCTCGCCGTGGAGGAAAAATCCCCAAACTCCGATGGCACCTTCAGCGAGGAGAAGGGCACCACACAAAGTCAGGAATTGGCGAGATACTCGCGTTGCCAGCGGGACGATGAGAAAACCTACCTGATGCTGCAACCGAATAGCAGTGAACTCGCTATAGGAAGCGGGGACGGGCTATTCTTCGGCGGTAGATTTCAGATTGTGGAGGCCGATTTCGAAATGGCGGCCGAACATCCGTTCCATGTTCAAAAAAACGGTCAGGAGCTTCAGGAAATAACGATTAGTGGTTTGCATTGTCCAGGTGACGGTGGTGCCGTTGCCGGCGGGTTCCGAAGAGGTTGGTATTGTGAGCCTCGAAAGGCTTGCGGAAGTCGACCTGGACCTGAACGCGATGCTCAGGAACCGATTCGGTGATGGCCATGTGCCCCTGGCCAGCGCTGCCAGTGCCGGTCCAATCGGAAATGGCGCCGATGCCGCTGGGAGCACCGCTGAAAGTTCTGACCATGGTGGGGTCTTGCTTGTCCTGGGGTGCCCATTTGTTCCAGTTGTGGAAGTCGTTGATGAGCATAACCGGGAACTTCAGGTTGCGCTTAAAACGCGGCTTGGCGGCGAGCTGTAGAGCGGACGGAGAAACAACTTTTTGTTTCTAACCTTCTCGCCGCGGCTGTCGTCTACTCCGTTGAAAACGAAATGGGAGGGTATATGCTGACGACGCGGAATCGATCACTCGTTCCACATTCGGAGGAGCGTGGAGAAAAGTGTCCATCGTGCTGGTTGTCTCATCTACTTATGCACACAAAGAGCACTTCTGTATTGGTCGTGACTGCGTTAGTCAGCTTATGGGCGATCCTTTTTCCGCACGCTTTGCGCGGGTTGGCGACTCAGTTCGCTTCGGTCCTGCCAGCGAGCAGCAGAGGCCAAGCACCACCCTCAGCGAGCGAGGTCTTCCGCTCCTTTGACCGCGTGTTGCTTTTGGAGGAAAAGGGTGAAACTTCGGCGGGCGTAAACGTGGGCGACCTCAATGGCGACGGCCTTCCCGACATCGTCCTGGGTAAGGGCCGGCACTGGCCGCTCTACAGTCGCGTGCTGCTGAATGATGGCAAGGGCGGTTTCACGGCGAGCAACTTGGGCAGCACTCCGGGCCGAACCTATTCCGCGGCACTGGCGGACATCAATCGCGACGGCAACCTGGACATTATCGTCAGCAACGATGCGCCTGATCGCAAGCTTGTCTACTTGAATGACGGCAAAGGACACTTCACCGAGGCCGGCACATTCGGCAGCCCGAACTGGACTACGCGTTATGTGACACTGGCGGACCTGAACGGCGACGGCTATCCGGACATTGTGGTCGCCAACCGCGGCGACTATCCGGACCTCATGGACGGCAAACCCGGCGAAGGCCCCAAAGTCCCCACTCCGAGTTTCGTCTGCTTCAATGATGGTAAGGGCCACTTTCCCGACTGCGAAGCGCTCCCGACAGAGTCTGCAACATCCATCGTAGCGGCGGACCTCGACGGCGATGGAGCACTCGACCTGTTCGTCCCGCACCGCGACGGCGGCCAGAGCATCATTTTGTGGAACGATGGAAAGGCTCATTTCCCGACATCTACGAAAGTTGGGCTGGCCGCTGCCTGGATCCGCATGGGCGCCGCCGGCGACTTCGATGGGGACGGGCGGCTAGATCTGGCGTTCATTGATGAGCAGAAACAGGCGGCTTTCGTGATCTATAACCGTGGGAGGCGGCAGTTTGGGGAACCGGAGCGGCTTCCGGGGCCACCGCGGCCTCCGTACGCGCTGGCAGTTACCGATCTCAATCACGATGGCCGGCCGGATATCGTGGTGGGCTATGTGGAGACGCCAGGCTCGGTGTACTTCAACACAGGGCCGCACAGTTTTCACGAAGTCCGTTGGAATGACGGCAAGGGCACCGTGTATGGGTTGGCGTTCGCGGATTTCAACGGCGACGGATGGCTAGACATCGTGGCCGCCCGTTCTGACGCGCCGAATGCGATCTGGTTCAGCACCGAACCAACGCCTGGCCGATAGCGGCGGCTCTTGCCGACTCGCCGCTGGAGGACCGGTGGGTCCGCCCGGTATATCTGGCGAGGAGGAAACACGCCATCCGCACTCTTCATACCAATCGAAAAGAGTCGTCACGACAAACAGACATGCCCCAGCGCAGGATGGTTGTGTAAACGATGCAGCGTTTACGCCTTTGTGCGCGAATCCTTTGCGATATTCAAACTATTTAGGAGAGAGGACAGCAGGCCGCAATAGTTTCACGAAAGCTCTCCAAACGGAAGTCTGTCACCTACTGCCTGGTTAATCGGCAATGCGGAAATTGAACCCTCATCAAAATCTCCGCACGTCGTTAACATGTAAACGACGTGCGGAACCACTAGCACTGGGAGAAAATTCTTGCGAACTATAGATAAATCGAGGAGCTGGAACACCTTGTGGGGCGAGGCATTGATGGTGATAGCGCGCTGGACCCGCAGAGTGCTCGGCTTCGTAGCCGCGTAGAGGAGCAGCAGGACGAGCAAGGCGAGGATCAAGAGAGCGATACGCAACGGAATGTACTCCCTTTGGCACCGACAGAGGCGTAAAGCCGCTGCTACAACCGCGCGTTCCTCCACGAGTGGCCGAGGTAACCACGGGGATTGTGCAGGTTTTTGGCTGTGCTCTGCAATCGTGATGGTAGGGATGGCGAGGGAATATGCGGGAGGGCGCAAAAAAATTGAGGGCGCTGGAACCTTGCGATTCTGGCGCCCCCTTTTGATTGTGCTGGTGAGTTTTTGAGGCTTACCGGCTCAATCTGGGAGGAGAGTAAACCTGGCGAAAAAGGTTGGCAAGAGGTCTCCCGCGTTTTCGCTGTGGAAAGCTGTGCATGCTTGTGCAAAAAAGACCGCAACTAGTCGAGAGTCCAGGCTGACTACTGCTTTTGTTGGCTAAGGTCGAACGTCACGTAGATTTTCGTCTCCACATCGACCGGTTCGCCACCGATCGTGGTGGGTTGATATTTCCATTGTTGTACTGCCGTGCGCGCCGCGGGTGCGAGTAGTGGGTGCCCGGCCCCGACATTTTCCACGGTCACGCTGCCATCCTTGTGGATCACAACGTTCAGCGACACCAGCCCTCGAATGCCCAGCTTGCGTGCTTCTTCCGGGTAAGCCGGTTGCACTCGGTCTATCAGTTTTCCCGGCACGACTGGCCCGGATTTTACGCTAGAAAGTATGCGCACCTGGTGAAATGCGAAAACCTTCAGCCGGAACGTGCCGTCCACAAAACAAAAGGAGCCTATTGGCTGGCTGGCGGGTCCCGCCGACGTGTCAGTTTTCTTCCAATCGGCTGCGAATACCTCTGTCGGGTCCGAAAGCACGTCATCGGCGTTAACTGAGGCAAACCTATGGTTTGCAGCATCTAGCCTAGTTATAGAGATCTCACCCTCCTGCTTCGCAAGTTCCATCCAAAGCAATTCAAACTGCTGTTCGTTCGCCTTCAAGAATTTCCCGTACTCAGTTGCAAGCGCTTGCCCCTTTTCTTGCCCATATGTGCGCCTAAACCAATTTTCGTAATCGGGTATTTCCAAATCGGCTATCTTCGACCAGACTCTGCCTTGGTCGTCGCTTTTGGCCGCGACAAGGAAATCGCTCAGGATCACACGCAAGTTCCCGGCGGTGTTTTGCGGGAAATCTCCAGCAGTAGATGTTGCGGCGTTGAGCGGTAAGCCTTGGCCTGCAGAAAGGGCAATTGGACAGATCAGACATACGAGGATAGCGGACGCCACCGACGCAAATAAAAACAAAGTTTTCACGTTGGTTAATTTATCTCACGTTTCTGCTCAGGATGGGAACTGGAAGGGGGGACGGATTTGTCGGTTGCGCAATAGGGCAAACGCGGGCAAAAAAATTGAGGGCGCTGGAACCTTGCGGCTCTGGCGCCCTCTTTTGATTGTGCTGGTGAGTTTTTGAGGCTTACCGGCTCAATCTGGGAGGAGAGTAAACCTGGCGAAAAAAGTTGGCAAGAGGTCTCCCGCGATTTTGCTGTGCAAATCTGTGCATGCCTGTGCAAAACGGTGGGGCGGAATCAGTAAGCGGGGATGGTGTTTTCGAAGCGACGAACGACACCTTGATATTCGTTACGGAGTTCGCCGGGCAGACGGTTACCGAACTTGGCGAAGAACTCGCGGGTGTCGGCCAGATCAATTTCCCAGTCGTCGGCATCGACGCGGAACAGTTCGCGGAGAGTTTCCGGAGAAAGATGGAGGCCATCGAAGGTGAGGGCTTCGCGCGTGGGGACAAAGCCAATGGGAGTTTCTTCGGCAGCACCGTGACCTTCGACGCGTTCGAGAATCCATTTGAGAACGCGCACGTTTTCGCCGTAGCCGGGCCATAGGAACTTGCCGTCAGCGCCCTTGCGGAACCAGTTCACGTGAAAGATTTTGGGAGGATGGGGAATGCGCTTGCCCATGTCCAGCCAGTGCTGGAAATAGTCGGCCATGTTGTAGCCGCAGAAGGGCAGCATGGCCATGGGGTCGCGGCGGGTGATGCCGACATCGCCGGTCGCGGCGGCGGTGGTTTCCGAAGCCATGGTGGCGCCGACGTAGACGCCGTGCTGCCAGTTGAAGGCTTCGTAGACCAGAGGAGCCAGACGCGCGCGGCGTCCGCCGAAGATGAACGCGGAGATGGGCACGCCCTCGGGTGCCTCGAACTGCGAGGAGATGCTGGGTGATTGCAGCGCAGAGACGGTATAGCGGGAGTTGGGATGAGCGGCGGGACCTTTGGAGGTGTCCCACGTTTCGCCGCGCCAGGTGACTAGTCCCGCGGGGTGCTGTGTGCCCATACCCTCCCACCACGGTTCGTCGTCGGGAGTGACGCCGACGTTGGTGAAAATGGTATTGCGATTGAGGGCGCGCATGACGTTGGGGTTGGTCTTCATGCCGGTACCGGGAGCGACACCAAAGAAACCAGCTTCGGGATTGATGGCGTGGAGGTAGCCGTCGTCGCCGATGTGCATCCAGGCGATGTCGTCACCCACGGTCCAGACCTTATAACCCTGATCTTCGAGGGCGGAAACCATCATGGCGAGATTGGTTTTACCGCAAGCGCTAGGGAAGGCTGCGGCCATGTAGGTGACCTTGCCTCCAGGCGATTCCAGGCCAAGAACGAGCATATGCTCAGCCATCCAGCCCTGTTGGCGCGCCATGTAACTGGCGATGCGAAGAGCGAAACATTTCTTGCCGAGCAGGGCATTGCCGCCATAGCCAGAGCCGACACTCCAAATGAGGCGTTCCTCCGGGAAATGGGCAATGTAACGGCGCAGCGGATCGAGATCGCCGAGAGAGTGCAGCCCGGGCACGAAGTCGGAGGAGTTGCCCAGACGGTCAGTGGCTACCCGGCCAATGCGGGCCATGATGCGCATATTGGCGACGACGTAGGGACTATCGGTCACTTCCACGCCTACTTTGCTCATCGGTGAATTGGCCGGACCCATGATGTAGGGGACGACATACATGGTGCGGCCGCGCATGGCACCGTTCAGAAGCGCTCCGATTTTGTGCTTCGCGCCGTCGGGATCCATCCAGTTGTTGGTAGGACCCACGTCGTCCTTGTCGGGGGTGCAGATGAAGGTGAGATGCTCGGTGCGCGCGACGTCACTGGGACTACTGCGGTGAAGATAGCAATTGGGATAAGTATTGGGGTTGAGCGGAAAGGAGTCCGAATGCTTGAGCATTTCGTGAAGCACGGCCTGGTTTTCCGCTTCGGAGCCGTCGCAGAAGTGGATGCGGTCAGGCTTGGTGAGCTGGGCGGCCTGATCGACCCAAGCTTCCAATGGAGTTTCCACGGTCTAAATCCCCCGAAAAACAGATGCAATGCATCGATCAAATGAATAAACCCGGACCGACCGCTCCTAGAGAAAGCCGAAAGGATAGCGACGCCAGGCGGGATGCACAACTGCGTTTGCGCGAGGACAAGTTTACGGTACGGGAAAGGGGGTAAGCAAGTTTGGGGCAGGAGAGAGAGGGACAAAATGGCTTGTGCCCGGCGGCGAAGGCTAAAGGCCGAGGTTCTGGGCCACGAGAAGGGGGAGGCTGGGGCCAAGGAAGCTGAATGCTACTATTAAGCTGTGTACGCACAGAAATTTTCGGTGGATCTGTGGATTAAAGGCGAGCGAAGAAGTTGTCCGCTGGAATGGCTGGACCAGTTCTGCATGCGCAACTTCACGAACTCGGCGGATTTTGACGATACTCTGCCGGTAGGCGAGGGACGAATTGAGGCGAGCTTCCGGTTGACTCCGGAACGGTTCGCGGAAGGACTAGCGGCCTGGCTAACGCAGAGGGGCAAGGGTGAAGGCGAGGCGGTGAAGGTAGAAGTGCGGCGAATCTGATCGTGCCTATGTATGCAAGGCGATCGCACATCAAAGCAGTTTCCTCGCTTCGCTTGGAATGACAAAATTTGGGTCGCTACCTGAACGACGAACCCAACCGCCGGTAATTGACGCAAACGCACAACCGTGCGGTGAGCTACATGCTTCGTGAAGCGGTTAGGGTTCGTGGGTTTGTGGACCTTCGGCGGGGAGCACGGTCTTTTTTTCAATGGCGGCGCGAATCGCCGGCAGCGCCTTGAGCGTAGCTTCTTCGCCGGCGAGCACGAGTTGGGTGGTTTTCGAAAAATCGTCCCAAAGATACGGCGTGACGTCGGGTTCGATGATGACGTCGGCTTCTTTGCGCCATTCGAGATCGGCGTGTTTTTGAATGACGGTGAAAGAGCGACTGAGCACGTCAGTGAAGGTACGAGGCTCGCCGATCGAGCCGGCTTCGAGATAAACGGCGATGATCAATTCAGCCCCCAGGATCAGCGCGCCTTCGATGGGCACCAGGGCGGTGAGGAAGCCGTCCACCAAAGTGCGGCCCTCGTACTTTACGGGCACGAATAGTCCTGGATAAGCGCACGAAGCACGAAGTGGCGGACCGATGGGGCCACCGTGGTAGTAGACCGGCAGGCCAACGTTGATGTCAGTGGTGGCGATGGCGAGAGGCTTTTGCAATTGTTCAAAAGATTGCACTGGGGTCATGCGCGCCAGAAACTGTTCGATCCGATGATTGGTAGCAAGACCGAGCCAGGAAGGGGTCCAGCGACCGAAATCGGTGAATCGGGTGGAGTGAGCGACGCGCTCCATGGTCTCCAGGGAGGCGCCGGCGCAGTAGGCTGTGGCGATGAGCGCGCCAACGCTGGTGCCGGAGACCACATCGATGGGAATGCCTGCCTCGCGCAGCACCCGCAGTACGCCAATGTGGGCGATACCCCGGGCAAAGCCGCCAGCCAGGGCCAGACCGATGCGAGGGCGCCTGGCTCCTTTCGGGAGACCGCCATAAGCGAACGACCGGAAGAGTTCCCGGGCCATACGGAGGAAGTTTGGCGGGGCTCCATTTCCTTCAGCAGCCATAATCCACCATTTTACGATGCCAGGAGTTTACCAAACACCTGTTTGACCGGCACGATGCCATTTTGTAACCTGTTCTGCCGTCCCAAATTCACCGTCGAAGGCATACGTCATGACACAACGAATTCAAAAAGCCGCCGTTCTGGGCGCAGGGACCATGGGTGCCCGCATAGCCGCGCATTTCGCGAACGCGGGCTTGCCGTGTTTATTGCTGGATATCGTACCCAAGGATGCCGGGGCCGGGGATCGAAACAAGATTGTCACCGCGGGATTGGAAGCCGCAAAGAAATCGAAGCCGGCGGCATTTTTCACGCCGGGGCTGGCGGGGAAAGTAGCGGTCGGAAATTTCGAAGACGATTTGGCGAAGATTGCCGATGCCGATTGGATCATTGAGGTAGTCGCGGAGAATCTGGAAATCAAACGTGGGTTGCTGGCGAAAGTGGCGCAATTTCGCAAGCCCGGCGCGATTGTCACCACCAACACTTCGGGCTTGCCGGTTCATTTGATTGCGGAAGGACTGCCCGATGAATTTCAGGAGCATTGGGCTGGGACCCATTTTTTCAATCCGCCACGGTATATGAAGCTGGTGGAAGTGATTCCTGGACCGAAGACGTCGCACGCCGTGCTGGATATGCTGGCGGATTTTTGCGATCGCCGGCTTGGTAAAGGTGTGGTGGTGGCGAAGGATACGCCGAACTTCATCGCCAACCGGATTGGAACGTATTCGATGCTGAATGCGTTGCGATTGATGGGCACGCTGGGGATGACCATTGAAGAAGTGGATGCGTGTACTGGGCCAGCGGTGGGCTGGCCGAAGTCGGCGACGTTTCGGACGGCGGATATTGTTGGACTGGACGTGCTGATGCACGTGGTGAAAAACATCTATGAAACCGCGCCGAACGACGAATCGCGGGAGGCGTACCAGGTACCGGCATTTGTGGAGGAGATGGCCAAGCGCAAGTGGCTAGGAGACAAGACTGGGCACGGATTCTACAAGCGTCTGAAGCACGGCGGGGGCGAAAAGGAGATTTTGACGCTGGACCTGAACACGATGGAGTATCGCGCACGGCAAAAAGCGAAGTTTCCCTCGATTGAGGCCGGTAAGAGCATTGAGGATACTCGGGAACGGTTGCGAGCACTGCTGACGCCGTTGTTCGAAGGGCAGAAAACGGACAAGGCGCAACAGTTCATTTGGGGCGGACTCTCAGAGATGTGTTTGTACGCCGGACGGCGCATGCCGGAAATTTCCGATCACGTCGAGGATGTAGATCGCGCGATGCGCTGGGGCTTTGCGTGGGAGTTGGGGCCATTTGAAAGCGTGGATGCTATCGGACTAACGGCTTTTGCGGAGCAAATCCAAAAGGAAGGCCGGAGCTTGCCGCCAATTTTTGAGAAGGCGCTGGCGGACGGGCGAAAGAACTTCTACGAATCTCAAAAGGGCGTGACTTCCGTTTTCGATTTTTGCAGCGGATCGATGAAGAAGGTGGAAGAGCCCGCGGGGATTCTGATTTTGAAGAATCTGAGGGACGCCGGGCGGGAAGTAGAACGCAATGCGGGAGCGAGCCTGATCGATTTGGGAGACGGAGTGGTGTGCTGCGAATTCCACGCGAAGATGAACGCGATTGGCGCGGATCTGATCGCGATGGTTCACAAAGGATTGAAGCGGCTAGAAACCGATTTCGATGCGATGGTGATTGCGAACCAGGCTACCAACTTTTCGGTGGGCGCAAATCTGATGCTGGTGTTGATCGGCGCGCAAGAGCAGGAGTGGGACGAGCTGCACCTGGCGGTGAAACAGTTTCAGAACGTGAATTTGGCAATTAAATATGCACCGAAGCCGGTGGTGGCGGCTCCGCAGGGAATGGCGTTGGGCGGCGGCTGCGAAATTAGCTTGCATGCCGCCAAGATTCATGCGGCGGCGGAAGCGTACATCGGGCTGGTGGAGACGGGAGTTGGGCTGATTCCCGGCGGCGGCGGCACGAAAGAGATGCTGATCCACGCGAACGAAAACGCGGCATCGGGCGACGATTTGGATTTGTTCCATACCTTGCGGCCAGTGTTCGAGAATATCGCTATGGCGAAAGTGGGAACGAGCGCGGAAGAATGCAGGGAGTTGGGCTATTTGCGGCGTGGAGACGCCGTGTCGATGAACCGCGAGCGGTTGGTGGCGGACGCAAAGCAGACAGCCCTGGCATTGATGGAAGAAGGATGGAAGCCGGCGGCGTCTTCCTGGCAAGAGGGCGCGCAGACGACTCAAATTAAGGTGCTGGGCGAACCGTTCCTGGCGGCGGCGAAGATGGCCATCCACCTGATGGTGAGAGGCGGCTACGCTTCGGACTACGACGCCCACGTGGCGCGCAAACTGGCCAATATTCTGGCGGGTGGGCCGCTTTCGGCCACGCAAATGGTCAGCGAGCAGTATGTGCTCGATCTGGAGCGCGAGGCGTTTGTGTCGTTGTGCGGAGAGAAGAAGACGCAGGAACGAATCGCGCATACCTTGAAGACCGGTAAGCCTTTGAGGAATTAGGTAACGCGCTGGCTGTGCCGGTCGCTTCGTTTGCTACATGCGGCGTGGTAAACCCGCCGCTACATCTTCATAGGTAAAATCGCATAAAATCGTATTGCTATCTTCGATAAATATGTTTATTCTCGTGCGCGAGGAAACGTATGCAGAAACTTCTTGCGCCGCGGGAAGCCGCGAATATTTTGGGGATCAGTTATCCCACCCTGAAGCAGTGGATTTATCACAACAAGATTAAGACCGCGAAGACGCCCGGGGGACACCACCGTGTGCCGGAATCGGAAATCGACCGGCTGATTCCGAAGAAATTGGAGAGGGGCGATCTCGCCACGCGGCGAGGCAATTTTCGAAAGATCAGCGGACGGAATCAGTTGATCGGCAGGGTAGTGGCGCTGAAATTCAGCGGCCTGCTGGCCCAGGTGACACTGGCGATCGGGGAGCAACACATCACGTCCATCATTACCGCGGATGCGGCTCGGGAATTACGGTTGAAGGTGGGGGAAAGAGCGGCGGCGTTGATCAAGTCGACGGAAGTGATGATTCTGCGAGTCTGAATCCCTGGGGTGAAGCCATGAGATTGTTCCGAACCGTGGCATTTCTGATTTGTGTACTAATGCTGGCGTCGAGCACGCGGGCACAGACGTTGCGTGTTGCCGCGGCGGCAGATCTGCAGTTCGCGATGAGCGATCTGGCGAGCCAGTACGAGAAGAAGACCGGGACAAAGCCAGAGATCAGCTACGGATCGAGTGGGAATTTCCGCGCGCAAATCGCGAATGGGGCGCCGTTCGACGTGTTTTTCTCGGCGGACGCGATGTACCCGGAGCAACTGGTGACGGCCGGAGTGGCGGACGCGTCGTCACTGGTGGTATACGGCCAAGGGCATTTAGTGTTGTGGGCGCCGGGGGGCGCGAATCTGCAGTTGGCACAGCGAGGATTTGCGGCGTTGAAAGATGCGCGTGTGATGAAGATCGCGATTGCCAATCCGGAGCACGCACCGTACGGCAGGGCGGCCGTCGCGGCCCTGCAAAAGGCAGGGCTGTACGAGGAAGTGAAGCCGAAGCTGGTGTTGGGAGAAAACATCTCGCAGGCGGCACAGTTCGCCCAGTCGGGCAACGCGCAGGTAGGGATTCTTGCACTGTCACTTACATTTGCGGAGAGCATGAAGAGCGGTGAGCGCTGGGAAATTCCGGCGGAGTACTATCCGGCGATTTTGCAGAAGGCCGTGATTGTCAGCGCGTCGAAAAACAAAAGTGCAGCGAAAGCGTTTCTAGATTTTGTGAAAAGCGACGAAGGGCGGCGAATCCTAGCGAAATATGGGTTGGCGCCGCCAGAGTCATCGAACCAACCATGAACGTGCAAGCTCTTCTTCTATCGGTGAGGCTCGCGTGCACGGTGTCTACGCTGCTGCTGGTGATTGCGCTACCGTTGGCTTATTGGCTGGCGTTCACGGCGTGGCGCGGGAAGTTTTTGTTGGAGTCGGTGGTAGCGCTGCCGCTGGTGCTTCCGCCGACAGTGCTGGGATTTTATGCGCTCGTGGCGTTGGGACCACGTGGCGTGTTGGGGAGAATCTGGCAAGAACTGTTTGGGCGTCCGCTGGCGTTCACGTTTACGGGATTAGTGCTGGCATCGATGGTGTACAGCTTTCCCTTTGCGGTGCAGCCGCTGGTGACGAGCTTCGAATCGCTGGACCGGCGCTTGCTAGACGCATCCGCGATGCTGGGGGCTGGGCGGGCCCGCTCGTTCTTTCGAATCGTTCTGCCACTAGCTTGGCCGGGAGTGATAACGGCGGTGGTGCTGAGTTTCGCGCACACTTTGGGAGAATTTGGCGTAGTGCTGATGGTCGGCGGAAATCTGGCGGGAATCACGCGGACGGTGTCCATTGATATTTACGACCGGGTGCAAGCGTTGGATTATGCGAGCGCGAATCAGACGGCCTTGTTCCTTCTGGTGATTTCGTTCCTGGTGCTGTCCGTGGTTTACGGAGTGAATCGCCGAGTATGGTCGCCGTGGGGCCGGCGATAGGCGCTGGGATGCTTTCCGTCCACGTTGACAAAGAGTTTCGCACTCCGGGCACACCCTCTTTCCATTTACGCATCAACGAGGAATTTCCCGCGGGATTTACGGTGCTGTTTGGGCCGTCGGGAGCGGGGAAGTCCACTTTGTTGGATTGTATTGCGGGCCTGGTAAGGCCGGAACGGGGAGGAATCAGATTCGGGGAGGAAACATTTTTCGATGCGGAGCGACAGATTTTTGTGGCGCCACAGAAACGCGGCATTGGCTATGTGTTTCAATCGCTGGCGCTGTTTCCCCACTTGTCGGTGGAGGAAAATGTCAGCTTTGGACTGGCGAAATTAGCGGATCGGCAGCGGTTGTCGCGGGTGGAACCAATTCTCGAGGTGTTTCACATCGCATCGCTGCGGGGTCGAAAGCCACGAGAGCTTTCGGGAGGAGAAAAACAGCGGGTGGCGCTGGCACGGTCGGTGGTGACGGAACCGCGGATTCTGTTGCTGGATGAACCGCTGACGGGATTGGACCGGGGATTGCGGCAGTCAATTCTGGAGGATTTGAAGGCGTGGAATGCGGAACGACGGGTCCCGATTTTGTATGTGACACACAACCGGGAAGAGGTCGACGCGATTGGGGAACGAGTGATGAGCATCGCCGACGGTCAAGTGCGCGAAAAAGGGGTCCCACAGGAAGTGCTTGATGCTCCCCGCACGCTGGCGTTGGCACAGGCGGCTGGATTTGAGAATCTGCTGACAGCGCGAGTAGTGGAACAGCGGGAGGAAGATGGCGTGATGCGCGTTGAGGTAGACGGCGCCCAATGTGAGTTGGAGATTCCGCTGGGCGCAGCCACGGTAGGAGAGACGGTACAAGTGGCGATTCGCGCCGGAGATATTTTGTTGGCGACGCAACTGCCGTATGGATTGAGCGCGCGTAACGTTTTGCCGGGAACGGTGGAATCGGTGGAAGCGCGAGGGACGCTGGTGCGGGTGGTGGTGAAGGCGGGGGTGCGCTTTACAGTGCATGTGACGCCGGGAGCGGTGCGATCGTTAGAGCTGGCTCGCGATTCTGTGGTTTGGCTGGTACTAAAGACGCACTCGTGCCATATGGTCAGTCGGCGGTGATGACCAGAGCGCTGCAGGGTTTGGTGCCTACGCGCGAATAGCCATGAGGGAATTGCGAATCGAAGTAGAGGGAATCGCCGGCGTCAAGAGTCTCCTGCTCGGCGCCAATCTTCAGGGCCAACTTACCTCGCACTACGTAAATGAATTCGACGCCGGAGTGTTGGTGAAGATGGAGTTGTGCGGCGGGGACGGTGCGGAATTCCGCGAGATAAGCGTTGAACTTGCGGTCAGAGGCCAGGAAATCGAGGGACTCGAAATCAAAGGAAGCATGAGCGATCTCAGGGGCCTCCGGGAAGCGCAGACGATCTTTTTTGCGCACGAGAGCAAAGGTATGGCGCTGGCGTTGGTCGGAAAAGAAAAAGTCCAAGCCCAGGTTGAAAACCATGGCAATGCGAGAGAGCGTGGGAAGGGTGGGATAGAGCTTGCCATGCTCGAGCTTGGAGAGCAGCGCGGGAGAGAGGCCGGTGTG
>Ga0335072_10003205_pt1 | contig 24729 bp, 25 predicted proteins | sample Lox_Sample_21_FD_206725 | JGI IMG/M metagenome (GOLD analysis project Ga0335072, IMG submission 206725) | Soil microbial communities from Loxahatchee National Wildlife Refuge, Florida, United States - Lox_Sample_2.1 | ecosystem: Environmental > Terrestrial > Soil > Wetlands | place: USA... | reverse complement strand
AGATTTTGGTGTTTTCTGTGCCCACATAGTGATTTTCCACCGCTAATCGTTGCGACGGTTATCGGTGATCGATGAGACTTCTATTGCCTACTGGGAGCATAGAAACGAATCGTTACGAGGAAACTAGGTTCAAATCATTCAAGGCCCCTTTCCTCTGCTATCAGGATCAACATCGTCGCTCCATAATACAGCAAGATTAGTCAGAATATTGCAGAGACTCGGATCTGTTGCGAATAGGCCGCGTTTCGGTTGCTATCCCAATTGTCTACTGGGGCCTTCTGGGCCTACTGATCTACTGTGACCTTAGTAAGTACATGGTTACCTGATTGTAGCGTGTTATCTGCCTGCTAATGCCTGGAAAGGTGCTATGTACTTAAGCCGCTCGTTACTTCTGAGTACTATAGAGAAGAAGACAGTTGCTTCCGGCCATTCTATATAAGTCTTGGGGAGCGAGGAGACACGCCTTCACGCGGTGCTCCCTGTCAGTATCTCCCAGGCGGAACAGGTTCGCCTCGCCTGCTTCCTGCGAAGAGAAGTTGAAATGTGTCCATCGGCGAGTTGCTACGGGTCGTTGCGGAGGAATGGAATAGCCGGACTCGTGAGCTGTTGCAGCGAGAATTTCGGAACGTCCACCAACACATAATTCAAGGCGATCACCAAACGTTGAGGAAGGAGCCTACGAGCACGGCGAAGCTACGAATAGATCCCGTCCACTTATCGAGCGATCCAAAGTACTCGAGCGCCCTCTCTTCCTTACCTCTACGCTTGCGCGCGGCCTGCGTTCCACACGTACTCCACTCGACAGACGAATTCGAAACCCCCCTCCGTCCGTAAGGACACGCAATCTGAGAACATTAGAGTGCAGCCATCACAAGGGCCCCTACGTTCTACCTCGCGAATACCGAGCTTGCTCACCTCGATGCGTGTGCGTGCATTAGGCTTGGTTCAAAGTGGGGAGATCCAAACCGGCAGTAGGGCAAGCGTTCTAAGAGTCTGTTTCACAGCATATCAAACACAGAGATCATGTGATTCCACACCAGATTCACAACAATGATTTCACGTAAGACCGATACAGGAAGTGGTTCACGGGACAAAGGGTAACGTGTGGTGGGCGCGTGCGTGGAGCATGCTCGCAGTTGGCGACAACATGGTGTAAACGGGGGTACAAAAACCGGAGCGAGGTGGTCTTCCACCGGGTCAATCTCCGATCGCGTCTTTGGAATCGAAGAGGCGGAAGATCACCATTGTCGCAAGAGCTTAAGCCCGCTCTGGACGAGATTTATGCCGTTATAACAGCGATTATCAAGATACTCAAAGGTGATGAACAGAATGCAGGACATCAACACTACTTCGGTCGTTGGTGGAGAGGACGCCATATGTCTTGGGAAGCCAAGTGCCGTGTTGCACTGCTCCATTGCACGGCATCGTTGGTTCGCTGCATGCTATGGTGGTAAAGCGATGTTGAATACAGACTCCAGACTTTCATGGGAGAGTTCCGATCGCAGCAATCGCGTGGCTTAGGCGACGTGTGAGTGACTGACCTGGAATACAACCTTATCCCAGAAAAGCGGGTGAAGTTAATAAGGAAGGTTGGACAGTGTTGCAAAGCGTACCAGTGGTCACGATAGCTGGGGACCTCGGCCGATGTCCGTTCTCGGAGGCAGTGACGGTTCCGCATTGCTTTGCCATCTCTCAAGACGTTGTGACTGATGATTACTAGAGGAGCAAGATGCGCATAGCCATCACGCCTTCGACCTGTGGATGATCATCTTTCGCAAAGTGGTTTGCGTTCGTCACACTTAATCTTCCGCGTCCGTATCAAAATAAGTTAGTCTCCATACGGAGAGACATGAGGCAGCGGTCGTATCTGAGGGCTTGCTTACTTGCATGTTATACAGCCGGGCCTCGTTCTTCCAGAGCCTCGCTTTGGCTCCACTCTCTTCAATTGCTTGCCCACAAATTGCTCTACCATTACCATGCAGTAATGACCGTATTTGGTACAATTCCCTACCCATGGATCATAATCACACAAGTGAGGAAGCGGGCAAAGTCTGAGCCCAGTTCTTCCGGGAACCAAAAAGCACTGCACTCCCAAGCTTATATGCCGGGTTCCAGACTTCCAGTTAAAGCCACCTATTCTAACACTTAACGGAACTCGGGCCTAATTCCTCTTTAGTTATGTCTGAAACAGCCTTCTCAGCAGCTTGGTGACTGACATCGACATTCATACTGCAGGCTTTGACTCTTTTGCCATCGCAAGTCATATCTAATGTTTTTGACGTAAAGTCGAATGCGAATGCGAAGGGGATATCGATGAGCATGCGCAGCTATCACTGAAATTATGCTGATAGCATACACCAGAGTCCCTTCAACACCCCTTGCAGTTTTGACTTCTACGGCCCAAACTTTACAGCAAGCTGATAGATTGAGAGATCTTAAAACATGCCCTCCATATCGAGATCATCAAAATTCCCCATTCCCATGTCTCCAGTATCGGTAAGTCCTGCGAAAATGTCATCCATACTATCTCCCACACCAAGCCCGTCGTCTCCGAAATCGGCCTCGTTCAACATCGGCGCGGCAGCCGCTTCATTGAGCATCCTGTCGATGTCTTCTGGGTGCGCCTGAGCTGCGTTTTGAAGGGCTGTAACATCAATGTCTGCATTCGCTGTTGTAGTGTCAAGATTCATGTTTTGGAGATCCATATTCGTGAGTTCTGGAACGATAGGCCCAGATCCGGCTTCAAGAGAGACGTCTGACTGCGGAGGAACCACGGACAGAATATCAACGCGGCGGCGGAGACGCACAACTGCCTCTGCATAAACCAAGTCACCCCCTTTCAGAATCTGGGCAAGACTGTCATTTTCCAATCTGAGTGCCTCCCGCAAAGTTAGGAAGGAGCCTGCTTCTGGCAACGATCCAGCTCGAGCACAAATCAGCGAAGAAAGTATATCAAGTGCTGCGTCGAAATTCGGAGTGCCTGAGAGCAACTTCAACTCGTCGATTAAGACATGCAAGACGTCAGCGGCACCATGAAAATGCACCGCAGTATCAATCTGCTTGTACGTAAAGTTTCTCGGAAGACCAGCACTGGGAATGAGACTTGTGTCCCAGTACAAGAGTGAATGACAAGTGTTGCGAATACTGCCGAGCACCCCTCCAGCGGTGGAGGTCCAAGACTCGATGTCCGCTTTGGTAGCCGTATTTGTGGCACGTGCGTCCTTATTGGGCTGGATAGTGGTCAACAGCGCAGTGAGCGCCGGATTGACTGATTTTGATCCGGATGATGACTCGAGCAGCTGACTGTAAGAGTCGGCAAGGATCGCGAGTATCGTTTTATGAATTGGGCGAGCTTCGGGGGAAGTTGGTGTTTTCGTCAATGCTTGCAAGAGGTGAATGGAATTTGCCGCTTTTCTATTGTCATTCGATTCCCAGATATTGTGGATCAGCCAAACAATAGCAATTGCCAGAGATGGAAGCAAGAAAGGCTCCAGCAGATCTGTTTTCGTCAGCGCCAATCATCGTCTCTCGAACGAAGGACCAACACTCAAAGCCGGATTTTAGATTCTCCAAGGTCAGCTTTCCACTTTCGCACGCTTCAAGACTCTGATTAAAAAGCGCAGGTACCAGGGAATAATATTCCTGAGGACTGCAGGAGGACGTTAGCTCATCACTGAGATGCGGAGCAATGAAGAGTGCAGAAATCCAATCTCCTAGATGCTTGCTCATTCTTTCATCGAGCTCGTCCATTTTTTGATGGGCAGAATTTGATTCAACCAGTCGATGTACGAATGATGAAGAATCTCTTGCTCCAAGCTCTGCAGGAGACAGATTCAAACGATATCTGAACGTCAGTATGAGAAGGAGGATGCCACCAAACTCATCATAGAGAGGTTGGCTTTCCCCTTGGCAAGCTTTCAGCATCCTTCAACAGTCCCGGAGCGGCTTCACTCACCGTGGAGGTCGTCCCATTTCCAGCCGTCAAGCAAGGCACATAAAGGGCCAAGAATGTAGGCAGCATGACTGAACAAGGTCATAACCTCAATAGTCTCTGGCTTCCGTACAATGAGACTGCAGAGCTCCTTCAAGGGCGCGGTCTCCTTGCTCTGACAATATCTATGCATGACCTTGCACCACGTCAAAAGGATTTCGAAATAGGGAGGATTCCGCCCTTACCTCTATTAGAGCCTGGATTATAGTTCCTGCGTTGCCCTGCATTGCACTGATTTCACCAATAAGCCGGTCAGCCCGGGAAGGGTTTGTCCTTATCTGGTGGATCAGGTCGTCTTTGACGTAGTGGTTGCCATGTGGCTGCTTTTGTGTTGGACTGGCTCCGAGTAGACTCGTTATGCTATTTGTAGAGATGAGTTTGTGCAAATGACATGCTAAGACGAACTCCTGACGAACGTCGCGCAGAAGAGACATGTGTTGGGACGAGTTTGGTGTGGCCGTAGATATTGAAGCGATTTCAGAATCGACTTGTTGGAGGGCTTGACTGAGGCATTGCTCAGAGGAAATTGGCTCAAGGGAGGATTCTGCGGCCAAAGAGAGTAGAGGAGGTAGCTTGTTTGTAAGATAGCTGCGACACAACCTCAGAGCCTGTTGTGACTCCTCGCTCAACACGACAGCGGCAATGATGTCGAAGTGAACAACGACGAGGTCGTTAAACATCGAACTGTGGTCACCCTGGAAATTTTTAGTAATCTTGCCATGCGCTTGTGTAGGTAGGGAGTAAGACTCACGGCATAGCGCGCATTGAGGAATGAAATTATTTTGTGGTCGTCGATCAGCGGTTTCCCACAAAGCTGCCAGATTAGCGAAATGGGCATCTTGATTGGCAGCCGTACTCACTGCGGCATTGAAGTACACGAACAAGCCGGCTCGGGTACGCACAGGGATCCCATCGAGAATGGTAGACTCAAAGTGCAATGGATCGATTGGGTCAGGATTCTCCGGCCGAGACTCTAGGGCGGGAGTGGGTACATGATCAAATAGATCGAAGTGTTTCTGGACACCATCTAGTTGGATTGAGATATTTGCCATCTGGCAGGTGTTCAGCACCTGTCTGACGGAATCACGGGGCTCTGAGACTTCTCCATCAGCGGTGACAATACGGTAGATTTCCTTTAGCTCACCCTTTTTATCTTTGTCGGTCAGAAGTGTAACCCCGATGTCACTACTTGAAAGTGCTGCAATCAATGAACCAATAGCTTCGATCAATGTCACCATCGGATGAATTGTAGTCTGAGACGATATCCCCGAGAGCCATTTTATCATTGCGGAGAGCCATCTCGACGAAAGGGTCAGGCTTTTGCGCGTCGTGTTCATGTCTTCTCCATGCTCACCAGAGGCGACGATGGCGGCAAGGTCCAGGATAATGCTTGCATCAGCACGAGAAATAGCCCCAGGCCGTTCTTCTTCTACCTTCCGGCTTTCGGAGTTGTTCCAGATTTGGATGAGTGTAAACAAGACATCAGAAACGTGTACAAGGCCAAGTGCGACCAAGGCTCGAATATACAGTGGAATGAGAGGGTCCTCAGCAGGACAGAATGACCCTCGACATCGAATGATGACATTCAGAAGCGCTTGGCCTGCCACATGGTGTTTTTCATTCATGCAGACTGCCATGTCATGAAATTCATCTCCATCTATGCGTTGCCAAAGGCATCGCTGGACAAAGAGAGTCCATTTCGGAAGAGACATAACACCAACGCCTAGGCAGGTCGCAAGACATCGAGAGAGCAGGCTTGCTAACGCAAAAGAAGGTGCAAGTTGCCGGGAGATTCAGAGAGCGACTATGGAATGGGTATGTAAACTAATAAGGTACGTCGAGAAAGGAATGAAGGCTGGTTCGCGATTTGAGTGGTACCGGAGAACTTTCAAAGCTCAGCAGGCTCCATAACCTTATTGTACGCCTAAGCCCAGAGAAGACTAGCCATTTTGCCCCGCTATCCTCACAATCCAGAAGCTATCTACTTCCTTTCCAGTCAACTCGAAGAACAAACATAAAGTCATTCGTCTCCTCTAAAGAATCAAGTCCCCATCACGAGAAGTCCTTTTAAACGACGTTGAAAAATGTCTCACAACGGGTGTCCAAAATGCGGGGCCAAGATTACTGGTGGTAAGACATGCAACAGCTGCGGTGCTGTAAGTGATGAACACGGTTCCTACTAGCCGATATCTGACACGAATTCTCCAGACATGCCCGAAGTGAATGGATGGTGAGAATATCCGCGGTTTCGGGCCCGAGGTATCTGGGGAGAGGCGGCGCAGCAAATGCTTTGATTTGTTTGCGGCAATGGACGGTCACTTTTTGTGGGAGGAGGTTACCATGGTTTGTAGAAGGTTGATGAATTGGACGAGAGCGTAGTCAATCTTACACATCCTTGGGATCATCTTGCTACGAAGTCTCCTGTGGAATCGTATATCACGTGACAGCCATTAAAGCTGGGACCTCATTTACTCGGTCCATTCAGCATCTTCCTGAACATATCTTCATATATCCCTTGTCTACCATTCGGCTTGACAACAAAACGTCCTACGTATTAGATGCTCGTCCCTCTCCACAATGTCAGCCAAACTTAGTGTGAACTGGAAATTTGTCCAGAAAGACCCTGTACTTCAGAGATCATCTCACACAATTGCTGTTAGTCCGGGTGACCCCGCACAAGCGTACATCTTTGGTGGAGAGCTGAATCCCCGAGAGCCACGCGACAACGATGTCCACATTGTAGATCTGCAAGACTGTATCCGTGCCCTGCACCTGGTCTACTCGTCAATCTTATACTAACGAAATACTAGCGGAAAAATCGATATCAACTCTCTCTTCGTCACAATTAACGACCTCTCCAACCCCTCGGGTTGGCACAGCATCGACATGCCTGGGTGGAAAAGCCTACTTGTTCTCAGGCCGAGGCGGCGTCGCTATGACTGCAATTGAAGAAAACGGTTCGCTCTGGACCTTTGATCTCTCAACATCATCGTCAGCTCGGACTTGGGAACTACTGTCCCCGGCAGACCCTACTGCTCCCTACCCGGAAGGTAGAAGCTATCACGCACTTACGAGTAACGGAACAAATACCATCTACCTCCATGGCGGCTGTCCAGCCAAAGGTCGCCTTTCCGATTTATGGGCCTTCGACATCTCTACACGAAGCTGGACCGAATTGGCTCCAGCACCAGGGTCTGGCCGAGGCGGATCCTCCATCGCATTCTTTGGCAATCGGCTGTACCGAGCAAACGGTTTCGACGGCAAAACTGAGCAAGGTGGGACAGTTGACATCTACGAACCTGGATCGAATACTTGGACATCAACCTCATACTCACCTGACGGCAAAGGTGGGCCCGAACCAAGAAGCGTTGGTTGCTTACTTGCGATCGAGCTTGCGGGCCGACCTTCGCTGGTGACTGCGTTTGGTGAGCACGATCCAAGCCCACTTGGCCATCAAGGAGCCGGCAGGATGCTGGACGATATCTGGGTTTTTGATATCCAGACTCTTAAGTGGACCAAGATTGACGCCGATAGGGCATCGAGTGTGCGTCCTGCGGCAAGGGGATGGTTTGGGGCGGACGCTTTGCAAGCCAAAGGTGGATCAAATGACAGCGTTGTTATTGTTGGAGGACTGGGTGAGGATAATCAAAGACTCTCAGATGTATGGCTTTTGGAGTTCTCAGAGTGACTCGTACAGAGTATCCCGTCAGCCCTTAGCCTAACGACGCAGTAAAAGTGGGTAAACCCGTCAATGTCTCGGACAGTTGATGTATGTAGTCAAAGGGGCAATCATCGAGCATTGCGTTCCCATCAGAATTGACTCTTTTGGAAATCAATCGGGACTTGATATGCAGGATCAATCCATAAAAGAAACCTGTCGATTGCCTTTCTTGCTTCGCTGTCGTTTCCAATCGTTTGCTTGAATGGTGTCGACGTAGTGCTGTGTAGATGTTCCATACTTTGAGTCTTTTTGATGGGCGTGGAGTGGAGGGTTGAGGGTAGGCTTGCGGGATTGCTATGAGTTGGGCTGGGGCTGTAGTGATGGGAAGATGTTGTACTGCTACTTGGCTGAAGAGTAAATTTCGCCGCATGTGAGATCAAGTTGTGATGTCTCTGCCTCAAGACTATTCGTTGGAACTCAATAACAGAATGCAGCTCGCAATCACTTCCAGGTACCGAGTCTTCCTCAGCGGAAGCACTCATACGGTCCAAATGACCACCCTGCCATCAACACCGCTCGTGCTGAATTTCCGGACAACACCACCGCTTGCCTCGTAGGGACGTATGGTGCTGATAGTGTTCTGGTGTGTTGTCTTCAGTTGTGTGTCATCTTTCGACTTTCCTCTCAAATCCATCTGCCGGAACATGTCTCGTGCCGATTCTTCACGAGCAGCACCAAGACCAGGTCGGCCTTTCGCTTCCACAGAGCCCACCATCTCCCAGCCAGACTCGTTCCCCCGGAATCGGTATGCCTCACAATCATGGCCGGCAGCAACGATCTCATTTTCTCCACTCCATATCAGACTGGTGAAAGGTAATAATTGAGTGCTGACGTTTATCATAGCCTTGGGTGGTTGTTCTGGCCCTTCGGGGTAGACAACAGTAATGCTACTATCGTGTGCGGCAAATGCCAATGCATTACCGCTTGGAGAGAATGCCACACCATGAATCCAGCCAGCTGAGTCATTAAGGTATTCGCCACAGACTGTATTGAACGGCAGTCTCTCGCCCCAAACGCTACCTTCCGGTCGTTCGTCGATGCCTTTGATAAAGCCGGAGAAGACCCGGGCATGAGAATCCGTAGACCCAGCCGCCAGTAATACGGAATTTGGATGCCATGCCAGGGTAGTAATGGTACTTCTAATGGGCTTTTTCAGATGTTTCGAAACCCACCAATCATTCTCTTCTTCAAAATAGCAGACTGCAATGACTCGTGCTCCAGACCCTACTGCAAACTTCTTCTCGGAAGGTGACCAGCGGACAAATGTGGCTGCACGATTGATTCTGAGGAGGACGAGGGTAGGTTTCCAGCCGGTTGGCGAAGGTTCCCAGACGTAGGCATTGCGGTCTAGAGTGTGTTACAAACAATATATCTGTAGTGGGGGAGGTGTCGTTTGCTGCGCACCTTGTGAGCATGTAACGATCATGCCACTATGAGGGGCAATGTCGACGCCAGTGACCGTCTTGTCATGTCCCTTGAGCTCATCTTGAAGTGTGAAGTCGCTTCCGGACCTAGTGTAGAGCTCGACGTTGATATCTCGCGCAACTGCAAGTGTCTTCCGGTCGGCGGAGAAGGAATGGTCGGTGATTGGGTGGTGGAAGAGGTGGTGAACTTCCGGACCGGCCATTGTGAGTTTATGGAGTATGCGATAGGAGGAGCTCTCTACTACCGCTGTACAGATGCCGGATCCAAGTTCGTGGTTGAATGCGTAATGCGCTGACAGGAAAGTCAAAGCAGAAAGTGCGGGTAAAAATGGAGCTCGCCGATTCGCTAGGCCCAGCTACTTTTTCGAAGTGGGCAACCTTCTGTGGGCAGCTTTCCATCTCTGAAGTTCAACGCTAGCAAGTCGACCTGCTCTTGTTGCCTACAGTTTTTGGATCACATATTCGCATACGCTCGTCGCCTGTGTCGAGTCCTCCGGTCACTTCAAATATGGCTACCAAAGCTATCCCGTCAAGGAATGTGGCCCCCCCAAATGCTGGTCCACCAAATCAAACGTGAGCAAAGTCACACCTCACCTTCTCTCCCGTTGTGGTTTTGCTAACTATAGCTAGACTATATGTTACAAATCTACCGGAGAAGAAAATAAACAAGACCGAACTTAAGCGAGCTTTGTATATGCTGTTCTCCACTTACGGACCAGTCCTTGACATCGTGACACGGCGGATGAACATGCGTGGACAAGCACATGTTGTCTACAGGGATATTCAAACAAGCACACAAGCAATGAGAGCATTGCAAGGCTTTGACTTCTTCGGCAAAGAGATGGTAAGTCGACGTAACCTAGCCTAGGTAATACTAACATGTTCAACAAGAAAATTGTGTACGCCAAAGGCCAGTCTCAAATCATTCCCAAACTTCGAGGGACTTTCGAACCACCTACCGCTGCCACCGGAACAGCTGAAACGACAGACTTGCAGAAGTCCATTTTCAATGCCCCTCCATCAAGTGTCCCAACGAAACCAGCCGAGATTAATGGGTTAAAGCCGGTCGAAGGCAGCCTACCAGAACCACCACATGGGGTGAAGCGGCCTAGAGACGAGGAAGAGGAGGAGAAGGGGGAGGAGAAGGAAGAGGAAGAAGAAGAAGAGGAGGAGGAGGAGGAAGAGAAGAAGAAGGAAGAGAAACAGGTGGAGGACGACGCCGAGGACGCGCCTATGGAGGAGGACGAGGAAAGCGATGCTCCAATGGAAGCTTCTTCGGACGAAGATTGATTCAAAGAATCGGACACTCAAATCGCCTGTCGGATTACAGTCCACGATGATAATAGTCCGGTGACCTCCTTGCATCCTTTGGCGAAGAGTCGTCGGACAAGAAGCGTGAGAGGTGTTTACGGACTAACTTCCTTTTCGTTCTAACAGAAGCTTACTTGGTACATGCAGATTCACACTCGTTCCGATCAGCCCAAGCCAGAGCAGAATATATTCTTCTGGGCCAATATCCTTGTGCAAGCCAACCTCTCGCATTGCCTCAGCTGTGCTGCATGGGTGAATAAAGAAGGCGGGCAAGTTTGAGATTGGGTGATCCTGTTTAGAGATTAGTAATGGAGCATGCTCGCTAGGCATCGAAGGATCATACTGCCATGCTGATACCGCCCAGTATGCTGACCTGGCGAATTCCAGACTTCTGGAGATCGGGTACGAGATACTGGTACACCGCGTCTAAGCCACTTGGACCGTGCAGAGGAACTTGATGGATGGTGAACCATAGTACGGGGACTTGGTATGTCGGAGACAAAAGGATGGAGAAATCTACAACGATGCTCTCACAGCCAGATGCTGGATGCCTTATCAAGGCTTGCTGTTAGGCAGTGTCAGCGGCTCGTAAAGCACAGTGGCCAAAATAATACTTCATCTTCACTGTCTACATCTCCGAGACGACTGGTTAGGTCTTCTGGATGATGCGTCTTCACATCGGTTTGGAGGTCCTTTGAGGAACCACTGTGATATAATTTCTTGATAGTCAGGGCATCCTGTTGCCATCTAATATCGAGCCAGTTAGTGTCATCGAGTCTGCCTTGGCAACGCCTCTGCAGCGCTTGACAACCATCTCGAAATTCATTTTCGCTTAGGCTTGGAAAGGAACGAAGCATGGGGCCTGTAGGGGTGGGCCAGACAACCCTGGCAACATTTTAATTGGGAAGTTGAAGGTCAGTGCGATATCGAACATGAAACGTGGAATCAAATCAAGCGAGAACCGCGAGCATGGGCCGTTACGCGGCCTGGGGGCGGTGGGACTCCCGCACATGGTACCTGGGCACCTGCACCACCGCTTTCCACCTCTTATCATATCTGGCGCAGCACATTCCTCACCCGTACCGACCAATCGATAGTGCACACCGGAAACATCCATGGCAGCCTTGGAGACACGATGCTAATGGAACTTATGGAGTAATATGAAGGAACTTCTGCGGGTTGTGTTGCGTTTGCGTTGCTGGGCCACAATCATGACGCCACCCGCAGCCAGGCTTATCTCGTGCATTAGCTTTTCGGGCCACCGAGCCGTGAAATTGGGGCCAGCCGTGATCTATTCATACACGGCTGCGAGAACGAGTCCATCCCTGGTCATAGGAAACATTTAACCCGGAAATGGAGGGGTCTCTGTGATTTCGCCCTGCCAGAATGACTTTTTGAAGGCCGATCTGGGACATGAAAACTTGGAGTTGCTGTGGCGCAGGCGACCAAACGGAAAAGAGTTGCTATTTAGCTGTGGCTTCTGCGGGAGAAAGCTTGAAACTTCCCCTGTAACCATGGTGCCGTACCGGGGATTCGAGCTTGTTTACTCGCCTAGGTCTGTCCAATCACAAATCTCGCCTTGCAGGCCAGTCTCCATCTTTTAACCCTGCCGTCAGGAATTGGACACCAGTTTGCGTTTGTGACCTTGCTTTCTCTACTGCTCGCTCCTCACTTACCCGTCAACTACCTGCTCAAGGAAACGGAGCTTGACTGCTCCTGCCCTCGTTTGCAAGCCTTCACATACGCATTGGAACGACGATTCTTCGACTTTTTGGCCCCGTGAATCCAACTCTTGTAAGCACAACCATATCTTTATCAGAGGCCGCTATTGATTGCAGGGCATACTGTCAATGCCACGATGTTGAAGGCTGTTAGAACGCTAACAAAGTCCTTGAACTGCCTAGGCGGCACAAACATCTCCACTCCTCCATCCCCATCCGAGATCGTCTATAACCTCACTCGTTCCACGAACCTCTAGCAACAATGGCCAAATAGCCGAAGGCGTGATTGCATATACTCTCCAACAAAAGCACACACGATGTTTGTCAAGCTCAAGGCTTCGCTGTCGCCTCTGCCTAGGGCTGATGATGGAGACAAAGAGACCCGCCGCCGACGTCGCCTCTCGAAGCCTCTCACAAACAAGGCTTCAGCTAATCTGTTGATGCTATCTGCTCAGCAATTAGACGGCCAGGCGAATAACAGCAGCGACCTGGACATCAGTCCCGCTTCCCTGTCAACACTATCCTCCCAAGGATATCTTGGGGAAGTCAGACAGGCTCCTGTATCAGAGCCAAAACCATACATATTGCAAACTAGCGCACCGATACCCGGGCAAGAGTATTGGAAAAGTGCTACGGTCATCGTCAGCAAAAATCCAGTAGAAAGTGTTGATTCGTCGACGCTTTTATATCCGAAGGGCTCACTGAAGGCAAAGCGTCCCTTATCAGCTATCTTTACCATCTCAAACAGTCAGAAAGCCAGTAACTCGGCACAACGCAGAGCCTCATTGAAGGCGCTGGCGGCGCTGGCTGAAAATGAGCCCGGCAAGGCTGAAAATGAGCCCGGCAAGGCTGAAAATGAGCCCGGCAAGGCTGAGAAGACTGGATCGGCAACAACAGATCCGTGTTCGTCTGAAAGTCGGTCAGAAGCTCTGTCTCCTCGTGTACATCGACGATCTTCTTTCACCCCTGGCGTTGCAACTAGGACATCTAGAAAACCCTCTTGGGGTCCCCCTCCAGTGGGGGAGCAGGGTGATGCTGACCGCAACCATTACCAAAACCCTACTTCGGAGGAGTCACTACGAGGCCAGCTTAGACTTCTTGATTTCGACGAAGAGTGGGCCCCTCCGCCGCCACCAGTGGCACGCTCCGAAACGCCTTCAGACCTGGACTACACTCACCTGGGTGGACTCAGATTAGGTTCGTTACAGGTTGTGAACGGAAGAGCGTCGCCAGCGCCGAGTGAGTTATCTAGGCATCTAACAGGCGCTTCCACTCCAAATTTGAAGCGCGATGCATCAAGTAACTATGGTGACGCTGAGGATAGAACCGTCGTTACTCTGGCAAGTCTCCGTCAAAAGTCTTATCGAGGTTGTGATCAGGGACTGCAGGACGTTACCGCCATCCCGCGAAAGCCGGTGGCAGCGCCACCAAGAAGTCAGACTGATGGTCTAATTTTACCAAAACGGGATAAACCGGGTCTACGTGCTTCCTCTGACAGAGTGGAAGCCACGAGCGTCTGGATGTCTGCGCCTACGATTGGCCCGCCATTGTCGCAACCTGCCTCAAGTTCCGTTGACAAGACATCTGAGCTAGCAATGGCATATATGGCAGAGTTATCTGCAAGTCCCTATTCTGGCGAGAGATCAATCTCCCCGGCTGGATCAGTTTTGAAGTCTACGAGTAAAGCCACTGAGTTCGATGACGACCTTTTCGAAGATGATGCAGCGGATCTTTCCTCGTTGTACGAGATGGACTATCAGACGCCTGACACCCAACCCGCGTCCGGTGATCCCGTCCTGGTTTACGAGAACGCTTATCGTTCGTCCGTCAAGCGATCGCGCGACTCGTCTGCAAAGCCTTCTCTACAGCCTTCCAATTCTACTGGATCTTCTGTAAAGCCAGACAGTGGCTACGGCTCCAACATTTCCCTCCAATCTCTAAAAGGCCGGACCGATGAGGCTTCTGGTAAACCAGAGATGACAGTGCCGAACAAAAATGCGGCCCAGGCTAAAGCAATGGATATTGAAAAGTTCCGTGGAAGACCAGCAGTGGGGCCAAGTCCAAAGCTCTCGCGTCCCTCTATACTGAAGCGACATTCAAGCGCCGCGCCACAGGTCCCCGATTTCTCTAACCTCTATCCTCCTACGACCTCGACCTCAACCTCGACCGCTACTTTAGCCACGATCGCGTCTACTAGTAGCGCGCCGTCTGCTGCACCTGTCAAGCATCGAAAGCTGCAGAAGAAAGCCCGTCCGCGGTCTCAACCGCCGCCTGTCGGACAAATAGTAATACAAGGCCAGCACCGGGATTTCTCCAACGGTGACGTCCCGTCCCCTTCAACAGAAATAGTCGCCAATCTGGCTATTCGAAGCCAGCAAGTCCCCGAGTTAGGTCACACTTTCAGCAGCATGCATCACACTAGAAAGATTGAAAGCTCGCCTACGCCGGCCTATATGCCGACTTTTGTTAACTTCCCTCAAACTGATGGTAGTCGGAACGACTCGTTGAGTGAAATAAATCTACCAACCCCTCCATCTCACCGAGCTTCGCTCATGAAGTGGTCCAAAACTGAGAGGCCCAATAGCCTAACGCGCGCATCTGGGGCCGGCGGTATCAGCGAGGACGATGCAATGGCAATCATTCGCAATCTTGACACAGCAGGGTCATCTATGGGAGGCAGTCCATATGATGTCGCTAACAAGACAACTAAGTCAGTGGCTTCTCAACCCCTGCAGTCCAAGACACCAAACGACTTCCACACTCGTTATCAGAATCCGTCACGGCCAAGACCAATGATGGATGACGCAACGGCCGCCGAGCTCGCTCGCCTACGAAGTAGGACGATTGCAGAAAGAGATAATATGCAGTGGAAGCAGAGACGAATCTCGTTCAATGACCGAGGAGGAATCCCTGGAAGAAACATTAGACCAATGAGTACTGCTGGAGATGCTCCGCCGTTGCCCGCTCTACCGGGCCACGAAAAGGTTAGGCAAAGAGAATTCCAGAAAGTAGACTACCAGCGGCCTTATCTAGAGACCCGCGCGACTGAGAAGAAGTACTGTCCGGAGCAAGTTTCATACGATCCCTACGAGAGCCTTGCTCCTCCTCCGCCATCTCACTCCCCCCGGCCGAGAACCATTGAGCTTGAGGGCGATATACCTCCGCCTCCACCGTCACACTCTCCGCGACCAAGATCTCTTCATCTTCCTGAAGACGCTACCGGCCCGCCGCCGCCATCGCACTCTCCACGCCCGAGATCAATTCACTCATCCCAGGAAGTTTCCATAGTTTCTATACCTCGACTACCTTCCCGCTCTCCTCGCCCGATATCGCTCGGGCCGCAAGAAGAAGTGGCAGACATTTGGGCCGCTCAGGCTTCGGCTTGGAAGTCGAGACGAAAATCAATAGGTGAAATGCTTCGATCCAGAACTTTTGCTCCGGACGAGCAGGACAGCACACGTCCTTTTGCGGTAGAGGAGTCTGTCATCGATGATCCCATATATCCGGAAATACCATTAAGGCGTCCACAAAAATCTTTCACGACTGGTCTGGAAGAATATGGCAGATCGGATATGCAATTTTCTAGTGCACATCCTGAACCCATTATATACAATCTTACGGGTCAGCCAGGTCCTTCTGATGTCTCCTTCGTTAGTAAAACAATTAACCTGGCGCACTCGCGACTCAGTCAAGGTCCCGGCCACACAAGCTCACATCTGGTCCCTGCGGAGGAGTCCCATATGTCACAAGATCAGCATCCCCAGCCGCCACCACAGTTCGGTCGATATAGTGGTGGCCTGGGTTATGGCTACGAGCATGGGCTGGGCTTTGGTGGCAGTGCCGGCACAAGGAGCGTGAGTGGCGTCGCGAAAGCAACCAGAAAAAGTGTGCCTCTGAGCGAGGGATTCGGGGTCGACTTAAGTGACGTCCCGATCATGGCTACTATCAGAAGGAAGCCTGTTGGCTAAGAAGAAAGAGCTTGGATATGCAATGCTCAAAAATTGATTCGATACGGTCTTGAATGAGATGTGGGACTTGCCGAGTCCATGGTTTTTGATACCCCCAAAGTACATAGCACTAATTTATGCAGTATCAACTGCGAATATCTGAACATAACAAAGGCGCTTGTGGCCGTCGTGTTGCATGCCATGACTTTTGCATACTTGAACAGTTCTTCTCTGCTGACTTCCGGCGCAAGTTGGCCTTGTTAAGTTGATGAAGTGCGCCAAGACAATTTTCCGCTGAAGCTCCAGGCTTCCGAGCTTGACGCAGCATCGCATTCTTGAACGCAATTATCTCTTGCCACTTCGAACTTCAACAAACACCGATTTTCGACTCTTGCGCGCGCGCATTTAAAAGATACCTGTACCGTGATCAGACCTGAATCATGAACCACTATCCGGAGGCATGGGGACGTGTGAGTGGCCTTGATCATCTTTGCAATTGACCCTACTGACAGAGCTTCAAGCCTCGAGATGACGTGTATGGACCGTACGATAGCTCTTACCTTCAGCAATCATTACCAAAGACGTACACACAATCTCCTGCCGTCACGGGAACATCAGTATTAGGAGTCAAGTTCAAAGATGGCGTCGTCATTGCCGCAGACAACCTAGGTGAACATTCCTTTAGCCATAAGCTACGAGCTCTAGGAACAGGCCATGTCTAAGCTGAACTGACACATGACTTCAATAGCATCGTACGGCTCTCTCGCCCGATTCACAGACGTCAAGCGCCTCCGGACGTTCGCCGACACCTCCATCATCGGCTTCGGGGGAGACGTCTCGGACATGCAATACATCGACCGTATGCTCCTATCGCTCGACATCGAAGAAAAATACGCTTCGACCGGTCATACGCTCAATGCTAAGAACCTACACACGTACCTCGCCAAAGTGCTCTACAAACGTCGCTCAGAATTCAACCCACTCTGGAACACGCTTCTTGTTGCAGGACTGGACGATGATGGCGCGCCGTTTCTGAGTCTAGCGGATCTCCTGGGCACGACCTACAGTGCACCGACGCTGGCCACGGGATTCGGAGCACATTTGGCACAGCCGTTGTTGAGAAGATTGATGCCGGAGGATGAGCAGAGTGTGAAGCACATTACAAGGGAGCAGGCCGTGGACGCAGTGAAGGAGTGTATGAAGGTGTTGTTCTACAGAGACGCGAGGAGTTCTAATACTTACAGCATTGCTGTAGTGACGAAAGATGGGATTGAGCTGAAAGAAAACGAGAAGCTGGAGAATCAGAGCTGGGCGTTTGCGGATCAGATTAGAGGGTACGGAACACAGGTCAACTAAACTGGGGGAAGTGACAATGGCGCTTTGCTAGGCATTGCATGGGCGTCCGGAGCAGGCATAAGTATCTTGGTCCCGAACACCCAACATCTGCATGGATGAGGCTCGAATCTACAGAACGCGTGATGTTCCCTAAAGTTTGTTCCCATTTGTGTTTTCGTCCTAACCTGGCCAGTTTATTTACTGAGTACATTTCACTTGACTTTTGCAGCGCCTTACAAGAAGCTTTCCACTCAACCCCGATTCCTCTGAACTCCCTTTCGCGCGTCATCGATTTCTCCCTTCTTGCAGATTTACAGCAAGCAAGCTCGATATGTACTTTTTCAGCTGCATTCAAAACGAATATCCTATTATCCAGTATTGGGAGCAGTACCCTGAAGGACCAGCCGGAGGTGGAATGTTGGAGCGGACGACTCAAATTGAACGCCTTATCGCTGAATAGCCACTCCATGTGCAGTGTACGGCCTTTGCAATCGAAGTGCCTGGCTGTGTTAGAGGAACCGGGCTTGGGCAATTAGCTTCCACATTCGCGCCTGTCGGCATCATTGATTTAGAGGTAGAAAGAAACTCGTTCTATATGTCGACCACAGAATTCCGCGCCTCGGCAGATACTCCTCCCGCATACTTACACGGCCCTGTCACAAGAGGAATGAGATGGTTAGGACAATGATCATAAGAGTGGTTCTGAGCAATGGTGACGGCTGATGTTGAGGAAGATCTAGACGTCAAATCACTTTCAATTGTACGCGTACATATCACGCTTGGTCTTTATACGCGGCGCAGGGTCATTGGACTCGGTGTAAGCCGGGGAAGGGCGAGAGAAGGGGTTGGCTTCTGGAAGAAGTCAGTGGGAGGGCCAAGCTGCTGACAGGCTACAAAATGAAAAACACTGGGAGGGGAATTTCGATGACGTAAATGATGGCTATGTCAATTCAAGAATTGCAAGTACTTCAGAGGAAAGTGAAAGTTTTTGGATTGGATTGGATTGGAGAATTGTAATTATCGGGAGAGCTAGGTATCTATTGTACAATACAATGCCTTCCCAGAAACTCCGGCGCTATGCTATGTTTCATGATCTATCCATGCTATGCGCAAATCGTTGATGATCCAAGATCCTCAGCAACAGGAAAGAGCTTTTCGCTTGAAGCTCTTACTCGATGTTGATGCGGCGGCTCTCGGGAACCTTGGCCTTTGGCACCACTATGCTGAGGATGCCGTTCTTCAGGGAAGCCTTGACAGCGTCCTGGTCGACTCTAGCCTGGAAGGTGAAGCTGCGCTCGAACCGGCCAACACTGCGTTCTGAGATCCAGTACTGTGACCTTGGCGCTTCAGTCTTCGGTGCTTCCTTGGTTGGTTCTGAAGCTGGGGCAGATTCCGCCGACGACTCGGCAGCAGCGGAAGCATTGGCGGGCGCTTCTTCGTCTTCGACGGTAGGTTGGTGTGACTTCACACTTCGGTCCTCAGACACAGGAGTAGCAGCATCCTCTTGGCTGGCAGGCTTCTCAGAAGCCTCGACTACAGCCGAAGGACGTGTGCCGGACTCAGTGTGTCGTTCTGAGCGCCCCTTGATGGTGAGGGTGTGCTCATCTGTGAACTCGATGGAAATGTCCTTCTGGTCGATACCCGGCAGTTCGCCCTCAAGGTGATAAGCCTCATTGACTTCCTTCACATCAAAGCGAGGAGCAAAGGAGCGTCGAGAGTGACGTGAGGCACGAGCGACTTCATTGAGGGTATCATCGAAGAGGCTGAAAAGAGGGGCGAGGTCATTGCGGGCAGGGCCGCAGCGTGCTGGGGCACAGGCCACACGAGGCATAAGGAAAGCCATGTTTCTCGTTTGTGGTGTAGCGGTCTTGATGACTCTATGAATGTGAGGAGTGATTCTTGATGTGGTTGCTTTGTAGCTTTGCATGAGACTTGGATATGAATTGAAGGATGGGGACGGCTTGACAGCACGAGCGACGAATTTATACACAGCCATATTTATTGATGGAAGATGCGAGTAGAATCTCGCCTGATCACAAATCCTCGCTTACGCGTGGTGGAAGCAGGCAGAGGATGCTGGCGTGGACGATTTGATGCTAGATGCTTCGAGTGGCAACTCGAAGCTTCTAGCACCGAGTCACGTGACACAGTAACAAAATTGTCAACGAGAGGTGGCACTCCAGGTCCGTAGAGAGTTCTGCCGAACATGACCAGAAATTGATCGAGGAATCTCCACTATGATGGGGCCGCGATGTCGCCATCCAGAGCACAGTATTTCAATGGATATTGGTGATGCCGGGGGCCGAATACATCTCGAGCTTTCGATTCCCCGTCCTCAGCAGGAATTCGATGGCAGCAAAGTCTTTCTTGTCCACGTGTCTGTTCCTCCTGAACTCTCGCCTGTCACACTTGTTAGAGAGATCTAGCAGAGATAAGAATAGTGTACCTTGCATAGGATTGGAAATTACTCCTAACGTTCTATTGCTGTTGTCAATAATCTGAGTCTACGGTGACGGCATCCAATATATACCTCCGGCTTTTGTCTCGCTCCCCGCAAGCATTTTCGGTAGAGACTCAAGACCTCACGTTGTAGGCCTGACAACCTCATATCCTTCTCGTTGGCCGGTGAAGGGGGGAAATAATCAGAAGGGTGCCATCAGTAGCTTGTTCGAGGAGAAAGGCCCCGCTTAAACCTGCCTGCCTGCTCCACCCGCCCGAAGCTACCGAAGCCGAAATCGGACGCCCACAATTGTAACGACTGGATGCTTTCAGAGAGCGAGATGGATGGTCTGTAAAATTGTACTTTTACCTCGGCTGGTCAAATTTTAGAGTGAACAGATCCTCAGTACCTCTCTCTTTGGTAAGTTTCTCTTAAGCGGGCGCGTCATACCTCCCAATCGTAACGCTACGTCCTACACCTATCGCAAGCAAGTATGAACGCCTTTTCTGTAAGACGTTGACATATTTAGCATTTGTTAATGAGCTGACAATCCCCCCACAGCGCCTTGTACGCTTCCTCGCTCGCGACGGCCACACCTACTATGGTGACGCCATTCTTCCCAAAGGCATCACCGACATTGCAAAAGCCCAGACTGCGCGAGTTATCAAAGGCGATATTTTCAGCTCTCCAACCGTGACCGACCAAGTGGCCGACATTCGTCTCCTTCTGGCTCCACTTGCCAGAAATGACATCAAGAATGTCCGCTGCCTCGGCTTGAACTATGAGCGCCATGCCAAAGAGTCGGGCTTGCCGATCCCCAAATATCCTGTCCTTTTCTATAAGCCCATCACAGCGGTCAGCGGACCCTTCGATCCTATACCAGTGCCTCTCACTGCTCAAGACGTGCCATCAGTTGACTACGAGTGCGAGCTAGTTGCGGTAATTGGAAAAGAGGCAAGAGATGTAAGTGAAGAAAAAGCGTTGGACTATGTCCTAGGCTATTGCGTCGGTAACGACGTATCACAACGAGAATGGCAGCTGAAGCGTGGCGGGGGGCAATGGAATCTTGGGAAAGGCTTCGACGGATGGGCTCCGATGGGTCCAGGCATTGTGTCCTCCCACATCATAAAAGATCCTCAAGCGTTAAGGATAAGCACGAAAGTGAATGGAATGGAAGTCCAAAAGAGCTCAACAGGTGACCAAATCTTCAGCGTCGCGCAGACAATCGCTTTCTTGAGCAAGGGAACGACGTTGGTACCTGGTGACCTCATTTTTACTGGCACGCCAGAAGGAGTGGGTATGGGCAGGAACCCCCAACTTTGGCTGAAAGATGGCGATATTGTCGAGGTCAGTCTGGAAGGAGTGGGAACTTGCATGAACAAAGTCGAGTATGAGAAGGAGATGGCCAGGCTCTGAGAATTTGACCCGCATAATGAAGGTCACTGCACGTGAGGTGCAAGAAAACGTGGGCGCTAGTACAAGCCTCACACGATCAAAGAATTCCCAGACGTTGTTGACCCAAGCCCACGCACAAAGGCGAGAGGGAGCAATCAGGCTTCAAGGAAGTTCCTCTCTCTCGACCAGCCTTCCTGGCACGCGCGAGGCTTGCAAAGTAAGTGAGGAAGGAGAACTCAGGTTCCCGGACACCGGTGATGGAGAAAGAGAGAGAGATAAAAGCCGTTCACAACCAAAAAGACAAGGGGAGCTAGCTTAGCTACGCCTCACCGGCGAGCGCAACCCACAACATAAAGCTCGAAAAGAGGACGCGACAAAAGAATTTGGACGTTTCCGCTCGTGTCTCTCCTTTGTCGCTGTTCGGCTTCTCAACAAGATCATCAACACCCGGCCTCCAACTCCTCGGTCGCAAGCTCTCTTGCAACCCACTAATTCGTGGAAACCGGTCTGCCCGAACACCTAGATTGCAGTCTATAGGTGTTTGCCCGTTAGGGTCGACGGTTCACCAGAGGTTTAACCCTTCAAGAGCTCATTGCACCACTCTGTTGCGAATAGGCCGCATCTCGGTGGCTATTCGCAGGTGTACACTCGTACATTCGTATACCTCAGCTGGACAGGGACCAGCTATATCGCACGAGACAGGTGCTCGACCGACAAGGTTCCTTATGTGTATAAGTATTTGCTCGCCCCCCAGGTAGAATAGATAGCAATGAGCAGTGCTTCCACAACCAGTATATGCATACCTGTCTACTGCGCGCAACAGGGTAGATATGCGCTATGGCAGCCAATCGAAGGTCTCGCGACATCGACTTCAAGCTGGAGATCCTATACCTACTGAGATCATAGTAGGCAGCTGTAGGTAAATCGAACAGGGTGCACCTTATTTCATCGAAAATTCGGACGCCTGAATTAATGGTATTCAGGTCTACACATCATTTATGTAGACAATTAGGTAGTATCGAGTGGCATTGAGGAATCCTAGAGCGGGAAATTGAAATTCCGAATCCGCTCAAGGCTTCAACGTCAACAAGGCGCGGGGTTCACAGAATGCGCCGCAATCATTTCCAGCTCCTTTTTTGACTCTGTGACTTAAGCTTCTATATCGGTCCTGATGGCTGAGGCTCTTGCTATTGTTGGCCTTGTCTCATCCATTGTTCAATTTGTTGATTTCGGTTCAAAGATTGTGGATCGGCTCAACGAGTTCCATTCAAGCCTGGACGACGTGCCAAAGTGTTTTCGAGACCTCAAAACTGAGCTGCCCCTATTATCTGAGACTCTGAAACAGACTAAAGCACAAGCTGAAGACAACTGCTTTAGCAAGTTCACTCAAGAAGCAATACTGGGCGTCGTTAAAGGTTGTCAATCGCAAGTGGAGCTGCTGGATGACCTCTTGGAAAAAACATTACCCAAACCGGGTGACTCTTCATGGAGGAGAGGGAAAAAGGCACTCCTAAGCGTTACCCAAGAGAAGAAGGTTCAGCAAATAACAACAACTCTCGGAAATTATATTCGGACATTGACATATCATCAAGCTACTAGCTCTTCAACAGGTACTCATCGTACTCCACTTTAGGGAATATACTAACCTATCGGATACAGATGTTAATCGCGGAAAGATTCATCGATGGCTATCAGCGCCAGACCCGTGGTTGAACTACAACAAAGCACGGGGAGAACGGCAAGCCGGGACCGGCACTTGGTTGATGAAGAGCGAATTTTACGTGGATTGGAAGACAAATCCAAACTCGTTTCTCTGGCTCCATGGTATCCCAGGATGTGGAAAAACCATTCTGAGTTCAACAATTATTGAGGATGTTCTTTGCCATTGTTCTCACGATCATTCTTTGGCCGTCCTATACTTCTATTTTGATTTCAATGACGTCGAGAAGCAACAACATGAGAAAATGATAAGGTCGCTTATTGTGCAACTCTCATTCCGATGTAAGGATACTTCAAGAGACCTGCAGTCACTCTTCTCGTTCTGTAGGGATGGGGACCGGCCACCGCCGTTGGACGAGCTTCTGGCAATTCTCCAAAAAATGATTCGAGAATTTAAAGGGATATATGTCATCCTGGACGCTCTGGACGAGTGTGGAGACAGGGGAAAGCTTTTGGAGGACATCGAAACAATTACTGGTTGGGAGCTTGAAAATTTGCATATACTCGTTACTAGTCGCAGGGAGAAAGATATTGAAGAATCACTCGATCCTCTGGTTGATGGCACAAAAAAAATCTGTATTCAGAGTGCATTGGTGAATGACGATATACGCACCTATGTTCACAAAAGGCTCCGGACGGACCAGAAACTGAAAAGATGGCAAAATAGGTCAGAGGTGCAGCAAGAGATTGAGACGGTACTGATGAGCAAAGCTGATGGAATGTAAGACTAATGCCTCTCTATAATCTCAAATCCTGAAAGCGCTAATGAAACAACGTGTCAGGTTTCGATGGGCCGTATGCCAACTCGATGCATTGACGAAGTGCCTTAATCTCCGTAAGCTTCGGGAAGCGATGGCGGATCTGCCAAATACATTGGACGGCACATATGATCGTATTCTCTGCGCCATCGACAAAGAGTACAGTCAAGATGCCTTCAGAATCCTGCAGTGGTTGGTCTATTCTGCTCGACCACTGCGAATTGAAGAGGTCGTCGACGTTATCGCAGTGGATATTAATGACGATCCCCGATTTGATCTCGATAGACGGCTTCCAGATCCGAGAGACATATTGACAATATGTTCTAGCCTGGTCACCACGACAGTGGAGACAATAAAGCGACCTTCTGGAACTATAGCCGGGGATTATGTCAGACTGGCGCACTTCTCTGTCAAAGAATACCTCGTGTCGAAACGGATTCAAGACGGACCTGCAGCTCAATTCAGCATTCAAGAAATACCTGCCAACGCGTCTATAGCTGAGATTTGCGTTGCATACCTCTTACAATTTGACGAACCCGACTCTTTGACTGATCAGACTGTCAAAGAATTCCCGCTGGCTAGATACGCCGCGAGGTTCTGGACCCAACATGCTCAAATAGCTGCAGAGAATCAAGATGCCATGCATTCGTTGATTATGGAGCTTCTTCTATCTAAAGCGCATGGCTATATCAATTGTATTCGGCTTTTCGATCCGGAAACTCCGTGGGAGGAAGAGCCGGATACGACTAGGAACTTGAAGGAGACTTTCTCTCCATTGTACTACACGTCACTTACTGGCCTTGTTGTATCAGTGAGACTGCTACTCGAGGCAGGGGCCGACGTCAACGCGCAAGGCGGATATTACGGCAACGCGCTGCAGGCGGCTTCGGTCGGGGGCCACGACCAGGTCGTCCAGCGGCTGCTCGAGGCAGGGGCCGACGTCAACGCGCAAGGCGGATTGTACGGC
>Ga0335072_10003204_pt1 | contig 24729 bp, 18 predicted proteins | sample Lox_Sample_21_FD_206725 | JGI IMG/M metagenome (GOLD analysis project Ga0335072, IMG submission 206725) | Soil microbial communities from Loxahatchee National Wildlife Refuge, Florida, United States - Lox_Sample_2.1 | ecosystem: Environmental > Terrestrial > Soil > Wetlands | place: USA... | reverse complement strand
AGGCGACGCGGAGACGTGGGTAGGGGAAGAACATGCGCAGCATCTGGGCCGGCGCGATCTCGTTCGGCATGGTCGTGATCCCGGTCAAGCTCTATGCCGCCACCGAGCAGCGGGACGTGGCCTTCCGCCAGGTGCACCGCAGCGACGGAGGCCGTATCCAGTTCCGCCGGATCTGTTCCCTCGATGGCCAGGAGGTCCCGTACGCGGACGTGGCCAAGGGATACGAGCTGCCAACGGGCGACGTCGTCGTGCTCACCGACGAGGACCTCGCCGACCTGCCGCTGTCGACCGCGCACCGGATTGACGTGGTGCATTTCGCGCCAGCAGGACAGCTCGACCCGATCCTCGCAAACAAGAGCTACTACCTGGAGCCTGAGCCCGCTGGCGTTCGGGCCTACGTGCTGTTCCGCGATGCCCTGGAGCGATCAGGGCGGATCGCGATCGCGAAGGTCGCCATCCGGCAGCGGGAGGCGCTCGCTGGGCTTCGGGTCAGGGAGGGCGTGCTCACGATGGACACGCTGCTGTGGCCGGATGAGATCCGGGCACCTGACTTCCCGTTCCTCGAGGATGACATTGATGTCAAGACGCAGGAACTGAAGATGGCGGCGTCGCTGATCGACGCGATGACCGAGGACTTCGAGCCACTGCTCTACCACGACGCCTACCGGGAGGCCCTTGAGGCGGTCGTGCGGGCCAAGATCGAGGGCAATGAGGTGGTCCGTCCGGGTGGCCTGGCCGCCCCGTCCGGTGAGGGAGGGGCGCCTGTTGACCTCACGGAGATGCTGCGGGCCAGCGTCGAGGCGGCGAAGGCCAGCCGGACCAGGGATCAGCAAGAGCAGCAGGCTGGCGCGGCCGAGTCCGGCGACGATGCGGCCGAGCCCGTACCCCGGCCCCGTCCCAAGGCCAAGCCGCCCAACTCGCGCCGCCGGGCTTCCGCCTGACCACCCGGCCCGCGAACACGATGCTAGACAGGCAGATGACCCGTGACGGGCACCTGGTCCCGCACTGGCCGGGAAGGCTCGTTGACCTTCCCGATGGCGAGCGCGTCTACATCGCCTCGACGTCGGATCCGGGCGCGCGACCAATGCCGGTAGCGGCCCCCGAGCCAGTTCTGTGCGTGCACGGAATGGCGGGATCGACCACGAACTGGACCGACTTCATGGCCGAGATCGCTGGCGACTTCGACTGTGATGCCGTTGACCTGCCCGGTTCCGGGTGGTCCCCGCCGCCCGCCACGATGGCCGGGTACTCGATCGCCGCGCTGGCCGCCGTCGTGACGCGGGTCATAGAGCAGCGGGGCCGTGGGCCGGTGCACCTGGTCGGCAATTCGATGGGCGGCCTCATCCTGGTCCGGGTGGCGGCCACTCGCCCGGATCTCGTCCAGACCCTGACGCTGGTCTCGCCCGCGCTACCTGACCGGCTGATTCGCCCGTCGGCGATCAGGGTCCCACTGCTCGGCCTGCCGATGATTGGCGAGTGGCTGCTCGGGCGCGAGGACGAGTTCCCGGCCGAGTCCCGGGTCCAGGAGCTGCTGAGCGCGCTCTTCCACGACGCGGCCACCGTGAACCCGCAGCGCTTCCACGAGGCCGTGGCGGAGATGGAGCGCCGCGTCGCGCTCGGGTACGCCAACGAGTCGCTGGCGGGCGCGGCCCGGGCCATCACCGCCGAGTACTTGCGCCCGGCCCGGGCTGCCGGGAACGCCTGGCGGCTCGCCCGCGCGGTCAGCTGTCCCGTCCTGGCCATCTACGGCAGCCATGACCGGCTCGTGAACCCCAAGCTGGCGGGCCGGACCGCACGGGAGTTCCCTGACTGTCACGTTATCGTTTTGCCGTACACCGGCCACGTGGCCCAGATGGAGCATCCGGCCCGGGTCGCCACCGAGTTCAGGGAGTTCGCCGCCGCGCGGCGATCGGGGAATGCCGACCGGGGCGTGCGGGTTGCAGCCCTTGACGGGAAAACTTTGAAGTAACTGGAGCTGCACAGTGACGCTTCCACCGCTGGTCGAGCCGGCCGCCGAGCTGTCGGTTGACGAGGTCAAGCGCTACTCGCGCCACCTGATCATCCCCGACGTGGGAATGACAGGGCAAAAGCGCCTCAAGAACGCCAAGGTGCTCGTGGTGGGCGCGGGCGGTCTCGGGTCCCCGGCCCTCCTGTACCTGGCCGCGGCCGGCGTCGGCACGCTCGGCATCGTCGACTTCGACACGGTCGACGAGTCGAACCTGCAGCGGCAGATCATCCATGGCGTCGCGGACGTGGGCAAGTCGAAGGCCGAGTCGGCGCGCGACTCAATCGCCGAGGTCAACCCGTACGTGAAGGTGATCTTGCACCAGGACCGGCTGGACTCCTCCAACGTGATGGAGATCTTCGAGCCGTATGACCTGATCGTGGACGGCACCGACAACTTCGCCACCCGCTACCTGGTCAATGACGCGGCTGTGCTGCTGCACAAGCCGTATGTCTGGGGGTCGATCTACCGCTTCGACGGCCAGGCCAGCGTCTTCTGGGCGGACTACGGCCCCTGCTACCGCTGCCTGTACCCCGAGCCGCCGCCGCCCGGCATGGTCCCCTCCTGCGCCGAGGGCGGCGTCCTCGGCGTGCTCTGCGCGTCGATCGGCTCCATCCAGGTCAATGAGGCCATCAAGCTGATCGCCGGCATCGGCGAGCCGCTGGCCGGACGCCTGATGATCTACGACGCGCTGGAGATGACGTACCGCTCGGTGCGGGTGCAGAAGGACCCGGAGTGCGCGGTCTGCGGAAAGAACCCGTCGGTGACCGAGCTGATCGACTATGACGCGTTCTGCGGCGCCATCTCCGAGGAGGCGGCGGAGGCCGCCATCGGGTCCACCATCACCGCGCGCGACCTCCAGGGAATGCTCGACCGGGGCGACAACATCTACCTTGTGGACGTGCGCGAGCCCAATGAGTACGAGATCGTCTCGATCCCGGGCGCGACCCTCATCCCCAAGGGCGAGTTCCTGTCCGGCGCGGCCCTGTCCCAGCTCCCGCAAGACAAGCAGATCGTGCTGCACTGCAAGAGCGGTGCGCGCAGCGCCGAGGTGCTTGCCGTGCTGAAGGACGCGGGATTCAAGGATGCCGTCCACGTCGGCGGAGGCGTGCTCGCCTGGGTCAGCCAGGTCGACCCAAGCCTCCCAACTTACTGACGCCCGCTGTCACAAATCGCGTAAGTAGCCTCCCACCCCGATGGGTACATAACGGACCAGGGCAATGGTGTCGGGTGGAGGTCGTTATCGATTCTGGCGACGGTGCGACCCAGTCGTATGAGATCGCCGCGACGCGAGCCGGGCGGCGGGTTGAGGTCAGTACTGGACGCGGAATCGTCGAGGTGAGCGAGGTCACCCGGACAGGGACGGTCGTACGCACCGCGCGATTCATGTCCAGCCGCGTCGTTGCCCTGGTCGAGCACCCGGTTGATACCAGCGCGGCCGACTAACCGGCGGTACCTGGCGGCTGCGAGTGCATTAGCATGCGCGGGTGGATCTACTCGAACCAGTTGTGCAGCCCTACGCCTGGGGGTCGCGGGAGGCGATCGCGGAGCTCCAGGGCAGGCCGGTCCCTTCGCCGGGGCCAGAGGCCGAGCTGTGGATGGGCGCGCACCCCTCGGCCCCGTCAGGCGTAGAGCGAGACGGTCGGCATACCACCCTGGACGCCGTCATCGCGGCCGACCCGCAAGCCGCCCTCGGGCCCGAGGTCGCCGCGCGGTTCGGCGGCAGGCTGCCGTTCCTGCTCAAGGTCCTCGCCGCGAGCAGTGCGCTGTCCATTCAGGTGCACCCGTCCAGGGCACAGGCCGAGGCCGGATACCGGGCCGAGGCGGAGCGTGGCCTAGCGCCCGGCGACAAGAGCCGCAACTACGTTGACGACTGGCCCAAGCCCGAGATCCTCTGTGCCCTCACCCGCTTCGAGGTGCTGGCCGGCCTGCGCGCCCCGGCCGACGCGGCCCAGCTGCTGGCGAGGCTGGGCGTGCCGGCGTTGTCACCCCTCGCGTCCGAGCTCGAGGCGGCCGCCGGCCGCGGCGAGGCCGCGGGGGGAGACCCGAGTGCCCTCGGCCGCGTGCTTGCCCGCATCCTCGGCTGGCCCGCCGACAGCAGCCAGCAGCTGATTGGGTCGGTGGTCGCCGCCTGCGAGCAGGTCGCGGCCGGATCGGGCCGCTATGCGGCCGCCTGCGCCGCCACCGTAAGGATCGCCGCCGAACACCCCGGTGACCTGGGCATCATCGCGTCACTGCTGCTGCGCTACGGGGTCCTTGAGCCGGGCGAGGCTGTCTTCCTCCCGGCCGGCGGACTGCACGCCTACCTGCGCGGCACCGGGGTCGAGCTGCTCGCCAACTCAGACAACGTCGTCCGAGCGGGCCTGACCAGCAAGCACATCGACATCCCCGAGTTGCTGAAGCTGGCCGACCCCGCCGTCCCCGTGCCCCGGCTGATGCCCCGCGACCTAGGCGATGGCATCGCCGTCTACGACTCGCCCGCCCCCGAGTTCCGGCTCTACCGGGCCTCGCTTGGTGACCGCGCGGTCACCGTGCCCGGTGCGGGTCCGCGCCTGGTGTTCGTGGTGGCAGGCACGCTCGAGGTGCGGGACACGGCGGCCGGCCCAGTCAAGCTCGGCCGGGGCGAGTCCGCCTTCTTGCCCTTCTCCGACGGCGCCGCCACCGCGAGCGGCCCAGCCGAGGCCTTTATCGCCAGCGTCGCGTCAGCCCTGCATCAGTGATGCTGGAACGGTGGCGGCGGCCGACGGTCGACCGCGCTGGCCCGGTTGGCGATGATGGCCGCGACGGGCGGGATCACCAGGGCCACGGCGGACATGATGATCGCGGCGAGCAGGGAGAAGCGGTAGACCACCTCCCACGCCAGGATGATGAGCGCCACGCACGTTCCCATCAGCGCGAAGTACAGGCGCTTGTCCCGCCGGGGCGGCTCAGGCACCGGCAGATCACGATCGTCAAACCCTTGGCGCGACATCACCAGCCACCTTACGCCCGGCCCCGTCAGGGATAATGGTGGACATGTCGATGCGGGAAGAACTGGCCACCTCGTTTGGCCAGGTGGCGGACAGCTACGACAAGGTCCGCCCAGGGCCGGCGCCGGAGGCGGTGGACTGGCTGCTGCCCGACGGCTGCCTGGTCGCGGTCGACCTGGCCGCCGGCACGGGACTGTTCACCCGTGCGGTTGAGGGACGGGTCCCGCGGGTTGTCGCCGTCGAACCGGACGAGCGGATGCGGGGCGTGCTCGCCCAGCGGTCACAGGGAGTCGAGGTGCTGGCGGGAACCGCTGAGGAGATCCAGCTGCCGGACTCCTTCGCCGACGTGGTTCTCGTCTCGACCGCCTGGCACTGGTTCGACCCCGAGCGCGCCGTCCCCGAGATCGCCCGTGTACTGAAGGACGGCGGGCGCCTCGGCGTCCTGTGGACAAGCCGGGACCGCGATCAGGACTGGGTCGCCGAGCTTGACCTGCTCCGCGACGGACGCGCCGGGGAACCACAGACGATCGCCGAGGTCAGGGCGCAGCTCGAGGAGCATCATTCGGTGGTCCTGCCCAGCCAGGCGCCGTTCGGCCCGGCCGAGGCCGCCTCCTTCGGGTTCACGCGAACGCTCCCGGTCGACGACACGCTCGACTGGCTCGCCACCAACAGCCTGTTCATCACGGCCACTGAAGCGGACCGGGTGGCTCGCCTGGCGCGGCTCCGTGCCTCGCTGATGAAGCGGCTAGGCGGAAACGGGCTTGTCGACATGCCGCTCAGGTCCTGGTGCTGGCGCGCGACCCGGCTACCGCGCGGCGGCTGTTAGCACTCGTTAAGGAACGAAACCGGCTTGTCGCCCGCGCTCCGGTAGCTCAGCCCCTAACATTTCGATGTGGCGATTGACTGGGAACGGCAGCCGTGGACCGGCGGGCGGCACGCTGACCCCAGCCAGCCAGGGCAGCGCGGGCGGCGAGTCGCGCTAGCCGCGCTGCTCCTCGGCGCCCTGGTGCTTGTCTTCTCCGCGTACCAGGTCTACAGCGCGATCATGCCAAGGAAGTTCACTGCCGGGCAGCAGCAGCAGATCATGGCCTGGGAGGTTGCCGCCCGCTGGCGGGAACTGCCCGCCGGGACCATCTTCCCCGCCAGCGCTACCTACCCTCCGCCCCAGCAGCTCCAGGACGGCGGGCCGCTGACGCTGACCACCCGCCGCCTCGGCATCGCACCGCAGGCGACTTGCCCGCAGGCCACGGACCCCGCCGCGGCCGCCGTGCTCGGCCGGGCCGGTTGTGCGGCCCTGCTCCGCGCTACCTACGTGGACGGGACCGGCAGCTTCCTGGTGACCGTCGGCGTGGCCGCATTTCCCGATGCCGCCCAGGCGGCCGCGGCCGCGCGGCAGCTTTCCGCGTTGGGCTCGGCGCGGTCGGGCGCGCTCGCGCCCGGCGTCGAGGCGGCGTCGTTCACGGGGACGCTGGCGAGCGGGTTCACCGACACCCGTCGGCAGCTGTCTGGCAGCCTCAGCGCCGGTCCCTATGTCGTGCTGTACACCCTTGGCTACACCGACGGCCGGCCAAAGGTTGCGGTTTCAGGTGACGGGTACGCCTTCGCGGAGATGACCAGCATGGCCGAGGGGCTAGCGGGCGACATCGCCAACCGCCTGGCCGCCTCGCCGCCAGCGCCACACTGTCCCGGAGTCCCCGGATGCTAAGGGTGCCAATGTCTCGTGGCGTGCTCAGGAGTGGCTTGCTCAGGACAGGGTCACTGGCCCTGGGCGCGTCGCTGGCGCTGATCGGGTCGCTGGCCCTGGCGGGACCGCCCGCGCAGGCAGCACCGTCGGACGAGATCAGGTCAAGTCAGCAGTGGGTGCTGAACATGCTTGACCTTCCCGCGGCCTGGAATGTCAGCCAGGGCGCGGGCGTGACGGTCGCGGTCATCGACAGTGGCGTGAACCCGTCAGTAAGCGACCTAGCCGGCAGCGTGCTGACCGGTCCCGACCTGACCGGCCTGAGCACCCAGCCGAGCGATCCCGACTGGGGCGTGCACGGGACCTGGATGGCCTCCATCGTCGCCGGTCACGGGCACGACGGTGGCAGCGACGGCATCGTCGGCGTAGCGCCACAGGCGAAGGTCCTGTCGATCCGCGTGATTCCGGACAAGGGCGATCCTGGCTATCGCGCCTATGACGATGAGAAGGAGGCGCGGATCCAGCAGTCGCTGGCCAGCGCCATCATGGATGCCGCCCGTGACGGCGCCAAGGTCATCAGCATGTCGATCGGTTACTCCACGCCGAGTAGCGCGGTCCGGGCCGCGCTGCAGTATGCCCAGTCACGCGGGGTCGTCCTCGTGGCGTCCTCGGGCAACTCGGGCCAGGATGACCAGGTCCGGTCGAGCAACCTGGCCCCGGTGTCGTTCCCCGCGGAGTATCCCGGCGTGCTCAGCGTGGCCGCCGTCAACTCCGCCGGCACGGTCGCGAGCTTCTCTAGTGACAACCTGTCGGTCCAGGTCGCCGCACCCGGCGTGAACGTGCCCGCCGAGGGCAGGGACGGGGGGTACTGGCTCGTCAGTGGCACCAGCCCCGCCTGCGCCCTAGTGGCTGGGGTCGCGGCGCTGATCGAGTCCAGGTACCCGGGGATGTCGCCTGGGCTGGTCGATGCGGCGCTCACCTCTTCGGCCAGCGGCACGGGCTACAACACGAAGACCGGCTTCGGCACGGTGAACGCGGCGGCGGCCCTGCGTGCCGCGGGCCAGCTGGCTGCCGCGAAGCCACGCAGCTCCCCGCAGGCCTCGTCGGGACTGTTCGGCGGCGGCCCCGCCGCCGTTCCCGCGGCGCCAATCGCACCTCGCGGCGCTGGGCAGGGCGTCCTGTACGGCCTGCTCGGGCTGGCAGGCCTGGGCCTGCTGGTCTACGGCTGGCGGCGGCTGGCCCGCCGCCGGGCCGAGCCGGCCCCCACCCCGGAATCTGCCAGGCTCACCTATCAAGGGCCGCCGCGCTATCAGTCGCCCCCGCGCTATCAGGGACCGCCGGGCTACCAGGGGCCACCGCCCTACCAGGGGCCACCCCGCCAGCACCAGCCGGCCCCGCCCCGCCCCGAGAGGTCACCCCGCCAGCACCAGCCGGCCCCGCCCCGCCCCGAGAGGTCACCCCGCCAGCACCAGCCGGCCCCGCCCTGGCAGTACCAGGAATCGGGGTACTACGCCGCGCCGGTGGCCTACCCAGGCCCGGACGAGCAGCGGCCATCGCCGGCCCCCTGGCCCGATGGCCGCCGCCAGTGAGCGAGGAGGCCGCCGACCCAGAGTCGGGCCGGGCTATCGGCGAGTACGCCGACCGGGTCCTTGACGTGGTGGAGCGGATCCCGGCCGGCCGCGTGATGTCCTACGGGGACATCGCCGAGTACCTGGCGGAAGGCGGCCCGCGACAGGTGGGCCGGGTGCTCGCGATCTACGGTGGCAGTGTTGCCTGGTGGCGGGTGATCCACGCCGACGGCACCCCGGCACCCGGTCACGACCGTGCCGCCCTCGAGCACTACAACGCGGAGGGCACCCCGCTGCGCTCGGCCCGGTCGCCGGTGCGCGTTGACATGCGCAAGGCCCGCTGGGGCGGCGACTAGCAGGCTGGGACATGCCCGGCCCTAGCTGGACAGCTTGATGTCATCAATCGCTTGTAGTTTCTATCGAAGCAGAGTAGCATTACATGTAGCTCATAAAGATCGCTAGCGGCCGCGGGGAGGTGCGTGCGATGGGTGGCTTGGGACAGGGCGGTCTCGGCAACCACGCTGGCTTCGGGGGAGCCGGTGGCTTCCAGGGAGGCGCCAGCGTTCCCGCCGCGGTGCCGCATGAGCCTCGCCCGCGCGACGAGCGGCTCAATCTGTTCGGACAGGGCCAATGGGCGGATGACGCCCCAGGATCAGCGTGGCTGGCGTTGCAGGCGGATGACGTCTCCCGGCCGGAGGTGCTGGCCCAGGCGACCACCAGCGAGGTTCTCGGCATCGGGCGCAGCTGGAAGGCCCTGGAGACCTGGACGTTCAGCCGTAAGCTCGCCGTGGTGCGGGAACTGATCCGCCGCCATCCGCTGAACGAGTGCCGGGAGCCGGGTGGGCTGCCGAGCGAGTGGACGCCGGAGTTGCACCACGAGGTGGCCGCCGCTCTGGGGTTCTCCCCTGTCACCGCGGGGAAGCTGGTCCGCCTCGCCTGGACACTGGACACGCGGCTGCCGGGGATTGGGCAGGCCCTGGAGGAAAACCGGCTGGATCCAGCCCGGGCACGGCTGATCGTGGACGGCACGAGCGTCCTGGACGACGAGCGGAAGCTCGCGATGGCCGAGCGGATCATCCTGGACGGGCTGCCGCGTTGCCGGACCTGGAGCGCGCTGGAGCGACTGGTGGAGCGGGCGGTGATCTCCGTGGACCCAGACGGCGCGAAGCGTCGGCGGGAGAAGGCGGAGCAGGAGCACGCCCGGCTGCGGTTCTGGCGGGAAAGCTGCGGAACCTGCGCGATCCAGGGAGTGGGCCTCCCGGCTGATGAGGCGCTCGCCGCGATGGCCCACATCGAGGGCCGCGTGCGGGAGTACCAGGAAGCCGGGATAAAGCGGCCGGTCGACATCCTGCGCGTGATGGCCTTCGCTGACCTCATCAACGGCGTGACCGTCAGGCAACGGGCGGCATGGTCGCACGCGGACGCCGCCGCCCGCGACGCCCAGGAGCCCAACCACCCCAGGGAGCGCAACGAAGCCGAAAAGGCCCAGCAATCCCAATCCCAGCCACCCCAACCCCACCAACCCCAGCAACTCAGCCTGCCCGGACGGGTCAACCTGACGGTTCCCGCCGCGGCCCTGGAATGGCTGGCCGAGTGGTCCTCCGAGCACGCCGAGACCCCAGCCTGTGCCGGTCCCCGGCCAACGTGCGGGAACCACGACGACGGGAGCATGGCCGTCAGGCAGGACCTGGTCTTCCCGCTACTTACCCTGCTTGGCCTGGCGGACCGGCCCGGTGAGGCCTACGGACTTGGATCACTCGACGCGGCGCTCGTGCGCGAACTGACGGCGGCGGTCGGGCGGCACCCGGACAGCAGGTTCTGCCTGACGGTAACCGATGACCACGGCCACGCGATTGGGCACGGCTGCTGCAAGCCCCTGCGCGGCGCGAGCCCGGGGGACGTCACCACCCGCCCTGACCGGGCCACGATCACCCACTCGGGCCGGGCCGGCCCCGACGGCGGGTTCGGATCGTGGATCCTCACCGTGCCCGGGGTGCCGCTGCCGTTCGTCGTTGACATCGACCCGGTGCCCACCTACGACTGTGACCATCGCTTCGAGTCCGCCCGGCACGACCCGGGGGCCAAGCTTCGCCACCTCGTTCAGGTCAGGGACGGAACATGCTCCTTCCCCGTCTGCGCAAGGCATGCCAGGGAGTCGGACTTCGAGCATGCCGTCGCATTCCATCAGGGGGGCCGGACTTGCGCCTGCAACGCCCATGCCTGCAGCCGGTCCTGCCACCGTGCCAAGCAATCGCGCGGCTGGCAGGTGACCAAGCCCCGGCCCGGCTGGACCCGGTGGACAACCAAGGCTGGCCGCACCTACCTGCAAGGCCCCTGGCGCTACCCAAGCTGACGGAGCAGTTCCGCCAGCGAGCGCATGCAGTCGACTGCGGCCGCCGCTGGGCGGGCGGCGCGCAACTGGTCGCTGAACACCTCGAGTGACCAGGGGCCGCGGTATCCCGCGCTGGCGAGGATGGCGGCGAAGCCGGTGACGTCAAGGTCGCCGTGGCCAGGCAGGCAGCGGTGGTGGCGGCTCCAGGTGAGCAGGTCCAGCTTCATCATGGGAGCGTCGGCCAGCTGGGCGAAGAAGATCTTCTCGCCCGGGATCTGCCGGATCTCGCCGGGGTCGTGCTGCTGGGCCAGGATGTGGAAGGAGTCCAGGCATACCCCGAGGGCCGGGTGCCCGGCGGCCTGGACTATCTGCCAGCCGTGCCGGTAGTCACTGACCCGGGTGCCCCACGACAGGGCCTCCCAGGCCACCCGCATGCCGCGGGCGTGGGCCCGGTCGGCGAGCACCATGAGCTGGCTCGCGGCCAGGTTGTCGTCGTCGATGGCCCACGGGCTGGTACTCGAGCAGGCCAGAAGGGTGTCCGCGCGCAGGGCAGCCATCGTGTCGAAGGCCCGCTCGGCCCGGTCGAGGCTACCAGCCAGCTGGCTGGCGGGAACGGCCTCGAAATCCCTGAAGGGCTGGTACAGGTAGATGCGAAGGCCGAGGTCCTCGGCCGCCTGGCCCGCCTCGGCCGGGGACAGTCGACTGGCCTCCAGGTCTGCCTCGCACAGCTCCACGCCGTCGAGACCCGCGGCGGCCGCGGCCGCCAGCTTCTCCCCGAGCGTGCCGTTACCGAGCGAGACGGTCGCGACGGACCGCCTCACCGTGCCGGGCTTCCTGGTGGCCGGAATGGTTGCTTCGCTGGTCATGGTCATGGCTGGGTTCTCCTCGGTGCGACTCGGTGCGACTCGGTGCGAGCCGGTGCGACTCGCCGCGAGCCGGTGCGACTCGCGTGTGATCTGCCTGCCGTGGAGTCGGTGCCGCGGCCGCCAAGCGTTGCCCTGCGGCAGGTTAGTCCGTATTTGTAATCGATCGCATGCATATGGTAACTGTTAGGCCGGGCGGGCGGAAGAGGGGGAACGCGGGACGCTCAACCGCGCCTCGAATGTCAGTGGTCCGTGGTGGAATGCAGGGGATGAACGGTTATCGGCTGGTCAGGGCGCCAGCCTCGGCGGGCCATGGGCAGCAGGCGCCACGGCTCGACGAGGCTCAGCAGCGCGTGGTCGATCACGCCGGCGGCCCGCTGCTTGTGCTGGCCGGCCCGGGCACCGGCAAGACCACGACGATCGTCGAGGCGGTGGCGGCGCGGATCGGCCGCCGCGACATTGACCCCGGCCGCATCCTGGTCCTGACGTTCAGCCGCAAGGCGGCCGGCGAACTGCGCGAGCGGATCACCGCCCGGCTGCGCCGAGCTACCCGTGAGCCGCTGGCGCTCACCTTCCACAGCTACGCCTACGCGCTGGCCCGCCGGGAGTTCATCTTGCGCGGTGAGGAGCCGCCACGGCTGCTTTCCGCTCCTGAGCAGCTGCTTGAGATCCGCCGCATGCTGCACGGCGAGATCGCCGACGGTGCCAGCCGGTGGCCGGAGCGGCTGTGGCCGGCCCTGCCCACCCGCGGCTTCGCCGAGGAGCTCAGGGACGCGGCGATGCGGGCCGCCGAGCGTGGCCTTGACGGCAAGGCGCTGCGCCGTCTGGGGCGGGGGGCACGGCGTGACGACTGGGTGGCCGTCGGCGAGTTCCTCGACCGGTACGCGGCGCGGTTCGACCTGGCCCCCGTGCCCGCCTATGACTACGCGGAGATCATCCGGATGGCGGCGGCGCTGCTGTCCCGCGAGGAGACCAGGCAGCGCGAGCGTGCCGCCTACGACGCGATCTTCGTCGATGAGTACCAAGACAGCGACCCGGCCCAGGAGTCGCTGCTGCTCGCCCTGGCTGGTGATGGCCGTGAGCTGATCGCGGTGGGCGACCCCGACCAGTCGATCTACGGGTTCCGCGGTGCCGACGTGCGCGTCCTGACCAGGTTCCCTGAGAAGTTCCTCGCACCGGACGGCAGCCCGGCCCCGGTGATCGCCCTGCGTACCTGCCGCCGCAGCGGCCCGGTCCTGCTCGCGGCCTCACGCCGGGTAGCTAGCCGCCTTCCGCATGCCCCCGGGGTACCCGCCGCCGATGACGTCTTCGGCAACATCCCGCATCGCGCACTGGCGGCGCTGCCGGAGGCGGCGCCCGGTGAGGTTCGCGTCCTCGTCGCCGACTCGGCCACCCAGGAAGCGGCGCTGGTCGCGGACATCCTGCGCCGCGCCCATCTTGCCGACGGCGTGTCATGGAGTGCGATGGCGGTCCTGGTCCGCTCGACCCAGCGGCAGGCCCCGCTGCTGCGCCGGGCACTGGCGGCGGCCGGGATCCCGGTCAGCGTGGTGGGTGACGACCTGCCGCTTCCTGACGAGCCGGGCACGCGGCCGCTGCTGACGGTGCTGCGGTGCGCGCTGCGACCTGAAGCCCTCGACGATGAGACCGCCGTCGAGCTGCTGACCAGCCCGCTCGGCCAGACCGACGGCCTTGGCCTGCGCAAGCTGCGGCGCGCCCTGGGCGGCCAGTCGCTGCGGACGGCCCTGGTCGCCGCGGAGTCGCTCGACCTGGTGGCCGAGCGCATCGCCGCTCCGGCCCGCCGGGTGGCCGGGGTGCTGGCGGCCGCGCGGCACGCCGTCCGCGCGGGCGGCACCGCCGAGGAGGTGCTGTGGGCGATCTGGAGCAGTTCGGGCCTGGCCGACCGGTGGGAGCGGCTGGCCCAGCATGACCCGTCGGCCGACCGCGACCTGGACGCTGTGCTCGCGCTGCTTGACCGGGCCGCGCGGTTCGCCGAGGAGCTGCCCCCGGGCAGTCCGCAGCTCTTCCTCGACAGCATTGGCGGGCAGGAGATCGCCGGGGACACCCTGGCCGAGCGGGCGGCCCGCCAGGACAGCGTGCGGCTGCTCAGCGCCCACCGGTCCAAGGGACTGGAGTGGGACGTCGTCGTGGTCGCCGGGGTGCAGGAGGAGATCTGGCCAGACCTGCGGACGCGGGGCTCGCTGCTGGGCGTGGACGAGCTGGCCGAGGCGGCCAGCCCGGACGCCGCGCAGCTGCCTACCGACGCCGCCGCGGCCGCCCTGGCGGCCAGGCTCCTGGCCGAGGAACGCCGGCTGTTCTACGTCGCGGCGACGCGGGCAAGGAAGCTGCTTGTCGTGACCGCGGCGGGCGGGGCGGAATCGGACCTGCGCCCGTCCCGCTTCCTGGCCGAGCTCGCCGGTGACGACATCGAGATGGAGCGGGCGGGGGCACACGCCCGCTGGCTGTCACTGCCGGTGCTCGTGGCTGACCTGCGCCGGGTGGCCGCCGACCCGGCGAGGACGGTGGCGCTCCGCCAGGCCGCGGCCGCGCAGCTCGCCCGGCTCGCGCAGGCCGAGGTGCGCGGAGCCGACCCGGCGCAGTGGTATGCCCTGACCGAGCTGTCCGACGACGGCCCCATCGTGGCCGATGGCGAGTCGGTTCGCCTTTCGCCCTCCCAGGTCGAGGCGTTCGCCCGGTGCGGCCTGCGCTGGCTGCTTGAGGCGGCCGTCGGTGCCGGAAAATCGGATGTCCTGCGTCACCTGGGGACCGTAATCCACGCTGCGGCGGTCCTCATTGCCGACGGAGCTACAGAACGGGACGTGGCATCTCGCATCGATGACATATGGCATCACCTCGACTTTGGCAGTGTCTGGTACGGATCACGCCAGCGAGAGCTGGCTGAGCAGATGGTGCGAAAGTTCCTCGACTGGCATGCCGCTAACCCGCGCGAACTGCTGGCCGCCGAAGAGGCCCTCAGGGTCAGGGTTGGCCAGGTGGAGATCACCGGCCGGGTGGATCGCCTTGAGGAAGATGGCCAGGGCCGGGCGGTCATCGTCGACCTCAAGACCGGGTCGTCCTCGCCCCGCGACGACGAGGTGGACAGGCACCCTCAGCTGGGGGTTTACCAGCTTGCTGTGCTGCTCGGGGCGTTTGAGCGGCTCGGGGTGACGGAGCCGGGCGGCGCCGAGCTCGTCCAGCTGGGCAAGGCCGGGCTTACCGCCCGGGCGAAGGTCCAGCGGCAGCCGGCACTGGCAGAGGATTCCGAGCCGGGCTGGGCTAAGGACCTCGTCGAGGCGGTGGCGGGGGGCATGGCGGGCTCGGTCTTCCGCGCCCGGGTCAATCCGGGCTGCCGGACGTGCCCGGTTGCCTCCTGCTGTCCCGTGCACCCCGACGGAGGCCAGGTCGGCTAGTGCCGGGGCTGGGGCCGCGGGCCGTCGCTTATGTTACTTGGTGGTAACATAAGCCGTTAGCTAGGTGAAACGTGATACCGGGGGTGCGCTGGTGGCAAGTGATGGACACGAGGACCGGCATGCCTGGGCCGCTGGCCTGGAGGACCTGGGCGGCGGGCTGTACCGCATTCCCCTGCCGCTCCCGGGTGACGCGCTGCACGCCGTCAACGTCTACGCGATCATTGGGCCCGCCGGCGTCGACCTGATCGACTCGGGGATGGCCATCGTGGCCGCGCGGGAGAAGCTGACGGCATCCCTGGCGCGGCTCGGCGCTGGCCTCGGCGACATCCGCAACTTCTTCATCACGCACATTCACCAGGATCACTACACGCTTGCCGTGGAGCTGCGCACCACGCTGGCGGGAAGGATCAGCCTCGGTGCCGGAGAGCGGGTCAACCTGGAGGCCATCCACACGGCGCAGGCGCAGCGGAAGCTTCCCGGCTTCATCGAGATGCTCCCGGCACTGGGGGCCGCTGAGCTGGCCGACAAGGTCACGGCGGCGTTCACCGCCGAACTCGCGGGCCCGGCCGCCGGGCTGAGGTGGGAAGACCCCGACGAGTGGCTCGACGACGGCATGGTGCTCGACCTGGGCCAGCGCACGCTACGTGCCATCCACACCCCCGGACATACGGCCGGGCACGTCGTCTTCCACGACGAGGCGAGCTCACTGCTGTTCGCCGGCGATCACGTACTCCCGCGCATCACCCCGTCGATCGGCTTCCAGCCCGCCATCACCAGGACCGCGCTTGCCGACTTCCTCACCTCGCTGCAGCTGATGCTCAAGCTGCCCGACTCCCGGTTGCTGCCGGCCCACGGGCCGGTCGGCGAGAGCACCCACGCGCGGGTGAACGAACTGCTCGAGCACCACGAGGGCCGGCTGGCCCAGGCGCTTGAGTGCGCCTCGGGCGGCCCGGTGACCGCATTCGACGTGGCCAGCGAGATCGGCTGGACTCGCCGGATGCGGAAGCTCGCCGACCTCGACCCGATGAGCCAGATACTCGCCATCGGCGAGACCGCCGCTCACCTGGAGGTCCTGGTGGCCAGGGGCCAGCTCGTCCGCCGGACCTCCGCTGCGGGCGTCGACATCTACAACGCGCAGAATGTCCTTCCCTTCTGATGGAATGGGGACGTGCCCGTCCAGTACACCCCCGAGCAGCTCGCGCGGCTGCTGAGGCTGCCTGAGCCCACCCGGGAGCAGGCCGCCGTGATCGGCGCGCCGCTGCGGCCGATGGCGGTCATCGCCGGTGCCGGATCCGGCAAGAGCGAGACGATGGCCGCGCGCGTCGTGTGGCTGATCGCCAACCGGATGGTCCGCCCCGACCGCGTGCTCGGCCTGACCTTCACGCGCCGGGCGGCGGCCGAGCTCGCCGAGCGGGTCAGGTCCCGCATGGACCGGCTCCGTCGCGCCGGGCTCGCGGGGACAGCAGCGGAGGCCGACGAAAACGCGGCGGGCGCGTGGGCGGGAGACCCGGTGATCGGGACCTACCACGCCTATGCCGGACGGCTGGTCAGCGACCACGCCCTGCGAGAGGGAATAGAGCCCTCCTTGCGGCTGATCACCCCGGCACCGGCCTGGCAGCTGGCGGCCTCGATCGTCGCCGCCTATGACGGGCCGATGGACCAGATCGGCTGGACCCCTCAGACGGTCACGACGGCCGTGCAGCAGCTCACGGGAGACCTCGCCGAGCACCTGCGCTCGCCCGCGGACATCGTCGGGCTGGGGCAGTGGCTGGACGCTCGGTACGCCGCCATGCCGAAGAAGACGGCGGCGGCCAGGAAGGTCCTGGAAACCCAGCGGGCCAGGGAGCAGCTGCTGCCCATGGTCCGTCGCTACCTGGCGGCCAAGCGGGCAAGGGAAGTGCTCGACCACGGGGACCAGATGGCGCTGGCCGCGAGGATCGCGAGCAGGCACCCTCAGGTCGGGATCATCGAGCGCAGCCGCTACCAGGTCGTCTTGCTCGACGAGTACCAGGACACCAGCCACGCCCAGCTGGTGCTGCTGCTCTCGCTGTTCGGCGGCGGCCACCCGGTCACCGCCGTCGGCGACCCGTGCCAGTCGATCTACGGCTGGCGCGGGGCAAGCGCGGGCAACCTGCTGCGGTTCGCCGAGGACTTCCGCATGAAGGACGGGGACGAGTCACCGGTGCGGGCCCTGTCGGTGAGCTTCAGGAACTCCGGGCAGGTGCTCGACGTCGCCGCCGTCTTGCAGTCACAGCTGCGGGCCGAGGCTCCGGGCGTCCCGCTGCTGATCGCCGCGCCGGACGCGGCCGCGCGAGGAGCCGTCACCTGTGCCCTGCTTCCTACGGTGACGAGCGAGGCGGACTGGGTCGCCGCCCAGGTGGCGGCGTTGCTCGCGCTGCCCCCAGGATGCGCGCCCGACGGCAGGCCCTGGCCCGATGGCCGCTCCAGCGGTGTCCGCCCCTCGGACATCGCGGTGCTATGCCGCAAGCGATCCCAGTTCGAGGCCCTCCGCGGCTCGCTGACGGTGGCCGGCATTCCCTTCGAGGTAGTGGGCCTGGGCGGCCTGCTTGGCCTGCCCGAGGTGCAGGACGTGGTGGCGACGCTGCGGGTCATGCACGACCCGACCGCATCGGACGCCCTCGCCCGCATCCTGACCGGCGCGCGCTGGCGGATCGGCCCCCGCGACCTGATCACGCTGGGAAGCCGGGCTCGGGAGCTGGCCACGGGCCTTGCTGACCTCGCGGCCGGGCGGACCGAGCCGGGCTGGGCCGATGCCCTCACCGAGGTTGTGACCGACCTCACGTCCGAGGGAGGGTCGCTGGTCGAGGCGCTTGACGACCTCGGCGAGCCGGATGGGTACTCCGCCACCGGATACGCTCGCCTGACGGCGCTCGCGGCGGAGCTGCGACGGCTGCGCCAGCACGTGAGCAGGCCGCTGCCTGACCTGATCGCCGAGGTCGAGCGCACGCTCAGCCTGGACATCGAGGTGGCCGCGCGGCCAGGCAGCGACCCTGCCGCGGCCCGCGCCGACCTGGACAAGTTCACCGACGTCGCCGCCACCTTCGCCGGGGACCAGTCCGAGGCCACGCTCGGCGCGTTCCTGGCCTACCTCACGGCGGCGCAGCAGGAGGAGTTCGGCCTGGAGACCGGGCGGGTCGGGGAGGCCGACACGGTCAAGCTGCTCACCGTCCACGCCGCCAAGGGACTGCAGTGGCCCGCCGTGTTCATCCCTGGCCTGGCCGCGGGAGAAAAGTCCCAGGTGTTCCCGGCCCGGCCCCGGACCTCGACCAAGTGGACAGACAACAGCCGGCTGATCCCCTTCGGCCTGCGCGGCGATGCCGCCGACCTGCCCGAGCTCGGCGACCTCGATGCCGACACACTGAGTGCCTTCACCGCCGCCTGCACAGCCCGCGACGTCGCGGAGGAGCGGCGCCTGGCCTACGTGGCGGCGACCCGCGCGGCGTTCTGGCTGGGGTGCTCGGGTTACTGGTGGGGAGACGGCACGGTGCCGCTCGGCCCGTCGGTGTTCCTGACCGAGGTCCGCCAGGCCTGCGAGGCCGGGGCTGGCACCGTCGGTGAATGGGCGCGGCCGCCCGCGGACGACGCAGGCAACCCGCTGCTGGCCACCGTCGAGGAGGCGGACTGGCCGATCACCCCGGCCGGGCGCAACTTCGAGGCCGTCAGCTCGGCTCGCCGCCTGGTGGAGACGGCCATGGGCGCCGGCGGGGCGGCGGACGCCGAAGGGCCGGCGGACGCCGACCCGGCGGTACCGCTCACCGCGGCCGAGGCCGATCTGGTGGCGGCGTGGGAGCTCGACGCCGGGCTGCTGCTGGCCGAGCGCGAGCAGCGGCGCGCTCGCGGCGAGGGGCCAGTTCCCGTCCTGCTGCCGCCGCGGCTGTCGGTGTCAGCCCTGGTCACACTAGCTCGTGACCCCGACGAGCTGGCCCGCCAGGTGCGCAGGCCGATGCCGCAGCCGCCGGCCAGGCAGGCCCGACAGGGCACCGAGTTCCATCAGTGGCTCCAGCAGCGGTTCGGGCAGCAGCGGCTCATCGGCGACGATGACCTGTTCGCCGACCGCGACTCGCCCGCGGACGCGACGCTCGCGTGGCTACGGGACAGGTTCGAGGCGGGGGAGTGGGGCAGCCGCTGGCCCCGCGAGGTCGAGGTTCCGTTCGACACGCTGATCGGCGACCGGCAGGTCCGGGGCCGTATCGACGCCGTCTTCGCCGACGAGGCCGACGGGGGCTACGACGTCGTGGACTGGAAGACCGGCCAGCCGCCCCGCACGACGGCCGGCAAGGAGGCCGTCGCGGTCCAGCTCGCCGCCTACCGGCTCGCCTGGTCGGCCCTGGCCGGGGTCCCGGTCAGCCAGGTCAGGGCGGCGTTCTACTACGTTCGCCACAACCTGACGGTCCGCCCCTCCGACCTCCTCGACGAGGCAGGCCTGGTGGCCCTGATCGACCGGGTGCCGCGTCAGTCGGAGGCGGACAGGTAGCGCTCGACGGTCTCGACCTTGGAAGTCAGCGCGCCGGTCACACCGGGGCGCAGGTCGGCCTTGAGCACCAGGCTGACTCGCGGTGCCCGGGCCGCCACGACGTCGGTCGCCTCCTTCACGACGGCCATCACCTCGTCCCACTCGCCCTCGATCGTGGTGAACATGGCGTCGGTACGGTTCGGCAGGCCGCTGGCGCGGACCACCCGGACCGCCTCGGCGACGGCCTCACCAACGTCTTCGCCGGTGCCAAGCGGGGTGACTGAGAAAGCGATGAGCATAACACCGAAGGCTATAACGCATGCCCGCCGGACGTCCCTCGTGACAGGCGATGGTGAGCGTGAGAACTTCCGTCGTTCCGCCCGGGTCCTGCCTGCCACTCGCAGACACGCCCGGGTGTGTCAGCCTTTGCTACGACACCCAGGTGCCGCAGCCGAAGTCACAGCCCGGGGGAGCGGGACCTGTCAGTCCCAGCCCTGGGCGTCGTCGAGGGTGATGAAGCCGTCGTGGTCGGTGTCGTAGCGGTCGAACTGCCGCTTGATCAGGATGGGGGCGTCGTCGCGGGACAGTCGGCCGTCACCGTCGGCGTCGAAATCCGCCAGGATCTTCTTGAAGTTCGCGATCATGGCGTCGCGTTCGGCGGTGCCTTGGAGTTTGACGTGCGAGAACTGATCAGGGGCATCGACCGGCGCGGCGCCGGGGCTGTTCGATGAGAAGAACGTGACCAGTGTGTTCCGGTCGGTGCCGAGAGTGGTGACGTTGTGCGGGGTGTTTGGCGGCACCCGGACGACTGCGGGACCGGTCATGTCCGCCACCTCGCCATTGAGGGTGAACGCGATCCGGCCCTGTGCGAGCACGAAGATCTCCTCGACATCGTGGGTGTGGATGGGCGGCCCGATGCCCGGCCCGGCCTCGGCGACCTGGATCGTGGCGTTGTCCCACCCGTAGAACTCGCCTTCCATCTCGATGAAGTAGTTACCGCTGCGGATGTCCCAGTAGTTGAACAGCGATTGGTTGGCCAGCACGAATGGCAGTCCGAGCTGGAATATGTTGCCCGGCGTGACCTCGGTCGGCCGTGGCCGCTGGTTGAACTGCGTCATGGTGTTCTCCTGTCTGGGTTCGGTCGTGTCGGACTGGGGGTGTTGGCTCGGTTGAGTGTGTTCAGGCCGGTTTGGCGGCGGTGCGCGGCAGTAGCCAGACCAGGGCTAGGCAGGCCACGATGATCATCGCGACGGTGAAGGTGCTAGTGGTCATCGCGGTGACGCCGCCGCGGGCGGCGCTGACCTTGAAGTAGATGCTGGTGACGACCGCGGCGCCGATCGCGGAGGCGAGCTGCTGGACGGCGCTGAACGAGCCGCTGGCGCTGCCGGCCTCGTCTTGGGTGACATCGCCGATCGCGACGTCGTACAGGCTGGTGATGCACGTCCCGATGCCTAGCCCTAGGACGTAGACGGACGGGATCGTCAGGTATCCGGTGACACCGTTCCCCTCGGCCAGCACCGTAGCCGACAGCCCGAGGGCCCCGGCCAGTGCCGCGGCGAGGCCGAGGAAGACCAGGGTGCGGCCGAGCCGCTGCACCAGCGGCCGGCCGACGAGGGAGGCGGTGATGAACCCGGCTGCCATCGGCGCGAGCGTGAGCGCGGCCTTGTCCGCGCTGTAGTGCTCGGACAGCTGGAAGAACAGCGAGATCAGGTAGGTGAGTCCGGCGAGGGCGGCGAAGAACGCCAGGCCGAGGACCAGCCCGGAGGTGAACCCCTTGTTGCGCAGCAGCGATGGCTTGATCAGCGGGCTGGGCGCACATCGCTGACGGACCGAGAAGGCCGTGAACAGGACGGCTCCGACGCCCAGGCTGGCGGCCGGTGCTGCGGTCCAGCCGTTGGTCGAGCCCTGGATCAGGCCGTAGATGAGGGCGAGCATCATCAGCCCGAGCAGGCCCGAGCCGAGGACGTCGATCGGCTCGGCGGATATCGGCTGGTCCCGGGGCAGCAGCCAGAACGCGGCGATCAAGCCCGCGCTTCCCAGCACGATGTTGATCAGGAACACCGGCCGCCAGCCCAGCCCGGCCAGGTCGGCGCTGATGATGAACCCGCCGGCGATGGGCCCGAGCACGGCCGACAGGCCGAGCACCGGCCCGAAGGCGGCAAAGGCACGCGGCAGCTGCTCCCGGGAGCAGCTGGCCATGAGGATGCTGATGCCCTGCGGGATCAGCAGCGCGCCGAAGGCCCCCTGCATGAGTCGGCCGGCCACGATCATGGCCGGGTCGGCGGCCAGGCCGCAAATTGTGGAGGCCGCCACGAACCCGGCGATGCCGGTCAGGTACAGGCGACGCTTGCCGTACCGGTCGCCGAGCCGGCCGCCGATGACCAGGAAGGTGCCGATCGCGAGCTGATAGCTGGCGCCCAGCCACTTGATCAGCGACTCGCCGCCGCCGATGTCACGCACGATGGACGGCGCCGCGATGTTGGTGATCTGCGAGTCCATCAGGTCCAGCATGCTCGCCACGATCACGATGGCCAGGATGGCGCGCAGCCGCGGCGTCAGCCGGGACGGATCGGCGGCTGTTTCCTGCCCGGCGGCCGCGGCCGCCGGGCGGCCTTGCTGCGGGACAGCAGTCATGAGATACCTCCGTTGCCGCTGCGCCTGTGCCGGGCCGGGCCCGGTCTCCCGGCTCTAGCCTCGGGACCGCCAGGGCGAGCAGGCAATCGCCCGATTGAGGTGACTCGGCCGCCCGTCTGGTTGCGGGCCTGATCATCACCAGTCGGCGTCATGCTGGCCGTCCTGTCGGTCCACGCTGCGCAGTTCGAGAAGTTCCAAGCCGAGGGCCTCGCACTCGGCGAGCACGCCGTAGAGCGCGGCCTGGTCGCTCAGCACGCCGGTCAGGATCGTGTCGCTGCCCCGGGTTCTGGCTTGCAGCGCAGGGAACGCGGAGCGGAGCGTCTCGCCTAGGCGGCCGCGGACGCGGATCGCATAGCGCCGCGGCTGCGGGCCGCGCTGCCCGCCGGTCACGAGGCGGCCGTGCCGGAGGCGGCCGGGCGCGCCGCGGCCAGTGCCTTGGCGATGACGAGCTTGATGATGCCCTCCCGGTCGTGCCGGATTCTCAGCGCGAGCTTGGGCCCGGGCCGGGTGAGCAGCCAATCGCCTCATCCGGGTGACTGCCCGGAAGGCCCGGCGCGATAGCCGGGACGCCAGTACAGTACGGGCCCTCGGGCCGGTCAGCGCCGGTGAGCGGCGGGTGCCAGCAGGCCCAGTTCGCGGGCACGGTCGACGGCCTCGCCTCGGCGGTGCGCGCCGAGCTGGGCATACAGGCTGCGAATGTGGGTCTTGACGGTATTGTGCGAGACGCGCAGTTCGCGGGCGATCTCTGGCAGTGTCAGGTTGGTTGGCAGGTAGCGCAGCACCCGGGCCTCGCTGTCGCGCAGCGGCCCGGGCTGCGGCCGCGACCCGGCCGAGGATACGTGAGCCTGCCCGGCCAGTTCGCTGACGATACCGGCGATCAGCGCCGCGTGGGCGGTGCGCTGCCCCGCATGGCGGTCCAGCAGGCCTGGCGCGGGATGCAGCAGGAACAGCGGGAGCGCGCCGTCGGGTCCGGCCAGGTCCAGCGCGCGCTCCAGGGCGCGGTCGGCGGCGCTTTCGTCGCCGAGCGCATCCTGGGCGATCGCCTCCAGCCAGAACGCCTGAGCCGCCCAGGGCGGGAAGTCAGCCAGAACAGAGCCGTCCAGGACCGGCCCGAGCATGGCCGTCGCCGCACCCGGGTCGTGCTGAGCCAGCCGCAGCGCCGCCGTGGCCATGCGCATCTCCGCGCGATCGCGGTCTTGGTCGGTGACGTCGCCGACGGCTTGCTCGGCCCGCTCCACCTCACCCATCCGGACCAGGGCGTGCAGCAGCGAAGCCCGCACCCGCAGGGCAAGTAGGTGCGGTACGGCGAGCCGCGCGGCCAGCCGCTCGGCGGACTGCAGGGCGGCCAGCGCGTCGGCGGGACGGCCGCGCGCGAGCTCGAGCCGACCGCGCAGGTAGTGGACCGCCATGCCCGCCGCGGGCTCGGCCTGCGCCCTGAGGGTGCGCTCGGCGCGCTGGAGCCAGGGCTCGGCCTCATCGCGCTGGCCCTGCCAGGCCAGCGCGCCCGCCAATGTCACGTAGGCAACGCCGGCAGCGGGCTCAGCGGTCCAGCCGTGCCGTTCGGCTAGCTCAATAGCCCGCAGGCTGCGCTCGGCCGCCTGCGCGAGCGACCGGTAGACCTCGATCGCCGCCTGATGCGCCAGGCCGAAGAACTCAAGGTACGGCCGCCCGATCTGCCGCGCGAGCATCACGCCGTGGTCCAGGTGCCGCTCCGCCTGGCCTGGCTGGGCTGCCCAGAACTCGGTGACGCCGACGGTGATCAGGGCCAGCGCCCGCAACTCCTCACCCAGGCCCAGGTACGCCGCGCCCGCATCCTCAGTCACGTTCCGCAGCCGCTGCGCCGCCTCAGCCACCGCCGCCACGTCCCCTCGCTGCCGGGCGAGCAACAGCCGGGCAGCCCCGAGCAGAACCTGGAACTGACCCCGCCGGCCTGCTGGCACTGAGGCTGATTCCCGCTCCGCCAAGCCCAGATACCGCTCGGCCGCCTCCAGCGATCCCCCGGTCAGCTCGCCCGCGGCGCTGACCGCGGCGAGCTCGGCATCAGCCTCGCGGACGTGCCCGGGGAACCCGTCGAGAAGCTTATGGATGACAGCGGCCTGGCCGTCAAGATAAAGGGCGGCCCAGTGGCCGGCGAGCAGCCCCGCGGCCATGGGCCAGTCCCGCGCAGCCTGGGCGTGCCGGATCGCCTCCACTGCGAGCCCGCGACCGGCGAACCAGCTGGCAGCGGCCCGGTGCAGCGCGGTGATCTCACCTGCGGCGCCACGACGCAGCTCCAGCTGCAACAGGTCAGCGAACATCTGGTGGTAGCGAAACCACGACCGTGACGCATCCAGCGACAACACGAACGCGTTCGCCTGCTCCAGGTCCTGCAACGCCCGCTCCCCGCCGCTGCCGCCGGCCAGCAGGTCCGCGAGCTCGCCGTTCACCCGCTCCAGCACGCTCGTGCGCAGCAGCAGCCGCCGAACCTCCGGGCTCTGCCGGTCCAGCACCTCAGCCAGCAGGTACTCCGCCACTGTTCGCTCACTGCCCGAGAACTCGCAAGCGAACCGGCCCGGGTCCGGGTGCCCGGCCAGCGACAGGGCCGCCAGCCGCAACCCCGCCGCCCAGCCCTCGGTCCGCTCATGCAACATCATCACCGCCGCCTCGGGCAGTTCCACCCCGGCTGCCGTGAATAGCTCCCGCGCCTCCGCCACGGTAAACCGCAGGTCCGCCTGGCGGATCTCGGTCAGGCCGCCCTCCAGCCGCAGCCGATGCAGCCCCAGCCGCACGTCATGCCGGGTGGCCAGCACGAACCGC